>Ga0102902_1000107_pt1 | contig 34315 bp, 15 predicted proteins | sample Colrivmet1555B02_FD_78458 | JGI IMG/M metagenome (GOLD analysis project Ga0102902, IMG submission 78458) | Estuarine microbial communities from the Columbia River estuary - metaG 1555B-02 | ecosystem: Environmental > Aquatic > Marine > Intertidal zone > Estuary | place: USA: Columbia River... | reverse complement strand
GGCGTCTTGGGTAGCGTGTTGCTGCGCGACTCAAGAAGTGAGATCCAAATCAGACGACTACGCACGTAGAACCATACGAATAAGTCTCGCGGACGGGGGTTCAATTCCCCCCAGCTCCACCATTCACTAGGGGACTGAACTTTCTCAGTCCCCTTTTTCTTGCCCGGAAGCCCCAGTGGTTGCGCCTTCCCGGGCATCGCCTTGCGGATCCGGCTTGCCTCGGTCGGTTCGTAAACTCCCCCAAATTGAAAACAATTTAAAACTAGAGATTTCCTTAACAAATTTCCTAGGCATGAACTCCATAGGAGCCACATCATCCAGGGACTCATGCGGTCTGAATTCGTTGTAATCCTGAACCCAGTCATCTGCAGCCTCTTGAGCTTGATCAACTGAGTTGAACAGGTTTGCGTTCAGCACCTCATCTCTGAAGCTTCTGTTGAAACGCTCAACAAAAGCATTTTGGTTGGGCTTGCCAGGCTGAATAAACATCAGAACAATACCTTGCTCTTTGGCCCATTCGATGAACTTCTCTGAGGTCATCTCCGGGCCGTTGTCCATGCGAATGGCATGGGGCTTTCCATAAACTTCTATCAGCTGGTTCATTGTTCGTACCAGCCTTGCAGCAGGAATGGATGAGCCGCATTCAATCCTCAAAGCCTCCCGGTTGCCCTCGTCAATCACATTCAAGGTTCTGAATGGCCGGCCGCCAGCCACGGACTGGACACGCGGCAGATCATTGACGGCGTGTGCCTGGACCCGCGCATCGGCCAGCACTACAACAATCCCAGCTTTGGCTACGGTGGCTACTGCCTGCCTAAAGATACCAAGCAATTACTCGCCAACTACGCCGACGTGCCACAAACTCTCATCCAAGCCATTGTGAGTGCAAACACCATCCGCAAGGACTTTATTGCCGACGACGTACTGCGCCTCCACCCGGCTGCTAGAACCTATTGGTAAGATACCACCAGTAGAAGCAGAGGCTAACTACTACAGGCAACTGGTTGAGCAATCAACAGTGGCCACAACAACTTAAACCAAACAGCCTCCTCGAAACCCGGGCCGATTCACATCACTCATCTGGGATTCGATCAAGCATGGTTAAGCCGCCTAAGTGCAACTGAGTCTCCAAAAGTTCCATCTTGATTTGTCGTGTAAGAGCCCTAATCGACTTTGCAGGTATGTTTCTTCAAAAGTTTCGATGGTCATCAGTCGTCAATATGCGTCGCCGGTTGTATCTGTGTGCAGCGCGAAAATTCGGTGAAAAGGTTAGGTAGAGATACTAGGCTATGCAGGCCAGTGGATACCTAGATATTCGCCAACCATTACCAACATAAAATCTAATCTCACCGCATCAGCCTCCTAGACAAACTCTCCCGCACCGACTACCCAACCCGCAACCCCATGACAGCAACCACCACGGCAGTCATCGAACTGCGTGATCTAAACCTCAATACAGATATCGGCACCTATGGGCCTAATGACACACGCCCTGACTTTCACATCCTTGATCTGACGTTGGGTGTTGCAGTGGACCGCGTATTGATTGCGCAAGACGGCATGGCGCATGTGTTTGACTATGACCCCTTGATCGTCGAGATTGATCGATTGGCAGCAGATGGTCATTACGAAACGCAGGAACGGTTGATGACGCGCATTGCCAGTGCCTGCGCTGCGCACCCGGAAATTCAGCACATCGAGATCTGTTTGAAGAAGTCGCCAGTGCGGTCAGGCAATGGGTCTTTGGGTGTGCGCCTCAAGCTTGACGCGCAGGCAACCCAGGCGTTGCGACCCCAACCGGGTCATGGCTAAGGGGCGCATCAAGCGGCTGCAGGCGGCGTCTAGCTGGCAAGGGCAGTCATTCAAGGCGGATGCACTTGAGGTGTGTGCCCTTTGCGAGCGAGAGATCCCGCACAGCCTAAAAGACGCGCACCATTTAACGCCCAAATCAAGGGGTGGGGTGGTGACGGTGTTCTTGCATCGTGCCTGCCATAAGCAGGTGCATGCCTTGTTTACCGAAACCGAGTTGGCGCGAAACTACGCCACGCCCGAGGCGCTGCGTGCGCTCCCTGAGGTGGCGAGATTCATCCAATGGGTGCAAGACAAGCCGATTGATTTCAATCCACCAACGCGGCGGAGCCGAAGCAAGGGCCAGTTGTAATTTTTATGTCACCTCACGATTCAGATATTCCCGGCGATCAGCTTGCCGAGCGCTTATGGCAAGAGTTGGTGCGCGCGCCACACGATCGGCATCACGATTGGCGGACGCCCGTTTTGGCGACGCAAGGGCTGGGCGACAGCGGGCCGCAAGCGCGCGCCGTAGTGCTGCGCCACGCCGACGCCAAGCTGTGGCGCTTGCGTGTTTATACCGACGCGCGCTCACCGAAATGCGCAGAGCTTGCCGCGCAGCCATTGGCACAACTGACTTTTTGGAGCAAGCGACTCAACTGGCAGTTGCGCGTATCTGCCGTGGGTACGATGGATGATCACAGCGACGAGGTGAAGTCGGTGTGGGAGCGCGTTCGGCAGTCGCGCGCTGCCGCCGATTATTTAAGCCCGCTGCCACCTGGGCATCGGCAGAGCGCCACTGAACGCGAGGCAACGCGGCATGACGACGCGACGCGCAACCACCATTTGGCGATTTTGAATTTCAAGGTGACCGCGATCGATTGGTTAGCGCTGCGCAAAGAGGGCCATTGCCGAGCCCGCCTTACACCTGATGGTGTCGTCGAGTGGTTGGTGCCGTGAGGAGGCGGGCAAAGATTGGCATGTTCCTTCAGTTAATTCGAAACCCTGCGTAGCAGACGATCCGGCGATAAACCAAAAGCGGGGTGGGTTGCCAACAGGAGCCCAGATGTCTACGATGGAACCGCATGTCGTCGAAATCCGCTAAATGAAAATCAAGCGTCAAAAAATTATTCCCATTTGCCTTGCTGGCGTCCTGGTGGTGTTGATCACGTTGGATGCGCTCGGAACTCTTAAACTGCCTTGGATTGGCGGCTTGAACCGTTTTGTTTACGACACACATTTGGCGCTCACACTGCCACCGGAAAAACCCAGAGATGTGGTGGTGTTGGATATTGACGAGCGCAGTCTGGCATCCCCCTCGCTTGGCCGTTGGCCTTGGAACAGAGCCGTTCTGTCCGAGTTAATGGAGAAAGTGTTCGATGAGTATGACGCTAAGGTCGTGGCATTTGACGTGATATTCGCCGAGCCTGACCGCAGCTCCGGGCTGGCAGTCTTGCGTGATTTGGCGGAAAAGCAGTTGGCTGGGAGCCCAGAATTCAAGAGTGCGTTAAGCGAGATCGAGGGAGATCTGGATTACGACGGTCGGTTTGAGGAGACCTTGATGAGTTACCCCATTATCTTGGGGTACTACTTCGCCTTTGGTGACCTAACACAAAAAGCTGGTGGGTTGCCGCCAACCGCCTTGACGCTACCCGATCGGGCTTCCCATCAATTCGTAAGGGCACCTGGGTATGGTGGGAATTTGGAGACCTTTGAGGAGGTCGCCATTGCGTCGGGGCATTTTTCGCCCATCGTCGACATCGACGGTCTTGTGCGCCGGGTGCCCATGTTTGTCGCGCATGACGATGGCTTGTATCAATCGCTGTCACTTGCTACTGTGCGGGTGGTCGGAGCACTCGATCGGTCAGAGGGCGGGGCTATGAAGCTAGAACCTCTGGTTTTTTTGGATGGGGCTGGTCGGCAAGTTACACCGGGTGATGGGTCGACGATTGAGCGGTTGCTTGTCGATGGTCGGGCGGTACCGCTTGATCGCGATGGAACGCTTTTGGTGCCTTATGCCGGCAGGGGGAAGAGTTTTAAGTACGTCTCAGCGATTGATGTCTTTGAGGGAAAGGTGGGCAAAGCAGAGCTCGAGGGTAAGGTCGTCATAGTGGGTACGACTGCTCCGGGGCTTCTGGATCTGAGAGCGACGCCACTTGATGGGATTTATCCAGGGGTCGAGGTGCATGCCAATTTGATTTCATCGCTTTTGGGACATCCGGACAGTGCGCAGATTCGCTATACACCCCACTACGCCGAAGTCGTCCTCGCAACGTTGACCTTTCTGCTCGGGGGTTTGGCTTTGGCGACCACGGCTTTTCTGTCTCCAGTCGTTTCCGGGGTCGCGGTTCTCGGCATTTTGGGTGCCACCGTCGGTGTCCACAACTATGCGTGGCGTGCGGGGGAATTTTGGCCCATCGCGCAGATCTTGAGTGCCACGCTCGCTGTATATGTTTTCCTCACGTTGACCAATTTCTATGGCGAGTTCAAGAACAAACGTCAGTTCACGTCCCTTTTTGGGCAATACGTCCCGCCCGAGTTGGTGGAGATGATGGCTGAAGACCCTGAGCGCTACAGCATGGCCGGCGTGAAAAAACAGTTGACTGTCTTGTTCTCTGATGTACGCGGTTTTACCTCAATCTCTGAGCAGCTATCCCCGGCCGACTTATCGGAGTACATCAATCAATACCTTTCGGCCATGAGTCGCATCATTCGCGAAAACGGTGGCACCCTCGACAAGTACATTGGGGATGCGATCATGGCCTTTTGGGGTGCGCCAATTGATGATGACAAGCACGCAAAGCATGCGGTGTTGACCGCCATCGCAATGATTGATGAGCTTCATGTATTGAAGGCTTCATTTGCCGAGCGGGGGTGGCCGCCCTTGTCAATTGGTGTGGGATTGAGCACTGGGCCGATGAGTGTTGGAGACATGGGCTCGGATGTGCGACGCGCGTATACCGTCATGGGTGACGCGGTTAACTTGGGCGCTCGCTTAGAAGGGCTTACGCGCATCTATGGCACGTGGATGCTTTTACCAGAGGCGACGGTGAGCGAGTGCGATGGAATCATTTTTAGAGAAATCGACTGCGTTAAAGTCAAGGGCAAAGATGAGCCGATAAAAATTTATGAGCCGATCGGCGTCGAGGGTGAGGTGACGAGCGATGCGATTGAGGAGCTCGAGTCGTGGAATCAAGCGCTCGCGGGGTATAGGGGTAAGGATTTCAACGGGTGCATTGCAAAACTGAATGATTTGACGCAGCGCCATGGGACAAAGACGATTTACGAATGGCTGGGAGAGCAATGTCAGAGATTGCTGGCTGATCCCCCTCCCCATGACTGGCAGGCCATAACCAAATTTGATACCAAGTGAGGACGGTATGTTGAAAAATTTATGCGCAATTTCGCTCTCAGGGCTTTTGTTTTTACTCCCTTTCTCGAAGGGTTTCGCCGCTGAGCTCGCCGGGGAGGTGGTCCGTGTGAAGGGAGAGGTAACCGCAGTGAGGGCTGACGGCGCGAAAGACTCCCTTGAGAAAAAATCAAAGGTTTATGTCGGTGACAAGATAAAGACGGGGGGTGACGGTCAGACGTTGATTCAGCTCAAGGACCAGAGCCGACTGATCGTGCGCAAAGACTCTGAGGTCGAGATCACTGCCTTTCAGTACGAAAAAAAGGACACGGACAAGGTCGAGACTTCGCTCATATCGGGCGCCCTCAGGGCGGTGTCGGGGAAGATTGCCAAGGGCAATCCCGCAAGCAGCAAGTACTCGGCTGGCACCGCCACCATCGGCATACGCGGCACTGACATTGAGATCGCCTTCATCGGCGACGGGCAAAAGGACCGCGCCGGTATTTACAACTACGTCCATGACGGTGCGACCAACATGAAGCTGGCCTCAGGCGAGGAGGCAGATATTGCCAAAGAAAAGTCGGGGTTTGTTCCTAAAGACTTGAAACCCGGTGAGGCTAGGCTACAAGTTTTGGACACCCGGCCTGCCTTTATTCAGGGAACAGGCTTTGACACGCTAATTCAACAATTGACAAACCCTAGGTTGCCCAGTTTCAGATAGATCAGAACCGCCTTCCAACGTATAGTTGGAAACGCGTTTTATCGCGTTCAAATTGTGTGGAGAAATCTCCGTATATGTCCCCCTTAATGACTCGGTAGCCAACTCGCGCGGAGACCGCGGTTGAGTGCTCGCGCGGTTTGACGCTACCGCCTCCCGTAGCAGAAAAGTCATTGATTAGAAACGTCGCTTCAACATAAGGGGTTCCGTCCTCACCGGGCCAACTCAGTCCGGCGCCACCTTTTAACTGAGTCAAGACACTCTTGCTGGACGACATAGCGGTCGCATCACTCAAGACGAAAGCCTTGACCGAGTCGATCGAGTGTGACGCAGTGAGTTTTGTACTGAGCAGAACGGAGTCATCAAATACCTCCTCAACTTTGCTGAACCCCGCAGAGAGAAACATCCGGCTGGTCGATGGTGTTGCAGTCGTGCCCTGAGTGTTGGTTTTGAGTGAGCTGGACCCCAAGCCGACGCTGGCGTCGAAAAGCCAACCGCTTTCCAATTGTTTGGCGAAGTAAGGTGCCAGCGTAAACCCTTTGCCACGAACTGCGGTGTTGACCGCAGACGCAATGCCGTTGGAGACATCCGAGCTGGTCACGTTCAGTGTGTCAATCGACAGTGTGATGCCCATCATGGTGTCGATTTCGTCGAAATGCTCGATGCCAGTAACCACGACGCCGACTTTGCCGGAGTTATGCAGTGGATCCAGCTTATTCCTTATTGAGACGATGGTGGGCGTAACAGAGTACGAGACCTGACCCTCGTCCCACGCTGCCGCACGGTCGCCGTTTTGTGATTGGGAAAGACGGTAAAAAGACGTCCCGCCATAAAAGAGCCCAGTGATATGTGAGCGGATAGTGTCGGCTGTGGCATTTGAGGCTGCCATTGCCGCATAGCTGGTCTTGGTCGACTCGTTGGAGCCGGCAGCAAAGGTGAAGGCGCTGGTCGATAAAAGGGCCGCAACAAGCCCGTGCCGCATTACAAATTTCATGGTTTGGCTGTCCTCTTTGGAACGCATCTTCTTGAGTCGATTAGATTAAGGGTATCACCCCAGCCGTGATTATGGGAAGCCGCTCGTGTCATTTCATAAATAGTTGGCGCTCTTCTTGCCTCCTTTGCCCACCTACCAATTGCTGAGGGTGGTACGGTTTGGTCCTCTGCGCCGAACAGAAAAATGGCTCTCATGCTTGCCGATGTATCGGCTAGATCGGCAGGGTCGGTGATGTCTAAGGCCACATTGGTTTGGTGATGTCTTTGCCAAGCCTTGATGTCGATGGGTGAGGCGAGGGTGACGGTGCAGTGGATCGGGAGGCGAGCCCGCTGTGCAAGACGCAGGGCGATCACGCCTCCGCCTGAATGACCAACGACGACGAGTGCTGTATCTACCCGCCCGATTGTCTGGCGGATGGCGTCTTCAATGAGCGTCAATTGGTTGTCGCTGTAGCGACCTTTGGTCCATTGCAGAGGGTCGACGCATTGACCAGCTGAGGGTGCACCAAAAAGAAATTGGCAGGGACGAGCCAAATACACCACCGTGTCGCTGGTGACTCTGCGCGCCAAGGAGAGCGAGACGGAGCGCTGAACCATCGGAGGGGCTGGCCTTACCGTTGGCCATGAGCCAAAGGCCGCACCATCCGATTCGATAAAAATCCACGTATAGGGGGATGAGGCGTCCCTTTTGAGGATGGTCCCTGGGTAGTCTGTCGTTAGTGGCTCGAAACTCTCCGACCTGAGGGTGCTCAGCGACGGTATCGATGTTAGTGATTGGGTCGCACAAGACGCGCAGACCGACGCTGCAACCAGTGTGAGGCAGCGGCTTGCGAATCCTGAATAGATTGGATTATTTGGCAACGGTCAGAAGTTTAGGGTTAACCGGTCTTTGGCCAATCTGTGTTGGTAGTAGGAGCCGTCGGCCCGCTCGAGTACGTAATCGGTGTGTAGGCGTGAAAACAATAGAAAGTAACTGCCTTTAGGCAGATTGCAGTTGGTAAGTTCAGCGATCAAATTTGTAAGTATTTTTTCCAGCGACTTAACACGTTTCCAGCATATGGCCCAACCCTACTCTCTACTAATTAGGGAAAGTATTCTCTTTACAAGAAGCGATTGAGGGTTTAGTGTGGACTTATCAAATAGAGAGGTGCTCACGGTGGAATCATTTCACGTCGACGGCATTGGGGGAGTCGCCTACGTTGGATTTTCCCAATTTACGCAATTGCCTCGGGGTAAGGACGAGCCATGAGCCCATTCACTGGAAAAAGACTTCAATGGCGTGTTGCCCCAGGTGCCTGGGCTTGCAGTCGCGTCTCCAAAGGGTCCACACACAAATTCCTCGACCACTGAGGCCCGATTGACATGAAACGCCCCCAACCGAAAGCCTGTTTAACAACGCCCTGCAGTGGTCGGTCGCTTGGGTGGGATGGCGTCGGGTTCGTGGGGCATTCATCACATTTCATTTTGTCTCTTCGCATGTCGCTCTCGGTCCGTCGGGCTGACAGCGGCATTTTCGTCTTGAGTAAAAGCTATCCGATTCGAATCCAACCAATTAATTGTGGGGACGGTAAGTTTTGGAATGGCTGTCGCGCTTAACTTGAAATATCAAGTTCACAAAGGAGTCCACCATGTCTCACACATATGTTTTTGACCTCACCGCTAACAAATTTGAATCTGGAACGTGGCCAGTTGAGTCGGGCTTCTATGGAATCTCCCGAAATGGTACCGATTCGGGCTGGCTCTATCAGAGGATGGACCAGATTGACAACGGTAACGGCACGTTTGACTACGTGCCTTTGGACCCGGCGGCTGGGCCAACGGCGGTGCCCGACTCAGATTCCCTCGCGCTCGATCTTAGTTCCCTATACATCGAGGGTGTAAGTAGCACCCACTATGTTGCAATTATCGATTCGCCACCGGACGGCGTCATCGTTGAGGGGAATGTCGAGCCAGGGTCCTCTGTGACGTTCCTGATGCCAGACGGAAGTGTTCCTACAACCGTTACGGGGGCGTGGCTCGATTCGAACGGTGAGAGAGTAGGTGAACCTTATTTTGACGGCAATAGGGTTTACATCGACGCAGACACACAGGGCTTGACGCTGTCCGTCATTGTGTCGGACGGCATTGAATTCTTAACCTTTGAGCAGGTCATGCCCGCTGAACCCTATGTGCATGCATTTTGGTTGGGTGCCCACGGGGAGTATGGTGAGCAAGGTCTTCCCGTGTACGCCATCGTTGACGGTGCCAACCCTTTAGCAGCGGAGATTTCATGGAGTAGTAGAGTCCACTCGGCGCAATGGGGCGACGACTTCACCTCGACTCCAGGCGTCGACTGGATGGATTTTCAAATCGCTGGCGGCTGGTTGGGGTTAGATCCATCTTTGGATCTCTCGGGTGCCACAGCTCAGTTTCGCATCGACGATGGGTCCAGCGCCACCTACGTGAACGCCACCATGGGAATAGACCAAACGTTCCATGGGCACCTTAGGGAGCTTTCTTTCGACGTGGGTGCGGACGGGGATTCTGTAGAGTTTGATGTCCAGTTGGTGATCAACGATCAACCGGTTGGGGATCCCAAAACATTGACCGTTACTTTTGATCACTCGGCACCCCAGGGTCACATCCACGCGATGGACGCCGCCGACATTTCAAGCTTTGACAAACTTGAAACCGCAGCACTCTTCTTCACACTTGACGCGGCTAAGACGGCTGTGTTCGTCGATTTCAATGAAGTTGTCCGTGTTGGCGGAGGTTGGCTTGACATGTGGGGCTTGGGCGCGCAAGCCGATGAAATGGGGAGGTCATGGTTTAGTAGCCCGACAGGTGACACGGTCTCGGCGGTTTGGGTCCGGCTCCCTGAAGGTAATGACAGTTATTATGGTGTTCCGGGGGATTGGGTAAACCTCTCCGCGGCCGACTACCCGGGTGACTACGTGTTTGATGCCGCAATCGTTCTATCGGATGCTCTGGACGCGGAGTTCGTGTTTAAGAAGCCTGTCAACGTACAGGATGTCACCGCGAGTGCGCCTGTAGAGACGGGCACCACGTTCGATCAGGACTTCGTTATAACCGGCTACGACGGTCTTGGCGTTCGCGAATTAGAGGGAGATGTATTCAACATCAGGGTTGGGGATCGGATGTTCCGTGGGGAGTATGACCCCTCTATCGGCGACTATTCAGTGCCCGCACTTGATTCGATCAACCTGACATGGTCGAGCGTTTCGCTCAACGAGCTGACCGGAGAGTTCCAAGCAACAGTCACGCTCCATGCCGAGCATTTAGAGGGGTTGACACTTGCGCAGATCGCGAATCTCAAGGCGGTCGTGACGGCGCAGTCGATTTCGCAGACCGTCGTCGACATGACGTCCACTATGCTGGTGGACCGTGCGGGTAATTTGTTTGACGGCAACATAACGGATCCGACCGTCGTTATCACCCCCACAAGCCTGACTGACGTCGTGTACGAACCCGCGACAGGGACGGGAGGTTGGGATACCCTTGACTTGACCGCTCTGGGTGGTGGCACCGAGGTGCAAGTCGAGTACGCCTCAGTCTACTCGGGCTCCGACGTCTTCCTGATCGCTGACTTTTCCAGTTACGTTCTTTCCGCAAGAGATAACTGGTTTGAGGGCGGAGACTCCAAGGGTCATGTGGTCTATCTGGAGGGTTCAGGCTTTGGTAACAGCATCGCAGGGGGTGCATGGATAAACGATGGCGTAACCTACGAGTATGTCGCGTCCGGCGTTGGTGGGGTCTCGGTCAATTTGTCGGCGACTCCGGTTACGAATGATGGAGATACACGTGACTGGATTGAGGTGACCAGGGCGGAAGGTGTCGACTACATCACTGGTATCGAGTTCTTTGGGGGCAGCAACGCGGCTGACACCATTTCTGGTACGGCCGGTTTCGAGATACTGGGTGGTAATGGGGGTGACGACGTCGTTACCGGTAATGGGTCCGCCTCTGCGGCGACCGGCGGTGACTTGCTTGTAGGTGGCAGTGGCGTCGCGGACACCTTGATTGGCTCGAGTGATGTCGTCGATATTCTGGTTGATATTGATGGCGGCACAATGCAGGGCCGAGATACGGCTTGGCAATCGGGGGACTCACAGTCGAAATCAGACCATGACGTCTTCGTGGTGCGCGACTCGGCGACGATTAATAATTTTGCGTTGTCTTCTGATCAAGCGCACCTGTCCGGTCGTTCCAACCAGGTTGCTGACAGAATTACGTTTGCCCTGAGTACCACTGCAGTTGTGATGGCTGCATTGGATTACTACAACCCCGCACATGGTTTGAACGCCACTGATCCTGATTTTCTGATGACCGCAGATGTGGAGGCTTCGACAAAGCGGTTTGTCAAAGAGAGATTGTCTGTTGAGCAGTCTGTTGTTGGCGACGATCTTGTCCTGACGTTGACAGATGGGACTAACAACTGGGGTGATGTCACGTTGGCTGGGGTTGCAGCGACGCTGGGTACGAGTGGGGGCGGCGCGCAGGTTATTCGTCTCGATAAGTATGAGGCCTCTCGATTTGACACCATCGACTACGCTGCCGAAGAGCTCTCGGCTACCGAGACGGGCGCGGAGGCGCGGATGGTTGCTGAAAATATGATTCGCGAATTTCTGGAAGACAACATCCTCAGTGGGGACGAGATTCACGTGCCGATTGCGTTGGAGTCGGTGATCGCAGGCACCGTTGGTGATACGGCCCCTGGCAAGGTGATGGCAGCTTCTTTGGGGCTCTTGGAAACAGATAATCTTGAGTTCGTGCCCGGCTATGCCGATCAGGATCTCCTGGGTGGCCGGGGTAACGACCGCTACAAGTTCGTTGTTCAAAACTTTAGCGAAGAGTCAGGGGGTATCGCCGGAGATGCTGGTAGCGACACCGTGCTGGACGTTGGCGGTGCCGATAATGTCTGGCTGGGTGCAGCGACTATTGATGACCTTACTGTCGAGGCGTTCAGGGCTGGTCGAGAGAAAAGTGCTAATTCGCTATGGATTGATTATGAGCAACATGACGCTAATGGCTTGGTCAACCAAGGTAATATCAAATGGCTGGGCGCATTCCGTGACGGTGGGAGAACGGCCCTTGAGACGATAACGGTCTCCGGTGGTGATACCAACAACGATGGTTTTGTTGATCAAGCCGACGCGCTGGTGTCTTACGCGGTTGCGAGAGCTGACTATGATTTGGCGGTCTTTGACGGCTCAGCCTCTTTCGATCCAGCTGTGCCAGAGACTGTCGTCGAGGCCGGGCGTTCTTTCGTCGTCGATGCCAGCGGTGACAGTAACTGGATTGTGGCTGGCAACCACGGCGATACAGATATCCTGCGGATCAGTGGTGTCCAAGCGGCAGGTGAAGTGGGAGATGTACGCATTTGGGGCTTTGGGGCAGGCGACGTGGTTGACGTTTCTGCGTGGCTTGCCGATAACGCAGCGTACTTTACTGATTCGCCTATGGGGCCGATAACCACAGGGGAACAGTATGCAACTTGGGCTGTGAGTCTGGACGAAAACCTGGTAGTCACAGACACCGCTGACGAAAAATCGTTCGCCGTATACAGTGACGCAGTAGGGGGCGCTACCCCAGTTCATTTGGCGACCATTTACTTCATGGATCTGGAGGAGTCAGTTGACTCGGTAGTGCTGTATGCCGGGTGAACGGTTCAAAAGGAGGGGTTAAGACCGGAGTAGCGGATGCGTGCGACTAAAAAGCCGAGCCCAGAAGCTATCAAAGGTAACCGGGCGGTTGGGGGTGCCAGCGGTCCGGGCTCCCTTGGCCTCGTAGCTGCGGCTGCGTTCGTCCTTGCCAATAGGGAGCAGGAAGCTGCGGCCGTCGCTGTTTCGCCGGCTGTCGTTCGCAACTGGGGACAGTTCGGGCAACTCCAGTTCACGCCCGGTAGCATATTTAAAGAGTCGCTTGAGATTCTGAAGGCCCTTGATCAGGTGGCCTCGGATGTGGCGGGTTTGGGTTCACCCCAGGCAAGTGCGGGCGCAAACCAAGGCTATGAATTATCTGGCGTCAGTGCCGGACTTCTCAGCGTCATGCAGGAGGCCGCTAGCGCGACAGAGCTTCAAATCGAAGGCTCGAACTTCATCTTCTCATCCTCACAGTTTGGACCCTCCCTGGAATGGGCTGCCGTGCAGCGGTCGGACAAGGGATCGTCCGACCAGTCAGAGCAAGAATCCGATTGGGTTGAAGATTTTGAGTTTGCTTTGAGCGATAGCCTGTACGTTAGGGCGGACTCGAAATACTCGGTCGCTGAAGTCGATCCGGAATCGAGCGGATTATTTTTCCCACCATTGGCTGGTGGCGGTGGTGGTGGCGGTGCGTTTGGTGGTAGTGGCGGTGGCGGTGGTGCCACGATGGCAGGTGCAGTCATTGACGGCTACGTGTTTGGGGCAAAAGTTTTTCTTGATTTGGACGGTGACTTTGAGTTTGACGACGATGAGCCGTACGCATTCACCAATGAGTTGGGTGCCTACTCTTTTGCTACCACCGTCAATCCCGCCGACTACAACGTCGTCTCGCTTGGTGGCATTGACATGCAGACCTTGGCGGGCATTGACACCCTCATCGCGCCAGGTGACGTTCCTTATGTGACACCGATTTCGACTGTCTTCACCTATGCCGAGCGAGGTGGTGACGGGCAGGGCGCCACGTTGCTCTCTGACTTAGGGCTGACGGCGGCGGATTTGGCCTATGACCCGGTCGCCGCTGCGACGGGTGGAGGCGATGGTGCAGATCAGGCGACGGTTGTCCTCAGGACTGGCGCCGCGTTGCTGACGGTGGTCTCGAATGCGGCTGCGTTGTATGACGGATTGGCTGGAGACGGCGACACCGCCGCCGCATCCCGTCAGGTCTTCTCCACGATGGTGTCTCTGGGGGGAGCCTCCTTAAACAATCTGGTTAATGGCGACCAGACGAACAGCCAAAACGTATTCAAGGATATTGTTTACGGTACCTTGGCCTCAGCGACAGGACAGTCTGATGCGGATTTGCGGACTGCATTCTCTGGTCTGGTTGATGCCTCGGCGGTCGAGGTGGAGCAGATTACTGCCGTCTTGCAGACGGTAGACAAGACCACACTGGCCACACTTGAGCGCGACGCGGGTGCTGGTCAGGCCGTGTTTGCAAGCAATGCCCGGGCAGCCGCTGAAGCGGCGAGAAACGCGCTCGGTGGTGAACTCAAGACCATGAGCGCGGGGCAACTAGACGCCGTCAAGAGCGCCATTGCAACGGCTATCTCGACCGTCGCCCGCGATGATTTGGAGAGCGCCAGGACTCAGCAAAGCAGTCTGATCACGTTACAAAAGGCCGCCTCAAGCGGCTCTGTCAAGATAAGTTTTGACGAAATCAATGTCGATGCGGCGCTGGGTAACGAAGGCAAGTCCACGACCTTTGACATCACAAAGAACGATACGACGACCTCCGGCCAAGCCGCCAAGCTGTTGGCGGTTGGGGTCTATGACCCCTTTGCTTTGAGTGGGGCGGATGGGTTGATTACTGGGTCAGAGTTTTCTTTCACGATCAGTGCCGCCACGATTGATGCATTGCAGGAAATTGTGCCAACGGGCTCTACTGTCGATGTGCAAGTGGCCTCTGGTAGCCGGACAGTCACCATCCTGTCGAGTGACGGCACGGCATTTGAGGCGTCGATAAGCGGCATCTCACTGGGTAGTGCGCAGGCGGATGGTAGCCGCTCGGCGACCGTCACGATCAGCGGGGGGACGATACCCCAAGCCATTCTGGATGATTCCGGAGCGCTGTCTTTTTTGGTGACCAAATCCGTCCCGCCCGGGTATCGGCTGGATATTGTTGACAACAAGTTAGAGATCACGATTGAGGGTCAAGATTTCACGGATGACAATCCTGATGCAAAGCTTCCCAGTTCGTTTCGCTTGACCTACGTCGTTCAAGACCCGGGCAATCCCGACACTGTTTCGGCTGGCATGGTGATTGCCAAGGTTAAGCCAGCGGCGCCTATCATTGAGCTCGATGCGATGAGTGCGGTCGAGGCCGGGTCGACTGATGCGGTGGTGTACGACAGTAAGGGCTACACCGCCGTTGATTTGGGCATCACGGTTGGTGTGTCTAGGGATGCCGCAGGGGAAATTATTCCCAACGGTATGGGCATCAATGGTTCGGTCTCTATCGGCGGTCTCCCCTCGGGCTCGGTGTTGAAGCTCGGGTCAGCGTACTTTGAGGCGGTGACGCTCAATGGCTCGGACGTCTGGGTGCTCAGTGGGGCGGGCATCAGCGCCAACATATTGACCGGGGATTTCAGTGGGCTTCAGGTATTGGTCCCAGAGCACCTGAGCGGAGATTTCACAGGGATTTCCGCGCGAGCCGAGACGCGCTACCTGACGATTGCGTCAAGCCAAACCTCTAATCAGACGACTCTGGCCATCTCACCGGTCAGTGACGGGGCCCAGACCACCGATGCCCTCCGGGTGTCCTCCCCGTGGGAGGTGACCGGGGATCCACAGGAGGATATTCAATATGCCCTGTTTGAGGATGCGTCCGGATTGCCTATTGACGATGCAAGTGTGACGCTTTTGGACAAAGACGGGTCCGAGGTGCTGGCGGCAAGGCTGAGCATAGTGGGTGGGCCCGGGGCGGCGTATGCCTCACTGGTCAAGGCTGAGGTCGAGGGCGCGTCAGTCGAATACGGGGACTCGTCGCAGCAGACGATTTTTGTATTTGTTGACCCCGGAGTCGTTGATGCGCATGCCAAGGTGTTGGAGGTATTGGCGGGTGTCAATGTCGCGTTGGGTGGAAATTTCTCTGGGCAGCTTGACTTTAAACTGGCGATGGGTTCTTTGGAAAAATCGCTTTTTGTCGAGACGGACCCGGCCAGCTCCCCCGCAGTTTTTGACGATGTTGGGGCTGTTACGGTCTCTAGAACTGTCGTCCCGCTGGCTGATACGCCAAGCTTGGATACCCTCGAGTTGGTGATCTCTGAGCAAGGGGGTGGTCAGTGGCGACAGAACGACTACGCCGACAACCCCGACAACCCAACCCAATCTTCATTTTTCATGGTGCCGGTTCGGTACGGGTTGAGCTCTCCAGACGATGACGAGTCTTTATACATCGCGATTAGTGCGAACGATTTAAGTGAAGCGAGCGCGTCGATATCGTTAAACAAGGCGGTAGATATCGAGGACCTGACTTTGGGCGGGGTCGATTGGAAAGTTGTTCCGATCACGGCGGGAGAGGAATTTTTCCTGAGGGTGCCTTACGCGACGTTTATTCCGGTTTCTTTCCGATTTGCTCCCGTCTCTCGGGACGCCGATGGCGCGGGTGCAAAGACTCAGCCTGCCATTGGCTCCATCACCGAGTTAGAGTTGCCCTTCGAGCCGGTGCCGCAAGCTGCCGCGCTGTCGGTACTTACCTTGTCGCGGTACGAAGACGAACCGATTCTACTGTCCGACTTTTTGAGTATCTCGCCTGGTCAGGCGCGGCAGTTATCGGATCTGGTGATTGAGTTGACGCCCACCGGAACCCATGTCCCTAGCCTGTATCGGGGAGAGGCGCTGGTAGCACCCATAGGCGGGAAGCTGGTGGCTGATCTGGCGCTCGCCGATCTCGAAGATTACAGCATTCATCCGGTTCAGAACGCTGTCGTCAGTCTGGTCTTTGATGTGGAGGTGTTGGATCCTTATCGGGACGGGTCGGGGCTGACGGCAGAAACCAGTGGCGTATCTTCAGGGCAGATAAAGATATTGGCGGTGGCGGATGGCATCGACCAATCCGCGATCGACGCGTACACCACCCCGCTAGAGATGAACCTGGAGGTTGCTCGGCAGCTCAATGCGGATGGTGGAATTTTTGATCAAATCAGTTTGATTGATCCGGCTGAGAGTTACTCGGTTCGGATTGTGTTGCCCTCGGGGGCGCTATCAGATTCGGCATTAGTTACTGTCGATGGTGTTTTCGTGATGCCGACGGTGGTGGCGGAATCGGCCAGAACACCGGCCTCCACGATCGCGGTAAATGCCGTTAATTTGAACGTGTACGCCGTCCCCACCGAGAACCGGTTTGGTCTGGAGGCCGGTGAGTATGTCTTTACAGGATCCAGAGACGAGGCGGAGGGGGTTGTCGCACAGAAGGTGGTCTCGGGTGCCTTGGTGGTGGGTTCAGAAGAATCAGTCAATCCATACGCGTTCGAGGCATTTCTGGGTCTGGAGCGGGTGGCCTACACCTTTACGAAAGCGCAAATCGAGAACGCCGATATTCAAATCACGCCTCGTGCTGGACTGGCTGGCTTGACCGATATCTCGGTTCAAGTCTTTACCTCACAAGGAACGGTCATACAGGCGATTCCGAATGAGACGGTTTTGCCCATCTTGGTCAGGACTGAAGCGATCGCTCCCGAAGCCCAAGCGGCGGATGTCATCGCCGCAGAGGATCAGGTCGGTGGCATCGACCTGACCGTCGACCTGCCGATTAATCCGAATCGTGTTGACTTCGAAAAACTCGGCCTCAAAGTGACCGTTGCCTCCGGACAGGTCGATCAGGCTGCGACGTTCACGGCCAGCCCTTACGAGGGCACGGGGACCATGACCTTTGCATACTCTAGCGCCGAGGGTGGCTGGAAAATTTTTGGAGTCAACGGAACGACCCCCGTACAGTTTGATCCGGCAACGCTCAAGTATCACCCAAGTCCGAATTTTTCTGGGTCGATTGGTTTCTCGGTGACGCCGTTCGCCCAGACCAGGGATGGATCAATAGAGGAGGCGAGCACGCTCACCATGGGCCTTCAGATCAATGCGGTCGCTGAGGCACTGAGCTTGGGATCTCCGAGCGCTTTGCAAATTGCAGAGGATGACAGTAGCGTTCTCGATCTGAAGTCACTCGTCACCATTAATGCGCAGGATGCAACCGATTCTGACGAAATTTTGGTGTTCGAGATCGTCGCACCAAAAGCACTTCGTTTTTCGATGAATGATGCCTTTGTCTTGCCGACATCGTCGACCGTGACGACTTACACATACACACTCACGCATCCACTGGCTACTTTGTCCTCGATGCCTCGTTTCGATGTCGTCCCGGAAGACAATTTCTCGACAAACGAGAGCGGAGTGAATGTCACCCTATCGGCGAGAACGTTCGAGCCCACAAACAGCGACCAAGCATCGGCTGATAGCGTCATCCAAAGCGTGGTTATTGTGCCCGTGCCTGACGCGCCTGATGCTCCACTGTTGGTATCGCGGAACGCATTCCTAAAAGAATTTCAAGGGGATGGCGTTGATTCAACCAACGCGACGTTGTTGAGTTCACTGTTTAGCCTGCCATCCCTCTCGACGGGCAACAGCGATGAGGTCGTGAAAGTCGTCGTCAAGTCTGCTGACTCTTTTGAATTGTTTACTGACGACGGTTCCGTAACCGTCTTGACACCTTCCGATTCCTTGTATCAAATCGCTGCGTCGGATTTTTCGGATGTGTACATCCGGGGCGCGCAGTATGCGTCGAACGCTTCATCCTCTGCTGTCACCATCAGCGTTAACACGCAGACCGATCTGGCTTACGCGCCTGGGATATGGGATGACGTGGCACCGGCCTACGCATCTGATACATGGGTCAACTCGAGTCTTTTCTTAAATCCAGTCGCGAGTGGGCTCTCGGGGACACTCTCGCTGGCATCGTCGCCGACGGTGCTTGAAGACGCCAGCAGCAAGTTGTGGCTTTCACAATTGGTATCGAGTTTGCCGACCGCGGTTGATGCAAGCGAGACTGTGGCGTTTTATGTGACTGTCCCAGACCACGTTACTGTCAGCGTAAAGGCCGGCGCCCTTTACTCGCTACCAGTGCCTCAACCCACGGCGGAGGGTGCTCGCTACCTGATACCCCAGGGCCAGCTTGACAATGTCGGCCTGTCGCTCTCCCGAAATGTCGCCAGGGATTATGACGTCACGTTTTCTGCGGTGTCGAAAGAGTCTAACAGTTCAGTATCGGTGGCTTCTGCGCCAGTCAATGTCACTGTCGCAGTTGACCCAGATGCCGATACACCTGTCGTGTCCGTGCCCTCCGAGGTGAGTGGATTAATCAGCGACACCCAGGCTTACCTCAAGACTCCGGTCCGCGCTTATCTGTCGGATACCGACGGCAGTGAAACGCTTTCTGTCACCGTCACCATCTCGGCGAGTGGTGATTTGACGGGTTCAGACGTCATCTTGGGGATCTACGACGGAAACGACCCGACGGTATTTACGCCACTGACCACAGCCGTCTCATCCGGCGACATTTCTTACGTGGCGACCACGGCGAGCGAGATTGCTGCGCTCAGTCGCTTGGGTATAAGAAGCGTCAATGATTACCGAGGTGCAGAGGCGCTGTCGGTATCGGTGACCGCGACCTCCACGGATACCACCCCCGATCGTTCAGTCACTGACGAACAGAGCGCCAGTGAGACATTCAAGGCGACGATTTATCAGGCAATTGATCCCGTTGAGATTACATTTGGTTCCGCCGCGGCGGCCGATCTTATTGCGGCGGTTCCGTACACGCTGACACAGCCGGCGACTATCCCTGCGGGGGTGACGCCTGACAATCTCTCATTGTTGGTGGTTTTGGAGAAGGTTGGTGAAACGCTTCCCCAAAACCTCTACTTTGCCACTAAGAACCAGTCCAACGAAATCGTGCCGGTTGGAGCGACTCTGGGTGAGGGGAGTCCGGTGTGGTTGATCTCTGGGCGAGATTTATTCTTCACGGAGACTGATGGCAGTGTTGACTGGGATTCGACTGCGAAGCAATTGGTGCTGATCACGGGTGATCTGGTCGATAAAAAAGATGTCACTCTGAATGTCACGGCATTTGTCAGTGACCCAGAGGGTGGGAGTTCAGCCCGATTCCCTGCCAGTGGAGATACCGCCGCACGCTACACGGTAGACTTTGAAGTAGAAGCACTCGACGCTGATCCTTTGGTTCTGAGTTTTGATGGTTCCCCCATCACCAGTGTAAAAAATAACAGCGACACGTTGCGTGTCGATCTGGACGGTGATGACAGCGCGGATGAAATTCCCACTTATTGGTTTGCAGCGGATACGCCGAATTACGCATTTCTTATAAAAAATACAATCGCCGACGGTGAGAGTATTTCGATATCGGATTTGTTTGTGGACTTTGAGTCACTGGTTGATTACGTTGGGTTCACGGTTGCTGACGATGACATTATTTCTAGTGACGAATTAAGCGCCGCCGGGGTTAGGCTTTGGTCCGATTTGAATGCGGATGGTGTGTACGATGCTGACACGGAATTGTTGGGTCTAAGTGTGGGTGGCACGACCTCACATGGAACATTCGATATCAAGTTGCCCCCTCAATTGGCCAGAGCGTCCGAAGGGGGCTCGATTCAATCGATGCTGGAGGCTGAGGTCGTTTTTTCGGGAGGACAGACTGGGGCCGCGTTTGCTGTCGCGATCCCTTACGTAGAAGCCTCCCTAGCCGCAGGGACTGGAATTATTGGTTTCGAGGGGGCATTTTTCAGTGCTCCGGCGGTCGTAGTTAACCCGCTCGGTGGTGGCTCCGATGGCAATCAAGTCCCTGAAGATATCGCTTCAAAACCTGGGTTTGTCATCACGCTAACTGAGGCCGAGAAGGCAGACAACCCGAGCATCTTCCAAGACCCTAATCACTTGCTTAAGGTTGAAATTGAAACTGGCAGTGACGCCATTGACGCCGTTATCAACTTATCCGCGGGAGCCAAAGACGAGGAGGGTGGTTACTTTATATTGACGGCAGATGACGCTAATCGGGTCATTAAGATTTTTGATCTACCCGAGCATTGGGTCGGTTCTATCTCATTAAAGGTAACGCCCTACGCTTCCGGGCTTGATGGGGACGGAGTCTTGCGGACGATCACCGGTGCTCACGATATTGGAACGATTCAGGTGCTTGGTGTGCCCGATGTTCCGGATGCGGTCTTTCGAGAGGTTGATGATGACGGTGCCGGGGGAATGGTCCGCCCGACCGAGGGAGCCGACCTATACCTGACAACGGATTGGCAGGCCTACTCGCAAGGCAACAACAACTTGTTGGTGTCCCTCTCCTCGTCGGGGCTTAACGCAGATACCCTTTCTTACAGCGCGACGGACTACGAGGCACTCTATTTCAACGTGGCGGTGACGCCGCTGACAGATCTCGTGGCCGGGCAGGACTTCTCAGTCATTTCAGGCACCACTGATTTAGGCACCTCCGGGTACTACACGATTGCTGCGGCAGAGTTGGCAGACTTTCACGTCGCGTTGGGCGACGGCGTGGCCGGGTCATTTGAATTTCAAGTCGAAGGCTTCAGCACGCAGAATGGGATTGAAGCTTACTCGCCCGCAGTTGAGTTTTTCTTGGCAGACGTAGCCTCGGTCGCGGATGGATTGGTCTCCGGTACCCTGGCGACGACTTTGACTGCTGCTGAAAGAAGTGAGGGCGGGGACTCATTCACCCTCGGTGACGTGGCGCTTGAGTTGGTGGACACGACCGAGATTTTTCAAGTCGATATTCTGATTGGTGGTACCGCCCGATCCAGCTCGGATTTACTCGCTGTGGATGGGTGGTTTGAGTCACCCATCTCTCAAACCATGCTGGATGACTTTGAGGCGGCGGGTGTTTTGGCGTCGTCAGACAATGATTTGGCATTTTGGCGGCAATTTTCATATACATCGACAGACCCCGGTTCACTCGCGGTTCCGGAAATCACGACTCAGTTCGATCCATTCTTTAATGGTGATGTGGCTGTTTTAGCCAGGGCCAACTCTGTTGAGTTGGTTGAAGGCAAGTCGAGCGCTTACCAGTACGGGGCAGCGCAGACCCTGACCATTAATCCTGATGTGAGCAGCAGCGGCTTTAACCGTTCGTTCGTTATTGACGTCTCAACTGACGCCAATCCGGGTACTTTTGAGGCTGGTGGTCTGATTCTGGTAGAGGAGATGCTTGGCGGAGGTGCGCTGATTGAGAGTCGCTTCAAGATCTTGGCCACAACTTTCGATCCCGATGAGAAAGTCTTGATTAGACCGGTTGCGGATCAGACCGCGGCGACCTATTTTGACTGGACGTACGAGGACGCGAGCGGTGCCTATTTGATATCGTTAAAAGACAATGTCGCCGGTATGCCCCCCGAGGTAGCTAGGCGTTTAAGTTTTGAATATCAAATCAGTGAAGGTGAGGGATCAGGTGAAATTCAGACCTCTTTTTTGCCGTCAACTTTAAGTCTGACCGTCGATTTGGTGAAGGATGTCACGCCGGCTGAAATTGATGTGTCAGGGGCAGCATCGGCGCTTAGCATCACCGACGGAAAACCGTCTGAGGTCTTTGTTGTTCCTCTGGCCTCGGCGAGTGTGTTATCCAATTCGGACGATGACGTTTACTACCTGTTGTCAGATGTCCCAGAGTGGTTAATTCCTTACGCGGTGGTCGATGGCGCCGACGTGGCGGTAGGTTTTGTTGAGGCGACAGAAGAAGTGGACGGGGTTGTCTACCGTACCTACCGCATATCGCCAGATGAAATATCGTCGGGTGAGTTGTTTTTTGAGGTGACGAATCGTTTCATCACTGTAACTGAGACGAAATCGTTGAAATGGCATGCGGTATTCGTCGAGCCGACTAACATGAGAGAGTCGGAGTCGTCCACGCACACGCTGGCGGTTACCGTCAACCCCTCACCTCAAAAACCGAATATATACGGACCAGCCTCATCTGAGGTTGAGGAAGACTCAGGTGCGTTTGATTTATCGGGTGTAAGTTTTGGGGCTGGATCTTTTGCACTCATTACCGTCAAGGCGGCTTTGTATATTTCACAAGACGCTGTGTTGGCTGGTATCAATCCCCAAACACCTGAGAAGGTCGTTGTCTTGTACGCATACGATAGTGCGAGTGGGGCCGTTTTGAAGGGCGGGCAGAATCGACTGGAATTAACGCTTGCTGAGTGGGAGAGTTTGGCGCTCAGTCCGTTCGACGATATACCGATAGCGGGGTCTTCGCATGTTCGAAATTTGTATCAATTGGTAGCCGACTCGGTTGACGCAGGGCATCCCGCCGTCGACGGCACCTATGCGGCCTATGTGTGGGACAAGTACGACTTTTCTGGTCACGTGGCTGATACAGGTTCGGTGTCGTGGACGGTGGCGCCAGACTACAACGATGCGATCAGTTACGAGATAGCTGCGTGGCAGGAATTGGCTGGCTCTGGGTTGCCCAGTGACTCGTCTTTGATAGCCTACCGGCGATTTAACTTGGAATACACAAACGTCCCGGAGGACGTGACGCTCGGCGGTTTGCCCGAGACTGGGACGGTGGCTGAGGGAGAAATTGTTGAGATTAAGAATCTGACCCTGGAGGGCCTCACGACGGGCGATTCAGTGGCAATCCAATTGGCGCTTCCAGAGACCTTTATTGCATACCGGCGGACAGCTGATGATCGAGCGTTCGATGCCCTTTCGAGTGATGATTTAGCCGGATATCTGTATGTGCCGTCTTACGTCGAGGGTGGTAAGGCGTATTACATACTGAGCACGACAGATATTACAACCAGCACGGCATTGGTTGGTTTTGTCGCTCCACCGGGGACGGTAGGCTCGACTTACAGTGTGAGTATCAGTGCTCAAGCGAACGACCCCAATACTGGGGCTTTGGGTGCTGTTAGTCAGATGACGTCGTCTTTGGATGTCCTCCCGACATTGGACACGCCAGAATTGTCGGTCCAAAAAACTTTGGTGAACTCAGCAGATGCACTGTTGCACTCTACCCAGCATTCTGGGGCAGGGATCAATTTAACCGAGCCGCTCTATATCGCAGAGGATTCTTCGGCTACGTTCTCATATCTTTCCTATAGCCCAGACGCCTCTGAACTGGTCAAGACAACAATAACGATCGCTGGGACGGATGCGGAAAACTTCGAATTGACATTTTCCTCTGGGGTCACGGTTGAGGAACCGACTCCTGGGGCGGGCGTATATGTTGTGACTTCTGCTAGTCGTTTGCCAATCGATGTCACCGTTCAAACCAAGAGCACTGTCTCGGATTATGCGAACTTTAGAGGAACCAATCTTTTGGACATGTTGGCCGGGGTTGTGGCTTCCAAGCCTGAACTTTATCGGTTGGCTGAGTCTGGGGCATCGCTTGAGGTGGCGTTTGACGCTGCGTCGTCAAGCTTGATAGACGCATTCGCTGTTTCTGACAACGTCATCGGCACTGTTGTCGAGGGCTTTGACGTACCCAACGATTATTTGAAGGTTTACGACATTGATGCGGTAGCGCTCGGGATCAACGGCGACCTTTCCAGCGGCAGGTATGCCATATCGGGGTCTATCACTGCTGGTTGGTCGCTGGCGGCAGTTGAGTTGTCTGGAGTCGTGATTGGGGTGGATGACCTGCCATTTATCAGCATCGTCTCGGAGTCGATCTTTGCTGACCATACGATGGTTCCCTCCAATCCAGGGGCGGCAGTCTCGGATGAAGTCCACATCCCGATTGTCGTAAGTGATACGAATGATCAACCAATAATTCAAGATGATGCGGTACTGACGGCGACTTTTGTAGAAGCCCAAGACGTTACAGGGGTGTTGGAAGCCCCGACCTATATTGAGACAGGGGCGTTGACTTTTGTTGATGCAGATGGTGATTACGGCTCGCCGGGTAGTTACGTCCATGACGTCTCGATTGAGCCGATCACTGCGGGTGTAATCGCCAACAGTGGGGCTAGGGGACAGATTACGGTCTCAACGCCGCCACAAGATTTAATTGCCAGTCGGACAGTCCATTGGCAGTACGAGGTCCAAGAAAGCGCCATCGACGACTTGTATTACGGGGAGACGGAGACTGAACAATACGAAATCATTATTGATGATGGTCAGGCGGGCGGTATCAATTCAACGGCGATAACAATCACTGTTTCTGGGGATAACGATCTCCCGGTCATCTCGACAGAAGCTATCTCGTTGTCTGCCGGAATTGGAGGCGACGCCAACAACTCGGTTGTGGTTAACTTCACAGATGTTGACTTGAATCAATCGCAGGACTCGTACTACCAAGCGGGGACCAGTAGTCCAGCGGTCGCATTTGTGTCCTATGAACTTGGTGACACAGCGGATGTTGTACGTCTGAGAGATCCGAGCTCGCTTCAAGATTTTCTTACCGTGACTGGCGTCAACAAGGAACTCGGCTCATCTGCGGGTTCGGTGTCGATGGGGGCATTGCCACTGAACCGCATCGTGGACTTTTGGATGAAGGGAAACTCCCTAGAGCTTAATTACGATGTCACGGTCATCGAAACGCATGACTCGGTGGCGCGCCAGACAAGCGCAACTGAGACCGTCACTTTTGTCGTTGATGAATTTATTTTGCCCGACATTGCCATGTTGGCTGATTCAGCTCGACTGATAGAGGGGAGTTCACTTTACCGTCAGGCGTTATTTGGATACGACGCATCGGATGGCTTCTCAAATGACTTCTCCCGTTTTGCGGTGAGTCCTGGCGCATCCACTGTATTGGCTCAGGACTACGTGTGGGCGATTTCCACATCGGAGCTGATTGATGGCAGCACAACTTACCTCTTGAGCCCGGCAGACGTGACTTCGCTTGGAACAATTGTTGCGACGACTGACCAGGGTGAGCTCTATTACTTGGACGCTGGTGGACTGGGCGGACAGATATCAACATCAGGCTACTACGTCCTGACGGATTCTCTTGCAGACGAAAGCTACCTTATTTGGGCCGATCACTCGGTCGATATTAACGGCGCCACAACATACGATATCGCTTCGCCGACACCGATACTGGACCCTAGCCGTTCAACAAATATTTTAGGTACGGACGGGCAGGATGTGATTTTTCTGTCTGACTTCAGCAATGGAGGCCTCGTTTATGGTGGTCTCGGTCACGACATCATCGAAGGCTCGGGTGGCGACGACATGATCATCGCCAGCGCTGGGGTTGATGTAATGACGGGACGAGACGGTAAAGACGCATTTGTTGTATCCAGTGAAATCTCTTACGACCGATTAGATGAACTGTCGGATGCCGCGCAAGACGTTTTGTTTGAGGATATTTTGGGACAGACCAGTGCAAACCTTTTATCAACCACCCCTTCAATCGGAACGATAGGGTTTGCGGGTTTTGTGACTGACTTTGATGCCTCGGTTGATGCTGTAATTTTCGCGGGCGTCGAACCTAATGCTGAGGCGGGAATTTTCCAAATCGATGAGCGTTCCGCGATGTTGTATATCGCGGCCTTGGATGATGCGCCTTACGACATGTTGGGCCTGATTCTTCTGAGCGATGAATTCACTAACTGGGATGATGTTTTGGTTGCTAATGTATATGCGTACACCTAAAAAAGTAAAAATATTCAGTTCCTGCTCGCTCTGCCTTGCGTTACTAACGATCCCTGCGTATGCGCAGCAGACGATTGGTGTCGTGAAGGAAACGGAGTTTGATATCGCGGCTGATGCATTGATTCGTGAGGTAGAGGATCCCGCCTCTGGCCCTTCATTCTCAGTGATGCGACAGGACATATTGAGGTTATTCAGCTCGTTGCCTCCGGTTGTTCAGCAAAAGATTCGGGTTGATAGGTATGGAGAAAAGCTCAATCAAATTGACGCCAAGTGGTACCCACAAGTCAGTTTGAGTGCAGGTTTCAAAAGTTACCAGCGAGACAGTCGGTCTTTGGGGAGTACGCAACCGCTCGGTGGTTCGGTACAACAACAGATATGGGACTTTGGGGCCACCGAAACAGAGCGGCGTGGCATTGTGGCCGAGCGTGACGCCCAGCAATTCGCTATCCGCACGGCGCGCAGTGAGACACTGCTGAAGTGTATCAATGCCACACTGGCATTACAAAAGGCCAGACGTTTAGAGTTTTTTGTCCTTGGGTTTGTCAATACCCGAAAGGTGTTCGCCGAGTTCATGGTGCAAAAAAGGGAAGTCGGAGCGGTAAGCGATATTGATGTTGTCAGGGCAAAGGCAAAAGTCGCTCAGGCGCTAGAACAAATCCCGGCTGCGAGAGCAGAGGTCGAGCGTGCCGTCGCAGACTACCAGGCGATATTTGGTCAGATGCCGGTCGGCGTGAGTTACAAGTACTACACGCTGCCAATCGTCAACCTCAATATTTCCGACGAACAAGTAAAAGATATCGCGAAGGATTTGCCGAGCGTCAAAGCGCAGCGATCATTGGTTGACTCAACGATAACAAAAGTTGAGTTACTAAAGCAACGTCAGTATGGCGTTATCTCCGGACAATATAGCTTTTCAGGAGGTGAGACCGCAGTCGCTGGTTACTCACGCCAAAACACCTTCAGTATTGAATACAACGTTCAGGTTTTCGATGGTTTCAAGGCGCGATCGGCAATAAGCGAGGCGGCACTTGAGAGCTATGAGCAGGTTTTGGAGCTCGATCAAATTCAGCGAGATCAAGTGCTTGCCCTCGCGAACGCGAAGAGCCGATTCGATAGCTCCCGAGAAACCCTTAAAAATCGAGTTGACCTGCTGAAAAGTACGAGAGCAGTTGATGCCGGAACCAGAGAACTGTTTACCTTGAGTAGGGCGTCGATAACTGACGTCTTTCGTGAGCAAGAGGCTCATTTTTCAGCGGCCAGTCAAGTAATCGATGCCGTATTCCTAAGAGATATATCGGTTTACCAATACCTGCACGTGCTGGATCGCTTGCTGCCTACCTTTGAGTTAGAAATCTAATGACCACAGAATTACACAGTGGCCTTGCGCTAAGGGTTGCTGGGTTGCTTGACGCGGGCATGTCTGCGTCTGCCATCCGCGCGGAACATCCACTCCCACCAGATGAGCCGCAAGCCGCCGAGGCGTGGATTTTGTCTGTATTGGACAGCGCTGGCTGCAACGTCCAAGAATTAGCCTCACCGGACGCTTACAGGAGCGGGCGATTGAATGGGGTGTTGATAATTAACCAAGGGGTCGGGGCGTACATCATCGCGTTTTTAGATTCAGCAAAAGAATCAATCAGCTTTGAGTTGATTGGTGAAAGTGGATCGGAAATTATTAACCGGTCGTACGTCGACGATGTGGTGAGCAATAACCCAAACTTAAGGGCTTGGCTTGTAACCAAGGAAGAGTTTGATGAACTTTCACCGTACTCCAAGTATGAAAAGCATTGGTTCTTTTCTTCATTGATAAGAAACCGCAGGTATTTAATTCAGGCAGGTTTGGCTTCGTTACTGACAAACGTATTTGCATTGACTGTTTCGTTATTTTCTCTTGTCGTCTACAACAAAATTATTCCTGCTCAAGCGATGTCTTCATTAGCCGTGCTTGTGGTCGGGGTGATCATCGTGTTGATCATGGATTACCTGGTCAAAGTGTCTAGATCCAAGTTACTCGGTATCGCAGGCGTTGATGCAGATTTGGCAATTGCAGACAAGTTATTTTCGAGGATTGTGGAAGCAAAATATGACAGTAATCGAGGCTCAGTTGGATCGATCGCAAATACATTAAAAGAGTACGAGCAAGTTCGTGAATTTTTAACGTCTGCGACTGTCGTCGCTTTTTTTGATGCGCCGTTTGCATTGTTATTCTTGTTTGTAATTTGGGCGATTGGCGGGTGGATGGTTCTTCCAGTCTTTCTTGGTGTAGCTCTGCTATTGGTCACAGCCCTTGTTTTACAACCAAAATTGAAACGTCTCGCGGAGACAGGATTTGAGGATGGGCAGTCCAAGCACTCGGTGATGGTGGAGACGCTCACAGGACTGGAAACAATCAAACTACTGGGAGCAGGCGGCGTTATGCGATCACGGTTTAGAAAAGTCTTGGGCCGGCAAGTGATCATTGGTGAGGAGACGAAAGGCTACACCCACCTTGCGACTAACTTTGGGCAAGAAATTCAGCAGGGTGTGCAGGTATCGGTTGTCGCGATTGGGGCACTGAGCGTTACCGACGGATCCGCTGCGTTTGGTGCGATCATCGCCTGCACAATTCTCTCGGGTAAAGCCCTTGTTCCGTTCATTCAATTGTCGCAAATGCTTTTACGAATTAATCAAGTTCGGGCGGGATACCAAGCACTCAATAAATTCATGGCGAAGCCTCTTGAGAGAGATTCGGAGAACGGTTATTTGAGTCGAGGGCGGTTAAGTGGAAAAATTGAGGTGCAGGACCTCAATTTTTCGTATGAAGGTCAAGAGGCCGAAGCTTTATCTGGCGTCACTTTTTCTATCCTGCCTGGTGAGAAAGTTGCGATTGTCGGGCGAGTCGGGTCAGGGAAATCGACGCTCGGAAAGTTACTCTCGCGTCTTTACGATGCCAAGTCTGGAAAAGTCTTGATAAGTGGCATTGACATCAAACAGATCGATCCATCTGAGCTTAGAGAAAATATCGGCTATGTATCGCAAGAGCCTTGGTTGATAGCCGGATCTATTGAAGAGAACATTACGCTGGGTAATCCCTACATCTCGTCTGCCGATGTGCTATGGGCGGCAGAAATTGCAGGCGTTAGTTCTTTTGTGGACAAAAACCCCCAAGGATTTAAGTTTCAAGTCAGGGAAAGAGGGGAGGGGCTATCTGGGGGGCAAAAACAATGCGTCGCGGTGGCCCGCGCTATCGTAAGAAAACCGCCAATTTTGATTCTTGATGAACCGACGAGTTCAATGGACGCTAGAACTGAAAAGTCTTTTTTGGAGGCGTTTTCGCAACACGATAATGGATCGACACTAATCATCATTACTCATCGTACGTCTCTCATTTCGATGGTTGATAAAGTTTTCGTGATGGATGATGGGAAGTTGGTAGGTTCGGGTCCTGCGTCGCAGTTCCTTGGTAAGCAAGCGCAAACACAGTCTGCCGACAGACGAGAGAACTGAGGAACATCATGCGGCGAATGCTATGGATTCTTTGGGATGCTTTCCGAGAGCTTTTTTCATATGGCTCAACAAATAAGGCAAGGGCTGCCTCACAGTTGCTTTTTATTACGCTCCTATCGGTAACGATCTTTGTAGTTTGGGCATCCACATCGGAAGTGGATAGGGTCGTCACAGCAATGGGGAAAGCGGTTCCTGTTGATCGTCTTCAGACGATTCAACACTACGAGGGTGGGCGCGTTGAATCAATCAATGTGACTGTTGGACAGGCAGTAGAGAAGGGGGACGTTTTGTTGACCCTGAGTCCAATTACCACTAGTGGGCAGTTTAAGGTAGCAAAGGAGAAAGTTGCTAGGCTGGCTATCGAACTGGCAAGGCTTGAGAATGAGTATCGTGGTTCTTCTGCATTGGTGATTCCAAAAGAGTTTAAAAAAGCTTACCCAGAACTGGTCAGGAATGCGTCGTTGTTGTTCGCGGACAGATCTAAACGACTCTTGGCTGAAAAGCAGGCTTCTCTTGCTCGTGAGGCGTCTATCAACGCTAAGATTTCGGCGAGTAAAACCTTCTTGGGAGCGACCGAGGAGGAGTACAGAGCCACACAAGAATTGGTAAAGCGTGGGCTTGAGGCGCCGCTGGCCCTAACCCGTGCCAGTAAGTCACTGGCTGAGGCGAGGGCTTCGGTGGTATCTTCTGAACAGGAGTTAGTTGAGGAGAAATCGAGGCGCATTAGTTGGGAGAGGGAATACTATGCGGATGTTTCGGATAAGTTAATTTCCGTCCGAGGACAACTAGCCGAGGCCAAAGAAGATATCAGCGTCACAGCAGACAGGGCCGAAAGGTCACAGATACGTTCCCCAATATTCGGAACAGTCAACCGCGTGTTGGTCACTACTTCGGGTGGGACGATTCAATCGGGTGAACCTTTAGTGGAGATAGTTCCAAGCGACAGTAAGCTGGTGATTGATGCCAAAGTTATGCCGCAGGACATAGGCTTTGTGCGTATAGGTCAAAGAGTATTAGCCAAATTTACGGCCTATGACTATTCCGTTTTTGGGCACATTGACGGTGTCATCTCATTTATTGGCTCCGATTCAGTATCGGAGGAAGATGGTTTGAAATATTTTCCAGTACAGATCGCGTTGTCCCGAGAGTTGATCGGTACGGCCGATAAACAACTTCGGATTCGGGCGGGTATGGAGGCGCAGGTTGACGTCATCACAGGCAAACGAACCGTGTTTGAGTATGTTTTTTCACCCATAACAAAAACATTGGATAGCTCCTTCCGGGAACAGTGAGTATTGCTATGAAAGAAAGCCTTTTCTATTTGCGTGGTCAATCGATCACGCTTGGCCATAAGATTGTTCTTTGGCTATTTATTGGCTTTTCGTCAGTTATCTACGCTGAAGAAAAAAAAGAGAACGCTTCGACCGCACCTAAGGTTGCTGAAGAAGCTACCACTGAAGAGGACGTTCCAGCCGAGCTCGCACGAGCATTGGCGGCCATGAAAAAATATAAACAACCGAAATTTTACGGTGCCTATAAAGCTGGTTTTACCGTATTCAAACGATATAACAACGACTGGTTCATGTTAAAAAAAGACAAAGAAAAAGTAGATTCCAACGAGACAGTGGTTTTTATGGGTAGTTTGGAGAAAGTAAGAAGTCTAGAAAAGGGAAAGACTTACCAATCCCTGATTTCGGAGATTTCAGTTGACTGCAAGAGGAAAGAGTTCGTAATTCGCTATTTGGATTACAAGCAGGGTGAATTTGGAACTGGGGGCTCTATACGGACGGTCAGTCTTCAAAGCGGTGCGAATGTGGATGGACTCAAGCGCTCATTCAAAAATAAAAGCTTACAAGACTTTGTTTTTTCTTCTGCATGCACTTAGTTTGTGTACGCCTAAGCGGTATTCCCCCGAACCTCTAGACACTTTTCACAGCCCAGCTGCCGCGACGAGCTGACAACTTGGGCACTAGTTTTCGCAAAAGCTGATTTTTACGGGCAAGGCTGCAAGTAGCGGTTTCAAGACCGACCAAGCTGCTTCTGGGGTTGCCCTCGCATCGACTTCGACAGGGGCGTCTCCGGTGGCCTGCACGTCGGGCCATTGCGCGGTAGGAGTCTGCAAGGCCGTGAGGGTTTGATGAACCAGGCCTTGCACCACAGTTGCTGTGGCAAGGGTGCGTAATGTGGGTTTGTAAATCTTCCCGACATTGGTCACCGGCATGTGCGCTAGCACCGTGACGGATTTGGGCTTGGCGGGTGCTTCGTCCACGCGGCTGACGGTGAAAGCCAGCAGCTCGTCCTCGCTCACATGAGCGCCTGTTTTGAGCGTGACAAACGCCACGGGCAGTTCGCCGGCATAGGCGTCTGGTGCACCCACGGCGGCGCACAGATCAACAGCGGGGTGTGAGCCCAAGGCATCTTCGATTACCTTGGGGTCGATGTTGTGGCCCCCACGAATGATCAAATCTTTGGCGCGACCCGATAGGTGCAAGCGGCCTTGCTCATCGATGAAACCCACGTCGCCAGTGATGAGCCAACCATCCGGGGTGAAGCTGCGCGCCGTTTCCGCGGCATCCAGGTAGCCCGAAAATAGATTGGGGCCTTGGTAAAGCACCATGCCTTTTTCTCCCGCAGGCAGGTCTTGACCGGTCGCTTGACCGTTACTGTTCAGACCCACAATGCGCACCTGTGCATGAGGCAATGGCCAACCGACACAGCCTGCCGGGGCGTTGCCCCCTGGCGGCGCCACGGTGCTCAAGCCCGCGGTTTCGGTCATGCCCAGACTTTCGTTGATATGCAAACCGAACGTTTGCTCAAAGCGTTGCGCGAGCTCGGGCGGTAGGGGCGCTGCCCCGGTGCGTACCGCACGAATGCGCGAGATGTCGGCGCCGTTCAGTGGCACCCCCGCCAATGCCGCCAGCACGGTGGGTACGCCCGACATGAGTGTGCAGCGGTGGTACTCGGCCAAGCGCCAGTAGTTCTTCACCACCTCGCGGTTGCGGAACAGAGCCGCGGTGGGAATGATCACGTGCATGCCAATGGCGAGAGAGCACAGTGCGCCGGGCAGCACGCCTGCCACATGAAACAGAGGGTAACCATTGATCGTGACATCGCTGCACCGAAAGCCTTGCATGTTGGCGTTGGCCCAGGCAGTAAAAACCTGTGCGCCATGGCTGTGCCGCGCCAGTTTGGGCGCACCGGTCGTGCCGCCGGTATGAAAGTAAGCGGCGATGTCGCTCGGCTGGAACACTCGCTCGCTCAGTAGGCGGTCATCGACTTGGTGCTGACGCAGTTCATGAAAGTCGTGCGCGCCGGGTGGCAGATCGTTTGCCAAAGGCGCACCCGCTGGGTGAACCAGCAGTACGGTTTTTAAGTGGGGCAATTGGGCTTGCAGGCGCAGCGCTTTGTCACGCAATTGGCTGTCGTCTTCGACGCCATGAGCGATCAAGACCCTGGCCTGACTGGCTTGCAGCAGAGACAGCAGCTTTTCTTCGCTCAGCAAAGGGTTGAGCGGCTGCACAATGCCCGCCGCCTCTCCGCCCCACAAGGCGAGGTGGTAGGCGAGCCCACCGGGTAGCAATATGGCCACCACGTCTTGTGAGCCCATATGCAGGCTGTGAAGCAAATTAGCCGTCTGGTGGATGCCTTGTAGCAACTCACGATAGGTCCAGCAGATGGCGGGATCACCGGGCTCACCTGTGGCCAAGAAGGTGAGCGCGGGCTGGTTTGTATGGGCGTTGGCGCTCGCGCGAATCAAGTCGTAGGTGCTGGCCCACGGCATGGTTTGAGCCAAGGGTGTGGCCTCAATCTGGCGAATGTCAGAGAGGGATTGAACGGGCGATGAAACGGTTAAGTGCATACGTGATGTTAGCCATAGATCCGGCTGCGTTAGCCGAGGGTTCGCGTGGTTCAGCTTCCTAGAATCTCGTTGCACCATCGGCGGAATTCACAATGGCGCTCTTTCCAAGTTTGCGTCAAGATGACAAGATAAACGAAAAGAGCCATTTGAGACATGTACCCTGGAATCCACGCCCTCACCACGCCTGACAAACCCGCACTGATCATGGCTGCCACCGGCAGGCAGGTCACTTACGCGGCGTTAGAGGACCGCTCACTGCGCATTGCCAACTGGCTGCGATCTCAAGGCTTCAAGCGGGGAGACGTTATTGCGTTGCTCGCCGACAATGACGCCAGAACCTTTGATGTCTATTGGGCGGTCCAACGCTGTGGCCTGTACCTGACAGCGATCAACGTTCACCTGAAGCGCGATGAGGTCCGCTACATCTTGGAGAACTCAGGTGCGCGAGCCTTGTTCTTGGGAAACACGGGCGCTGAGCTGGTTGGCGCGTGGGACGCGCTTCCCGATCTTGTACATCGTGTGTCTTTCGAAGAGGGTGTGACAGATTTTCTTCCCCTTGAGGCGCTTATCGCGAGCGCCAGCTCTGTTCGCCCGGCGCATGAACCACGCGGTGGCGACATGCTTTATTCATCAGGAACCACAGGTCGGCCCAAAGGCGTCTGCCCACCCTTGCCTGACCGCGAAATAGCCCAACCTGGGGACACCGTGGTTGCCATGTTCGGGGGACATTTCGGACTCAATAATGAAACGGTGTATTTGTCCCCAGCACCGCTTTATCACGCGGCACCATTACG
>Ga0102902_1000103_pt1 | contig 35082 bp, 39 predicted proteins | sample Colrivmet1555B02_FD_78458 | JGI IMG/M metagenome (GOLD analysis project Ga0102902, IMG submission 78458) | Estuarine microbial communities from the Columbia River estuary - metaG 1555B-02 | ecosystem: Environmental > Aquatic > Marine > Intertidal zone > Estuary | place: USA: Columbia River... | reverse complement strand
CGTGGCCAGCAAAGTAGCAATGACCTTGAGGGTTCAGGAGCGCCGTGCCTGGGTAGGAGCCTTCATTGCAAACAAAGGCTTTCGCAACGAAGAAATCTACAGGGATGCGCCGCCAAGACAGGATGTTCTCAGACGCGTTGTTGTCATTTATGCCAGCCATGTTCACGGCGTTATAACCCGCGAAGTAAGCATTTCCGTTCGCGGTTAGTGCGATGACGCCCTGGTTGCCAGAGTAATGAGCGCTGTAGGCAATATCGACTACTTGCTCTGAGTCTGGCAGCTCGCCGCTGCCACTGGACAAGACTGGTGTGTATCTTGTGGTCGTGTCGCCAACGCCGAGCTGGCCCTGGTTGTTGTAACCCCACGCCCAAAGGCGACCGAACTCGTCGATAGCCATGTAGGAGCCTGCGTAAAGCGCAAACAATTTGGACATGCCTGGAGCGTTTGAGAAGCCGACGCGACCTGGCAGCGTTCGGTTGATCTGGGTTGTGGTTCCGTTGCCGAGGCAGCCGTTTTGGTTCAAGCCCCACGTCATGACGCCGCCGTCCGACATGATGGCAGCGTTCGAGAAATTGCCGTTGTAGCGCTCTGGGTTGGACCAGAAGGTCTTGGCGAGCGCGACAGCGCCAGTCGACCGACGGCCAGAGTCAAACTGGTATTCTGGGCCGTTCGCAGACCACTTCAGGTTCTGGCCAGGGATGCCAGTCGGGATGGACGGGCCAGAGCCTGACGCGATTGCGCCGAGCTGGTGGCCAGAAGCTGCAAGGGGGCCACTCATTGGGGTGAATGCCGCGCCGTTGTGACGGTGGGGAATGCCGTTAAGCATCACCACGTCGCCTTTGCCATAAGTGGCTAAGGGGTTGTGAGCGCCACGCCACTTGTAACCGATGTTTTTTGTGTCAACAGTCATAGGACATTCACCAGTTCGTTGTTGCGGATGCCAAAAGTGAAGCCAATGTCGAGGACAGCCCATCCGTCAAAATCAGAAGGTCGATAGTCGTCGCTTGTGCCGTAGACCAACTCCAGCTCTGTCTCGTCTGCCGACAGACGGAAGCCAAAAAAAGCAGGCTTCGCCGCCGAGTTTACGAGCTGGTAGCCATCTTCGCCTGGGCGGACCTGTAGGAACTTCAGCTTGTTGCCGACCAGCTCCGCATCTTCGACGGGAATGCGGCCAGCGACGCCGTTGATGAGGGTCATAACTTGGTTGGCGACTGGGCCGCCAGACGCCGAGGTGTGCGCCTCGATGACCATGAACAGCGAAGACTGGTAAAGGAACAGGTCGTGGACCTGGTAGTCAGTGCCAGCAGCCCAAGTGCCGCGAGGGCGGAAGAAGTAGCCAGACGGGACATCCACCCAGTTTGAGTTCTGGTTGAGATAGACACCGCGACGGGTTTGCAGCGCGTAGGTGCTGGGGTCGACGCGGAACTCGAAGATGTCGTCCCGTAGATTGCCATCGCTCTGGAAGATGTCGTTCAGAAGATCGGGGATCGTTCTGTCACCGAACTCTGCGCTCTCAAGGTAGGTGTCAAGCGAATGGGTTCCCGTCCGAGAGGACCGAAACTCTACCTGTTCTAGCTTTGGGCGCGTCTGAGACATTACTCAATCCCGTGTTTTTTTAGAAGCTCGACTACTTTTGCCTTGGTCAGCGAGTAGCGCTCATCGTCGTTTTTGGTCGCTTCAAGGTATTCGATGCGTCTGGTCAAGTCGTCCACACGAGACGCACAAGAGCAGGTCGGAACAACTTGGGACGGACTGGAAAGCTGCACCTCAATCTTGGAGGCTAAGGCCGCCGAGATGCGCTCAAGACGCTCGTCGACATAAGTCTTGACCCAGGAGCGGGCGTTCGGCGGGAGCAAAGATGCTTGCTCAAGTTGCGAGGCGTTAGGTTTTGTGGCCATGTCAGGCTCCCATCGGTTTGAGGTTGCCAGCCTTGACTTGCTGCTCAAGCTGGTCTTGAGGCATGACAGATGCGCCGCGCATCTTTTCCATCATCGACATGCGCTGAGATGGAGACATGCCCTGGTCCTGCTCCTGCTTGGAGATTTTGAACTGGTCCAAGTCGCTTACGCCCATCGCGCGGATGGCCTCTTCAGCAATCTTGCCAGTCTTGTATTCCATGTTGAGGCCAGTGTTGTTCATGACTTGGAGCATGTTCATCCAAGTCTCCGCGTTCCGCGCAGGCTCCACGGGGAGCGTGCCGTCCACGACAAGGTAGTCAATGTCGCCCTGGATCATGCCAATGTTGAAGTCGATGTAGTCGTCTTTCACGAGGCCAGAGAGCTGGCCTGGGCTGTCGCCAGCGCCAACGCGCAGGGAGCCTTCGTATTCGAGGGCGTCTTGGAGGTTGGATACCATCATGCGGACCAGCGGGCGGACAGTCGTGGCAGACATCAAGCGACTGATGACGCCAAGGCGCTGAGAGCCGAGCTGGGTAAGGCGCTGGATTTCCGTGGCCGTGCGGATGCCGTCTGCGGTCGGCATACCCTGCTGGGCGTCGGAAGCGGCGGAAAGGCGCTGCTTGAGGTCTGACATAGCGCCAATGTCGTTCCAGTGGCCGCGCGTCACGTCGGGGACTTCGGCAATGAAGACGCCGTCACCAGGCTTCGTGCCAGGCAAGGTTCGGACCACGCCCCACGGGTTGCGGTCGATGAGGTCGGGGACAGAGACTGAGGTCGGGTCTACAAAGATGAGGTTGTTGAGGGCGGCCTGCACGTTGTCGATGCGTGAGCGAAGCAGCCAAGTCGAGATTTCATGCAGGGGCAGCAGCAAGTCGTAAAGCGACTGGGCATACGTCTTGTGGCTGTCGTGATAGAGGCCACCGATGGCGATAGGGAATTGGCGGCCATACGGGTTGAGCTGGAAGCGAATGACCGCAGACTCGTCAAGAATTGTCACGAGGAGCCAGACCTGCTCAAGCTGCGGCAGGTTCACTTCGTAGCCGTTGAGCCGTATCCACGCCTCGTCAACTACACGCGACTGGTCGAGAGAGAAGTGCGCCGCGTTCTCGACCGCGCCCTTGTCCTCTGGGTTGATGTTGAGGCCGCGACCCTCCTCCTTGGCCCACTTGTGGCCAGGCCACGAGCCGTTCGAGTTCGACATGCGGCGGCGCAGGCCAGGGTATTTGGAGACCTTGGGGTAAAGCTGCGAACCGATAAGGGCCGATGTGGACATGTGATCCGTGAAAACCATGAACTGCATACGATCCCAGTCGCCCCAGTTGACGCGAGGGTCTGGGAAGGCGCGGCGAGGGTCGAAGTTCACGATGTCGTTGGTCTTGGTGACGGGGTTCCAAACGCACTTGGTGGGCGCAAAACCATAGCGGATCGAGTCCATCAGCATCTGAGCAATGCGGGCCTCGCCCGCAGTGCGACGCATGTGCTGGTGGAGAAGGCGCTCAAGGATCATGGATGATTGGCGAGACTTGCGGTTGAGACCCTCAAGCTGGAACATAGGATTGCGGCCAGTCAGGGCCGACATCAGGTAGGTCAGGACGGTGTCAGCGATGGCGCGGGTGTCCGCAATGACCGCCTTCTCGCGGAACTTGGTGGAGTCGGCTGGCACCCAGACGTCATGAGCGCGGTCTGCGTCGCGCCAGTGGCCGTAGCGGCGGCTGATGCGGTCGTGGGACATCTTCATGCAGGCGCGGACGTAGTCGATCAGCTTCTGCTCTTGCTTGTCAGACAGCATGTCAGAGATGTCTTCGTATTCCATCAAGGGACGGGTGAGGTCCGACAGGTCTACAATCACTTCTGAAGAGGCAGCCTCGGTCTGTTGTTTGTAGTGCATCGCTTACAATTCCCCCCAGCCTTTGAAATCAGACTGGCTCTTCAGTTTTGTGTGGTGGCTTTGGCCCCAGTTGCTCGCCATCTGGCTGTTGAGCGACATCCCCATCTCGATAGGCCCAGTCATCATCTGGCTCGCTGGGCCGCCCATGCGGGAAATAGCGTCCAGGCCGATAGTGAGGGCGTCGATCATGTCGTCATGCTTGCCATTCGGGAACGATTGGGCCTCGTCCATAAAGTCGTCGAGCCACTCTGCCTCACGGGGAAGAAAAACTCGTCCCCCCTCGATGAGCGGAGAGACTGCGTTCAGGCGGGCAACTTTGTCAGTCGTGACCTTTACTGGGATGACGCTGACACCAGACTGGTTCCGAAGCTCTTGGATCAGCGACTGGCCTGACGCCTTGTCCTCGATGTAGAGGCCGCGAAGGCCGCGACCACGCCACTTGGCGTTCTGGGTGATGGTGGCACGCTTTAGTTCGGGGAAATCATAGCGGTTGCGAACGACGTCCAAGATGTGGATGTCGCCAGCATGGTCCATGCCCAAAACCATGAGGACAGAGTAGTCGGCGGTCTCGGTCTTCTTGAAGGCAGTGTCGGCGGCGATGATGACCGTTTGGCACTCAGGCGCTTCGTCGGGAGGGACCGTCTTCCACCATGTGGTCTTAATTAGGTTGCCGCCCTTGATGAAAGGCTGTTGTTGGTAGAGAGCCGCAAACTCGCGCTGGTCGAGGCGCTCGGTTTTTTTGAGTTCTTCGAGGGGGAAGCGGTCAGCCCAGAGGGCAGCCTCAACCTCTTGGTAGAAGTGGCGCTTGCCAGGCGCGACGCTGGAGAGCTTGCCCGCTGGGACGTATCGCGGGTCTTCTTCAGGGAGCGTGGCCACTGATGCTTTGACGTTGGACTTCTTGCGGGTGATGGCGGGGAAGTTGATGTGGTGCCACGCGCCCTCCGCCCAATCTTCCGTGGCCATGATGCGGCCCGCGAGGTCGTCTGGGTGCCAGCGCGTCATGATGAGGATTTCGATGGCGGGGTCGCCGTTGACTTCGGGCTGCTTACGCGTGCGAAGAGCAGAGAGGTAGTAGGACCAGGTCTTGTTGCGCTGAGTGGCGGAGTCAGCCTCTTCGCGTGCCTTGACGGGGTCGTCGGTGAGAAGAAGGTTTGCAGCGCGGCCAGTGGTCGAGCCGCCGATGCCCGTGGCGAAGTAAGAGCCGCCAAGGGTGGTCTTCCAGTCATCGGCAGCCTTCGAGACGTCAGACATGGAGAAGTCTGGGAATGCTTGCGAGATGATAGGCTCTTGGGCGCGGTCGCGCGTCTCGCGGCCAAACGTCTTGGCGAGGTCTTGGTTGTAGGAAGTGGCGAGGACTTGGCGCTGTGGGCGGCGGGCCAAGTAGTAGACGGGGAAGAGGGTTGAAGCGATCCACGACTTCCCGTGACGAGGGGGCATGTTGATGAGAAGTCGGCTCTTGCCCAGTGTGCCTTTTTCAAGGCGGTCCAAAGCGTCGATCAGCTCAAGCTGGAAATCCGCCAACTGGAACTCTGGGTGAAGGGCGCGGACAAACCCCTCGAAGCTGTCGCGGGCCTGCTGAATGAGAAGAAGGCGCTTAGCTGCTTGTGCTGGTGTCAGACTCATCTTGGACCTCCTCTGCGTCCTCGGCTTCCCCCTCGCGAAGAGCCTGGGCCGCGATGGCCTGAAGCTCGTCGTAGGTGAGTTCGTTCTCGGACTTGTTTTCAATTGTGTGTTCGTTGAAGGAGTGGTGAAGGTCGGGCATGACCTTGTTCAACATCATGCCGAATAGGCGAACCTGCTGGTTTGACCAGTTGCGGTTTCCGTCCAAGACCTCGCGGACTTGGTAGATGTTTTTTCTGACTACATCGAGAACGGATCGGCGCACTCGGTCGACTTCGACTGGAGTTACGGCTGGAAGCCCGCCAGTTCCGCCCTTCGTCTTGCTTGGAGTTTTTCGGTAGTCGGCCATTAGTCACCCATTACTGACAGTGATTTCAAATTTTGGTGCGAAATTTCGGTTGGCAGGGTGACGGCTACCAGCAGACCGACGGCGGGATGGGGGGGTATCCCCCCCCATAAGACCACCTTCGGTGATGTTTTTCGTCGCGAAACTGACAAATCCCTACCTAAGTTCTTGTTATTGTTGAGGTTGTAACCCCTAACTACGGTGTCTTACTGGTGTTGTTGGTCTGTTGTTCAAGGGTTGTTTTGAGAAACCCCTCACAAGTTGACGTAACATCAGGGTATTTAGACACCCCATAAGTCATACCAAAGGTTTGAGATGTGAGTCGTCCGCCCCCCAAAGGGGGGCTGGGGGGGAACAGGATGGGCCGACAGCGGCAGTCGCTGATCGGTTTAACCTAACCTCTCAGAAGGAATATCACTATGACCACTATCACAATCAAAGACCTGTTCACCAACACCACACGCAAGCACGGCAACCCCATCATGGGCATTGGCAGCAAAGCTGCCGTTGATGCCGTGATTGCCTACGGCAACGACTGCAAAGACCCTACGGCCTTTACGGAGTTCGGAAATCGCGTCGCGTCTTCCCTTCGGGAACGTCTCGCCAATTACATCGACGCTGGCCAAACGGCCAAGTCCGCCCGCGTCAAGATGACCACCTCCGCGATTGCGAACCTCGAAGGGTTCCTTGCGACGTTCTCGGTCTCCCCTGAGCCACAGCCGAAGGCTGCCCCTGTCACGAAGCCCGCGTCTCGCATGACCAAGGCTGACCTCATGGCTCAGATCGAGTTCCTCACAGCGCAGCTCTCGGCTCGCTAATCGCAACGCATCAGGAGTTTTTACCATGTCCGTTACAATCACACGGCGCGAAGAGCGCCCACTTCACCCCAATGCCAAGAGCGCCCTTCGTGGCGCTCTTTCCTTTCATGGCTACGACGATGACGACGCGATGTTGATTTGCGACAGCGTCGACGACTGCGCGTGGGTCATGCTGCCGAACGGTCGCCGCGAGCTTCGCGACACGATGGACGACATCGGCCTGTTCGCTTTCGTAACCGTGACAGTGGAGGGCTGAGAGCATGACAAGCTGGGCAAACACCGAGTCTCGCGCTGCACGCCGTCGTCGCCGCATTCGTGGCGAGACAGTCCTCGAAACAATCGCTTTGGCTGCCATGAGGGCGGCCACGGTGATGCTCATGTCGTCGCTGACGGCATGGGTTCTCATCAACTGGATGGCTGGCTGTGGCGAGACATTCCAAACCTCTACTGGGGTCTACGAGCGTGGCGAATGCGTCATGGTTCCGTGGGCGCAGTGATGTCTCACAAGGAAGGAAAGACATGAACGACATGGCGCAATTTAACCGCGTGACCAAGCGGCTTGCCGATGCGGAACTCAAGATCACACAACTGCAACGGCAAGTTTCATCGCTGCAATCCAAGGCGGCGGTTCAGCGCAACGAGCTGGCGCGTCTAACGCAGCTCTCGGAGCGCCTCGTCAAAGAACGGGGCGACCTCCTCTCTGACATCAAGTGGCTTCGTGGCGAAGTCGCATAACATGAAAGGAAACATCATGAACGTAACACTGGAAAACTACTCACGGAGCGAGGCCGCATGGCTTTGCGAGATGATCGCCGAGAAGCTGGCCGAGATGGGACACGAGGACGTTGGGAGCTTTAGCTACAGCATCGAGGTCGAGTTTGAACCCGCAGAGGAGGAAGAGGATGCCTAGAGTATGGATCAGCGCAACGATGGAAACATACCTGACGTGGGAGGGAGACATACCAGATGACATCCCCGAAGACGAGCGCAGGCAATGGATCAAGGAGAACGTGGATGGTGGCGAGTTCGTGGAGGATGGCGGCTTGTTCAGTGGCGACTGGCACTTGGGCCACGAGGTTCACTTGGTCGTGGGTGATGACGAGGTGGTGTCATGAGCAAGGACATCGGCAACGCCTGCACCGAATGCGGGTGCGACACGTCGTTCGGCCACGGCAACTTCGTGGACCGCATACCGTCTGACAACGGTGAGGTATCAGGATACCTCTGCGCTGGCTGCCAATGCGTCGAGTGTGACAAGTGCGGGGCCAGCACTCTGGAGTATGAGACCACTGCGTTCGGGGACATCTGGTGCAGTGATTGTCTCTAACTCGTTGACGGCTGCGAAATGCCCGTCTAACATCCGTGACACATCAACCACATCCAAGGAAGGAGCAACCTATGGATACACAATGTGAAGACACAAAGCAGCGCTGGTGGGCGTGGCACAAGGAAAACCCCCGCGTTTACGAACTGTTCGACAAGTTCACACGAGAGGCCATCGAGTTGGGCCACAGACACCTGAGCGCATGGCTCATCGTGAACCGCATTCGCTGGGAGACCAGCGTCGTGACGATGGGCGAAGACTTCAAGGTGAGCAACGACTTCATCGCTTACTACGCCCGCCTCTTCATGGCGCTCAACCCCGACTACGACGGGTTCTTTCGCATCAAGACGCTCAAGTCAGAGCGCGAACAGGAGGCAGCATGACCGTCACAATCAAGCCATCGCTTCAATCGGCTGCGAGCTTCACGCTCGCGATTGGTGAGCTGCCAGACGAGATGACAGGCGAAGACCTCGCCTGCTTCGTGAATGGCATCTTCAACGCTTACAACATGAGCGAAGAGCTGCGCCTGAACGTGCTGATGCTGCTTCTCGGATCGTCATGCGACTGCGAGATCATCACGAGCGACGCTTTACACTGACCCTCCCGCGCAAATCCCCCAAAGGGGGATTAGGGGGGAACAAGGGCCAGCCTATTCAGGCCCAAACCACCATCAACATCAACATGAAAGGAACAGGTTATGCCTGCTCAATTAGCACGCCTACACACTGGCGCGGCCAAGGCTATGATCGCCCCACTGCACGACGCCGCACTGCACACGACGAACGCCAACAGGACAACGCTTCGCAAGCTGCTGCGGCAGATCATAACCGACCACGTTGGCAGGGACACGAGGGACGCATTCCGCAATAGCTTTGGCATTTGGCCAAGCCAGCAGGTCGATAAGCTCTCTATGGGCGCACTGGTGGACCTCACCTTGGGCTTCGTCCTCACTTCTCTTCGTGGCGATGACGGCTTTGCCCTCGACGCTTGGGATAGACTTGTGGCGGCGATGACCCACGAACACCTCTGCCACCCCAAGAAGCGGGGGGCTGGTGTGTCGGTCGGCTACAACCTTGACTGCATCGAGGGCCAAGCTGCTGCGGCAGAACTGGAGCGCGAGGCCAGCCGACACGGCATCGCACTCGGCACGCCCCCAACCCCAACTGCAACTGCAACCTCAACCTCAACCTCAACTGCAACGACAGGAACAGTCACCATGACAAAATTTGCCACCCTCACTGCTGAGTCTGCTATCGGCGTCCTCGCTGCGTGCTGCGACATCCTCGGTATGGATGCGATTGATGCGTCGCTTGACGCTATGGTTAAGCAGGGCTTCGACTGCGATGACATGGAGAGCATCAAGGCCAGCGTCCGCGATATGAATGCAGACTCGAACCTGACCAGCATCGACGACCTGAGCGACGACTTGGCCGAACACGTCCAGTCTATCACGTTGGCTTTGCGTGCTGCTTCTCGACCAGCATCCGCGCCGACGACAGCTCCGAAGGCCGACGCCCCTACGCTCGACCCGAACCTCGTGCCAGCGGTAGACGCATTGCTCAAGCAGGCGACGGGCGGCGCACTGTCCAGTATCGGCGGCCTGATCGCCAAGCACGGCGAGAGCCTGAGCGAGATTGCAAGCCTGACCGAAACCATTGAGCGTCTGAAAGCCAGCGCGTCGGTTGCGCCTGTGATTGCCAAGTCGGGCAAGGTCGTTGTTGACCGCGCCTCTCTCACCTACGAAGTCGTGATGCGTAAGGCTTCCGAGGTGTTTGTCGGACCGCTCGGCCAGCAGTCGCCTACGCTCGACTTTGAGATCGTGACTCTGGTTTGGCGCGATGACAACGGCAACGTCGTGTCTCACCCAGACTGCCCTGACGTCGAGCCAGCCTATCAGTTCCGCTTGCGCCACTTGCTCAAGTTCCTGAGCGCGTTCAAGTTCGGCCAGAACGCTTGGCTCCACGGTCACACAGGCACTGGCAAGACCACGCTGGCTGAGCAGATCGCGGCCCGCATCGGGTTCCCCATCGAGCGGCTTAACCTCGACAGCAACCTTGAGCGTGCTGACATTGTCGGTGCGACAGAGATTGTGATCGAGAGCGGCGCACCAGTCACCAAGTTTCGGGAGGGCATTCTGCCCCGTGCGATGCAGCAGCCTTGCATGTTTGTCCTGGACGAGATCGACGCTGGTCGGCCAGACGTTTTGTTTGTGATCCAGCGTGCGCTTGAGCGTAAGGGTCTGACCTTGACCGAGGATGGTGGCCGCACGGTGCAGCCTCACGAATTGTTCCGCTTTGTGGCTACCGCCAACAGCCGAGGCCAAGGTGATGAGCATGGCTGGTATCAGGGTGTTCGCCCGATGAACCTTGCGATGCTCAACCGTTTTGGTGCGTTCATTCACGTCGACTATCTGGACAAGGACGATGAGGAGCGCTTGCTGTCGCAGACTTACGCAGCACTTACGCCATCTGAGGTGATGGAGCTGGCTCAATTCAGCGTCGAGGTCAGGACTGCGTTCAAGTCTGGCGAGATCAGCCAGACTGTCAGCCCGCGCGGCCTTCATGCGATGGCTGAATACTACCTTCACTTCAAGCAGGTGATGCAACCGAAGCTGGCAATGCGTGAGGCGGTCGAGACTGTCGTCATTGATGCAGCCCCAGCCGACTGCGAGCAGCGCATTCGTGAGCTTGCCGACCGTGTGTTTGCCTGAGCAGCAGCACACCAACAACAACCAAAGGAGACACTCAATGAGCAAGATTACTTACATCGAAGAGAGCGGCGACTTGGAGGCCGAGATCATGACTGGCGCAGACCTGATGGACGCGACGACGACCGTCGTGCGGACCATTGCGCGAGACCACAAGACTGACGTGGTGTTTATGGGGGATGGCGCTGCGACCAACGGGCGCGACGTGATTTTGCCAAGCATCCCGTCTGATGCCAAGATCACGCGGAGGCAGGCGCTTGTGACGGGCGGCTATGCCAACCACGAGAGCTTGCACAAGCTGCTGACTGACTTCGAGGGGCTGTCGCCGCGCATGAAGAGATGGCACAGCGGCGGGAAGAAGCTGACCAAGCATCTGGCCAACGCGATTGAGGACATCCGCATCGAGGCTGGCGGCCAAGTGCTTTACAACGGGCTGCCCAAGAGCATCGACAAGACTGCGCGCGAGGTGAACCGCCACTTCATCGACGTGGTTTACAAGCAAGACCCCAAGTCGGTGGAAGACTTCAAGCGCATTGGGCCAGTCGCTGTGACGTGGGAGGGGCGTCGCCGCCTTGGGTATCCTGACCCTAGTATGGCCGAGGCGATGGCGTTGTTGCCAGAGGATGTGCGGAAGCGCGTCGAGAAGATCGTCGACCAAGTGATGGCCTTGCCTCACGGCGTGATCGGGATGGGTCGCGTCGACACCGAGGCTGCCCATGCGGGCAGCATCGAGGCGGCCAAGTTGGCGGAGCGGATTGCCAATGCTTACGAGCGCGAGATGAAGAAGAAGCGCGAGCAAGAGGCGGGCGAAGGCGAAGGCGAAGGCAAGGGCAAAGCCAAGTCGGAGGGCGGCGGAAAGCCAGGCGACAGCGGCGCTGGTAAAGCCCAGGCCCAGGGTAAAGGCGATGGCGATGAGGCCGAAGGCCAAGGCCAAGGCCAAGGCCAAGGCGAGGCCGAAGGCCAAGGCGGCGAAGCTGGGCGAGGCGAGAACACTGACGACGGCGGCCAGTCGGGCGGACCCAGCGGCGGGGTCGGCGCAAGCATGGCCCAGCATGGGGGCAGCGACGACGACGTGGAGCCAGTGAGCGCTGAGCTGGGTGACGCGATGCGAAGCGTCATGTCGAACGTCCTTGGTGCGACTGGCAGCTATCGTGTGTTTGCGCCCAGTGAGGACAAGTTTGAGGAGGTGGACACGGGCAACTCTGAGCGGTCGCTTCGGTATCGCCGCGCCTATCAGGTCGCCAAGGGGGCGGTCGGCCCGCAGGTCGGCACTGTGCGGCGCAAGCTAGAGCGCGTGATGATGTCGCAAGCCCAGACCTTTTGGGAGGGCGGCAAGCGCAGTGGTCGGCTTGATGTGCGCCGCAACAGCAAGAAGATCGTGGAGCTGCGGCCTGATGTGTTCCGTCGGCGTCAGGAGGAGAGCGCCGTGAACACGGCGCTTTCCATCCTGGTAGACATGAGCGGGAGCATGAGCAGCTCCAAGATTTTTATGGCGCAGAGGGCCACGATTGCAATCTGTGAGGCGTTGGATGGGATGCGCGTGCCTCTGGAGGTTCTGGGACACCACACTGCTGCAAGCAGTGCGATGCAGGATGCGTGGTATCGGCTACCACAAGACCGTCGGAAGATGGTGAGCAGAGTGCAGTCGATTGATATGCACTTGTTCAAGGGGTTTGACGAGCCTCTGTCGATGGCGCGGGCGAAGCTAGGCCGCATGACGCAAATGACAGACGGCGCAAACGCTGACGGCGATGCGATTGTGATGGCGGCCAAGCGCTTGATGGCGCGACGCGAGCCACGCAAGGTGATGTTGGTGCTGAGCGACGGCGAGCCTGCTTATACAGGCTATAACCGCAACATCCACAATCACACACGCGATTGCGTTAAGTGGGTGGGAGAGAACGGCATCGAGATTGCTGGTCTTGGCATCATGAGCGCGAGCGTCACCAAGTATTATGATCGAGTTGTAGTCGTGAACAAGATCGAAGACTTCGCCACGACTTACATTGATGAGGTGGCGAAGTTGCTGACAGGCCGCAGCCTGTCGACGAGCGGTGACTTGATTGCGAGCGGGGTGCGCCGTGGAGCAAGGCTTTAAGAAAAAGCAGCGCGTTGCCAGGGTTCCGAGCTGGTGGTTCAGCTTGTGTCCTGGGCAGCCGCTCTCGTTTTGGGTGCTTGTGTATTGGGAGTGCCGACGAAAGGGCGTTCGCAAAAACGACAGGTCGGGGGTTAGACGGGTGGTAGCATCTATGAGGGGAGGTTTTGGTTGACACCTGTCTTATAACTGTGACAACTATTATCTTTGGGTGTAATTTTTATGAACAACGATGTGTGAGCCAGAAAGGGAAAAAAATGGGACACATTTCAAGCGGCTGGGTCGTCAAGGTGTTCGACGCGATAGCTGATAGGCGTGATTTATTGAACGATGAGGCAGGCTATGCCGAGATTACCGTGATGCTTGATGGTGGTCACACCATCCACGATGTAGAGCGGATCAAGGGGGCGGCGGGAGCCGCCCATGTGGTCATCGAGACCACGACATCAACCATCTACGTTCCTGAGCAAAACGTAGTGGCAATCGAAACCCCATAAAGGAGAGACACGCATGGGAAACATCGCAACACAGATCGTAGGAAAGCAGCTTTCGGAGCTGGGCGTTGAACAAAGCAAGCCTGCACCCGCCACACGGCGGACGCAGGCAACATATGAAGAGCCTCGCCAGTATAGAGTCGAGCGGCCAAGGGCTGTGGTGACGCACAGGAAAAACGAGTGGACCAAGGACGGCGTATGTGAGCGCTTAGAGGAGGCGGCCAAAAACTGGAAGGTGGAGGGTGGCACGGCGTCGATGTCTGATCGAGACTTGGATGCTATTGTGTCTATTGCGGCCACCGACTTGGCGAATGCGCTAGAACACGCGGGGCTGGTGTATCGCACTGGGACGTCGCCCGCACTGCTGGCTGACATGGTGAGCGACTTCATCGTGACGCAAATGCGGGTGCTAAAGGACGGAAAGTATCTGGATATTGGAGGGTCGTCTTGACGCTGCCGATGAAAAAAGAGGGTCGGCGATTTGACGTTGACGCAGGAGAGGTTGGCATCGTCATCCGCAAGGGTGGCGATGTCGAAGTAATGATGAGTCTGAGTAATGAGATCGGCAAGAGCCAGTTGTTAGGGCTGGCCATTGCATGGAGTTGTGAAAGTGACGATTGGAAAACGTCAATGATGCGTCGGGCGCGTGAGCGCTTGATTCAGATCATGGACGAGGAAGGTATAAAATACGCGTGAGTTGTGAGGGGGGCTTACATCTGGTGAGCAACCAGACACCCCCCTCACGGCGTGAGACACGCACAGCAAACGACTCAAACAGAGGCGATGCTGTAAAAACAATAAAGGAAAAAAGTGATGGCGTGAACACTGAGAGTGAAGCGTTGGATCAGATTAGAATAAGGATAACTATTATGAAAAAAGAAGAGGAAAATGTTTTGTTAAGTGAGCTTTGGGACAAGGTCGTTAGGCTTGAGGCCCAAGTAGAGCTGCTGACGCGCATGGTGAGCGGCGGCGCTGAGCCGCCAAGGGAGGCGAAGCCTGACGCCAACGACAGCGCCGTTAGTTTTTTGATGTCACACACGCCAAAGCAACACGCCGTGATGCAGATGCTGCGGGCGGGGTATGGAACAGACAGAATGGCAGAGGCTTTGGACGTCACTGAAAGCACAATAAAGGTGCATGTCAGGGGGGTCATGCAAAAGCATGGCCTGAAAACGAGGGCGCAAATTGTGATGCTGGCGGCACGCGCGGCGAGCGCGGTGTCGGAGGCCGAATACGAAGCGCTGAGTGGACTGCCGATGGACTGGGTTGAGCGCCCCAGTCACTACGCAGACGTCACCAATATGTTGAGGACCAAGTCACGGTAAATGCTAGAGCGAGGGAGACACGCACATGGCACTGAAATTAAGCAAGAAGAATGGTCACTGGTATGTGGAGGGAAGCCTTTTAGGCACGCGCGTTCGCGAGTCTACACGGCTGCCCGACGCTGCCAGCTATAAGGGTATGGCAGAGAAGGTTCGGCTGCGGATCGAGAAGGACATTATCGAGAACCACGGACGGCCAGAGGTGCAGATACGCACGTTTGGCGACGCCGCTGCTGGGTATCTGGGGTGGCGCAAGGTGGAAGAGAGATACAATCGGGCGATGGAGCTGAATGTGAGGCGCTTCAACGATGACTGGGGCGAGGTGAAACTGGAGGAGATCACGCCAGCCAGCATCCAGGCATACATTGCGGCGACATATACGAGCGTGAAGCCTGGCACTGTGAGGCGCAACATGAGTTACTTTGCGGCGATCCTGAACTGGGCCAAGGAAAATGTGGATGGCTTTGGTGGTGTGAGAGTGCCGATGCCACGAGTCGACAATGCGAGGGACATTCACTTCGATGAGGATCAGGCAGTCGCGTTTCTGGAATGGGTGCGGGACGCCTACCCTCACTTGTTCGGCCACTTCCTGACGCTGATTGATACAGGGGTGCGGCTGGGCGAGATGCTGGCGCTGCGGCCAACGAACTTTGGGGATGGCGTCCTGAAGGTGCGGCGTAAGCTGGCGCGTAAGAGTAAGACGCTGACGCGGGACATCCCTATGACGCCTGACATGGAGGTCTGGTCTGATTCGGTGAGGTGCTTGGGGGCCACAACGCCAATCTACTGGCGCAACGGCACGACGGGTAAGACGTGGTGCAATATGCCAAGCGTAAGCACGACGTTGAATCGGGTTCTGAAGGAGGGATGCGGCAAGATGGGGCTGCCAAACAGCGGCGAAGGGGCGATGAGGGTGCATGATTTGCGGCACACATTTGCTTATCTGACAGCGAAAGCGGGTGCAGATTTGGGCGACTTGCAATACCTGATGGGACATTCTGACATTAGCATGACCATGCGGTATCGGGGGTTTATTCAAAGCAGGGCAAGGACTTACGTTGGACGTGCGAGACGTGTCTTGGACGTTGCCTGACAGCTTTTTGACAAGGAGAGGGGGAAATAAAATGTTAAGTAGTTGATTTTATTGGTAGGCCCGGCAGGACTTGAACCCGCAACCAAGGGGTAGTCTAAGACGTCTTGACATATCTGGGCCAGAGTTGCGTGTGAAAGTGCGTGACTTTTTCATTTGGTTTCATGCGGTTGCGCTGGTTTAGCGTGGACGTGTTGGAGCATAAGTTGAACATCTCTATACATATCTTGGGCGCGAATATGACAAGGCAGGTTATGTCTTAAATTGTTGACAGACGTGCAAGATATGTTAGCCACAGGTAGCGAAACGAAGTTTCGTGGTGTGCTGGAATGAGCGCCAGCGCGGAGATGCACGGCAAACATTAAGCAATGGGAAGGGCAATTAGAATGCCACCAAGAGAACATTCAGGAGACCTCAGAACACACCCAATTATACGGGTCTTGTTTGAGCAGATGGAAGAGAGAGGCCAGACGTTCGACAGCCTCTCGACGCAGAGCGGAGTAAGCCGCTCGACGATACATAGCTGGAAGAGCTGGGGAAACCCAAATCTGGTGAGCCTTGAGGCAGTCGCTGGGGCTTTGGACTTGGAACTCTCAATCACAAAGAGGGGAGAGCAGTAATGGAGGGCGTGGACGTGACGAGAGTAGTGGGCGACGTGGACATCGTCGGGATTTACTTGGGCAGGATCGAGAGGAAAGCCGACAACCTGATTGCAGATGCGAAGCGTAAGGGTCTTGCGGTTGGCGACTTTGAGGAGATCAAGACGCTGACGGAGAACTTGAAGGCTGCGATTGCACGGAAGGAGGCAGTGAAATGAGTAACCCATATCATGAGGAATACGGACTGCCGCACGAGAAGCGCATCGAAGTCTTGAAGGACGCCGAAAGGCTGGGGATCATTACGGCTGGGGCTATACACCATGTGTCGATCAGCGCGATCTACAGATGGCAGAAGGATGGTGTGAAATGAGCTGCGAAACGTGCAAGTTTTGGTTGGAAGTTGACTGCCACGCCGACTTTATCGGGAAGGCCGTGGCGACGTGGGGAATTTGTCGGCGGTATCCACCGAGGGTGTTCGACGGGAGCGGTGCGGATACTGGATATGGCTTCGAGTCAGACGCGCCAGGAGGATGGCCAGTTACGGACGGCACTGATTGGTGCGGAGAGTTTGTCGTGGCCGACGCTACAGGCGCTTAGACAGCGTTTCTACTATCATGATTGACTGCTCAAGGAGGGCGCGCTCGGTGAGTGCGCCCTTCATCCTGTTGGCAGTGGCGGTCACAAGCTGGATGTTGTCGCGGCAGTAGCTAAGGGAGTTGTCGATGCGGTCAATCGAGGCCGCCGAGGAGAGCGCCCTGCGGTCGCCGTCTGGAACAGTGTGGAATGTGAGGGGGACGCCAGTCAAAGCGCAGAGGCCAGACTGCGCCTCAAGGAGAGACACGAGGTCGCTGGTCGTGAGGTCCGATGGAAACGGCGAGCCGCGATTTTGTGCGCGGTAGCGTGCGTTGCTCAACAAACGTGATAGGCGCTTGGTCGGTGTCGTGAACGCACTGGCCACGCGCGCGCATTCTTTACATGTTGAGCGCAGCCCGTCTTCGCCAGAACCACTTCTGGCGCGGCGGGGGTAGAAGCTGGAAGTCGGCAGGGTGAACTTGCAAATGCTACACCGCTTGGTTGCGTGCTTCACTTTAGGGGCTGGACCGTCTTGCGCGTGGGCTTCGTCACCGTGATCGTTTTTGACATAGCGGCTAATTGCTGGGACGCTTGGGCGCGGGGCGTCATTTGGCATCCAGACTTAGCGCAAGCGGCGGGGGTTGGGCAATCGTCACACATAGTGCGCTCCTTATGTTGGTTGGCCTGCAAGGACGCAGACAGATTGGTAAATGTATTCAGGCCAGCGGCGCTCGGCCAAGGCGATGGTGTAGTCGGCGGTGGCACGGCACTCGGTGAAAGATGGGAGGTCCGTGTCGCCAGTCGTGGCCATGCAAGCAGCGGGGGTGCATATGAAGAATAGCATTGTCCACATGGCGTTAGTCCTCGCGAGTGTTTCGAGGGGAGAATGCCACGACTTTGTTATCCGCGTCGTCCGATGTCTTCAGGATCGCGTGCAACTCATCGAGAGGGTCGGTGGGGTCTGGGATGTCATGTCCTATGTAGACCAAGTAGGCTCCGTAAAGATTTAGCCAGTCAGACATACGCATGACGACGAGAGAGTTCGCGTCAGTAATCCGAGAGCGGCGGGATATGACCACGGGCATGTCAGTGGTTCGAGAGGCCGCGATGCCGCGCTCTGCCTGGGCCATCGCCTCGTAGGGCTGGAAGCGCTCGGTGCGCTTAGCCTCGACCCAAACGTCTGGGGTGCCAGATAGGTCGGCGCGTCCACCGCCGCCAATGTTGCGCCCCCCTCCAGAGAGGGGAGCGCGGAAGACCTGGCCGCGACCGCCGAACAAGACATTGTCCATGAGCTTGGCCAGGTCGCGCTCGTATTTATCGCCTTTGGCTTTTTGTGGTGAAGTCATCAGTCCATCTCCAGCCATGAGTCTGGAACGCCAGAAGGAGCGCCAGACTTGCATGGGTCGCAAATATATTGCCACTTTGGACGAGGGGTGGTCGTCCTGCACTTGATGCAGGGACGAGACCATGTTTTCTCTGACTTGGCTGGAGCGACTGCGTATTTTGCCCCTTCAAATTCGGCAATGCCTTCGCGCATAAGGATGCGCTTTAGAGTATCTGTGCAGACGCCCACTCGCTGGGCCATTGCACGGTAAGTGTATTTGTTATCTAGCATATACCGCAGAAGGTCTCGCTCCTGATTTGTGAGCGGCCTGCGGTGTATCTTCACGGGGTAATTCCTCCTCTATATGTGGTAGTCAATGACAGGAACGCCCCCCGAAAAGGGGGGGCGCTCAATGGATGCAGCTTGGGTGGAGATCAACTCTTCTGACACAAACACGATTGTGGGTTGACTGACCAAAAACGAACCCTTAACAATCCCTTTAGAACTAGATAGTTTCGATTGAGGAAAAGCCTGTTCGGCTTTTCTTCCTGTCATTGTAGAATTAGCTAGTAAGCTAGTAGGTTCTATATAGGTCGGCTCACTTTTTTTCGCGGCGCTTTCAAGCTCGATCATGCGACCCACCTCCGCACTTCATACAACGGCATACTCAGCTTGCGGGCGATGTTTTCTGGCGTCTCGCCTCGCGATGAAAGGATGGCGGCCTTCTGCTTAGCGGACGCGGTGGACACTACATATTGTGACCCGTCCATCAGGCGCTCTGCCCAACCGATGTAATGCGTCTGGTGCATCTCGGTCTGCTGGCGCACCTTCCCGAAGCTGATCTGGCTCACCATCTTCAAGCGGCTGTCAGGCTCAAGGCGCTGCTCAAGGTATCCGTATGGGGTCCATTCGCGATCAGCCATGTCCAAGACGTTCAGGTCGCTGTCTAATAGGCCAGCCTTAGTCTTAGCGTCGGTCTTGTCGCGGAACACCTGAGTGACCATGACCTGCGTGTCGATGTCTGTGAGCTGCGCCGTAGAGCCTGCCTCGCGGCCAAGGCCGCCCTCCCCAGGCTTGTTGCGGTGGTGGACCAAGACAACGCTGGCGCGGTGGAGGTTGCGAACTGTCTTAGCGACGTGGTTCACCTTGAACCACTCTTGAGGGCTGGCCTCGTCCATCCCACCAAACGCGTTGCGGACAGTGTCAATCACAAGGATGTCTGGGTCGACAACGTCGAGCCAATTCCCCAGCGTCTTAAAGCCATTCTCAGTCGCGAGGTTCATCTCGCCACCTTCCTCTGGCGGTATCAGTGTCGGCGTCCATAAGCCGAACCGCTCTCCAGTGTCGCCAAACATTTTATTAAAGCCACCGAGGCGGTGCAGCACTGTGCGAGCAGGGTTGTCGTAATCTAAATAAAACACCTTTGCAGGCTTTGGCGTGTCGTATGGCCCGAACGCAGGGCGACCAGCAGCCATCGAAGTCAGTAGTGCTGCCAAGAAAAACGACTTCCCGTGGCCGTTGTAGCCGACAACCTGTGTAATAGTCTCAGCAGCAATCAGAGGGTCTGCCCAGTATGCCGTGTCCCCCAAGGTATCCAGCAGACGTTGAACGTCGCCAGAGTAGACTGGCCTCAACAAACCGCTTGGCTTCGCTGGCTCAGGAGCTTTCACTTTTCGAGCGCCGCTTGAGTCGTAATCCTCTGGGTAATTGCGGCGATCCATATCAGTCGCGCTGCGTAAAACTGTAGCAACCTCACCGTCATCGAGGTGGTCGCTGAAAAACTCGTCCATGTATTTGCCGACAACGAGCAAAAGATCATCGCCAGTCAGCCCCGCGCGGACCTTCTGACCAGCGAAGCGGACCAGCCAGTTGTTTCTCCCGTCCCCATCGCTGAGCTTTCGGCCAAGCAAGGCCACACGCACGCGCGTCTGCTCGTATATACTAGCGCCATCCAGTGGGCTGGATACTTTCACGCTGGATAAGTCCAACGCGCCGAATGAAAACTCTTCCTGTGAGACCTCCACATTGGTCGGATTCCCCCGCCAAGGGAATGACTCTAAGTCGTCCCAGTCAAGGCCAGCCCCTATCTCCCACTCATATTGGTGGACCACGCTGCCCTCTGATAGCTTCAAGCTGGGGGGCATTAGTGCGTAGCCGCCGTCACCCCTAAAGTCTAAGCCGATTACATCTGGCCAGTCGCGACCTGATCCGCCCACCTTGTTGGCGAACCTCTTCCCATGTCCTGGATGCCGGAAATAAAAGTGGCGTCCGCGTGTTGTCTGAACGCTGAATGGAGTTGTCCAGCCAGCCTTTGACGCGTGCTTCAAGGCGTCCTCGTTGTCGCAGTCTAAGATAAGAATGCCACTGATAGAGCCTGTCACGACGCCCAAGTTGAAAGGGGCTATCCGCTGGCCGCTTGCGCTTGGCACACCGTTGTCGAACCAGTCGTCTAGCTCGTCTATTGTTAGTGTGCGGCTCTGCAAGTCGAGCCATTTGATAATAGGCTTCTTGCTGTTTATGCTGATCGGTATCAGGTTCCAGCCGCGATCCAAGGCGGCAACCGCCTCGTCACGCAGGCGGGCAACCCATTCAGCTTTCTGCTGCTGTTTCATTGGTTTCCTCGAAATAATCATGAAGGTTAAGGTGCGGATGTTGAGCCAGCAGACGCGCCAGCGTTGGGGTTCCGAGATACCCAGTATTTATAGCTCGGTAAGGAGCTGTCCTTGTTTTGCCCAAGCACTGAGCGAAGGCAGAAACACCACCGCAGTCCTCTACAAGCCTTGCCGCGTTGAAGCGCAGTCCCATCTTTTTTCTCCTTACTAATAGGGCAATACTTATTGGGGCTGTCACGTCTGGTAAACATCTGTGTCACCTTTGTGTGACAAAACGGATGCCTAATGGTTGCTTGAGATATGTCTTGGATATAGCTTGTCCCTATCAACTTTAACTTTAACGGGAGAAAGCCAATGTCCGACTGGGACACCTACATAAACATCTCGAACCGATCAGACCTTGAGCGCATGGCTGAAGAGTTCCTCGCGCTGAGCCGCGAGCTTGAGAATACAAAGGACAAGCTGGAGAAACTTTCAGACGGCTTGTCGACAGAATTTTCCGACGAGTCTGGTGAGGCTGTTTTGGTCGTGGGCGGGAAGTATGCTGTGATTTGCAACCGCACTGAACGCTGGCAGTGGGACACCGAAATCCTTGAGGAAATCCTAGAGGAACACCCAAGCCTTCCAGATCACGTCAAACGCTCTTTGTCCGTCGACAAGCGTAGGTTTCAGCAGCTCGACGATGCAGAGCAAAAGGCTTTGCTGCCAGCGCTGACGCGCAAGGCGGGCAAGGCGCAGATCAAAGTAGCGGAGGTAGCGTAAATGTTTGCACCCCTTAACACGAAGGACCACACGACATCTTATCGGAAGTGTCTCCTGTATGGCCACCACGGCTGGGGAAAGACCACGCAGTTTAAGCATTATCAGGACCACTATGGCCCAGGCTTCATCGTGAGCGGCGAGTCAGGTCTTTCGTCGATCAGGTCTGCGGGGATTGACTACTTGCCATTCTCCTCATGGGACGGCGGCTCCGATGCGGACAACGGCATCTTCAGCTTTGTGGACATTTTTAAGTGGACGCGGACAGACGACTTTAAGTCTCGCGGCTACAAGTGGATTGGCATCGACAGCCTCACTGAGCTGAGTGACCACTCAATGAAGGCCGCAGAGATCGAAGCACAAGAAAGCGCTAAGCGCCAAGGTAAGAAAAACGCCAACGGCTTCGAGGTGTGGGGCAACCATGCGGCGCAGTTAGTTGGGGCGTGTAAGGCGGTTCGCGACATGCCTATGCACGTCTTGGTCACGGCACTCGCCAAAGAAAACCAAGACGACAACGGCAACACCGAATACTGGCCAATGGTGGGCGGCAAAGCCACCATGCAGCAGCTCCCTGGCATCTTTGACTGCGTTTTTTGCGGCGTCAGATCGACCTCTGGGGACAGTAAGACTGGCCAGAAAGTCCTTAGATACGTCGTCACAGAAGAAGTGAAGGGGTGGAAAGGCAAAGTGCGTGACGAGAACCGCAGGCTTCGGGCGGTCGAGCGCACTGGCAACATTGTCGACTTGTTCCGCCGAATGGACATGGACGACGCAACCTTTGTTGCTTGGAAAGAAGCGCAGTCACCTGAAACAAACCAGCCAAGCGAGGAGTGATCTCATGGCATTTTCATTTAACGAACTCAATCTTTCGGGCGTCGAGGTGCGTCAGTCTTCCATGCTACAGCCTGGAAAATATCTCTGCGTCGTGGAATCTGCCGCGTTGCGGGACACGCGACAAAATGGCAAGCAGGTTGAGGTGGTCTTGAAGGACACCGCTTCTGAAGCGACGATCAAGACTTGGATCAACGTCCACGTCCCGTCCTCGCATGATGCGACCCGCATTGGTCGTGAGCAGCTCAAAGCTCTTCTTGTCCACGGCGGCCACCCGAACCCCGACAAGCCAGGCGACGTGTCGTCCATGAGCGGTCTAAGGGTCGGAGTTGCTGTAAAGGCAGACAGCTACGAAAAAAACGGCGAGACGAAGACTGGTTCGGCGGTCCACTATTTCTTTGCCCCATCGGAGCTTGGCTCTCAGGCGGGTGCGGTGACTAAAGATAACTTTCAAGCGCCCCAAGCGACTGGCGGCGGTATGAAGTTGGACGACGACATCCCGTTTTGAGGAACAACAATGACCGACATCAGTGGCAAAATCAGAGACGCATACTCCAACGAGCCGAGAGGCGAGGCGAGAGCATACATTGGCGCATCTGGTGTCGGTCAAAGTTGCGAGGCGAGCATCGCTTTCAGCTTTCGGGGATACCCAGATACCCCACCCAGCGAGCAACTGAAGCGTATTTTCCGTGACGGACACCGCATTGAATATCTTGTCGTGAAGGACATGGCCAAAGGCGGCGTCCACGTCATGGAGAAAGACCCTATGACTGGGAAGCAGTGGCGCTACACGGCCTATGGCGGTCACGCCATTGGCCACGCAGATGGGCTAACTGAGATCGACGACAAGGTTGTCGGTGTCGAGATCAAATCTATGAACGATAACAAGTTCAACGAGTTTGCGAAGAAAGGCGTGAAGGTCTCACACGCAAATTACTATGACCAAATGCAGTTCATGATGGGGATGTCTGGCATCGAGCGGTTCGTCCTCGTCGCTTACAACAAGAACAACAGCGCATACCATCACGAGTATGTCGACTTTGACGTCTTCCGCTTTGAGTCTTTGAACCTCAAGGTCGAGCGAGTTCTTTCTAATATGGCCGCAAAGTGCAGCATTGATGAGAGTGACTGGCGTTGCAGAGGATGCTTCAAGGTTGACGCCTGCTGGCGTGGAGAGCTTCCGAAAGAAAGAAGCGTCAGGACTTGTGGGCGCTCTACAGGAAATCACGACGGGACATTTGCCTGCGAAACATGCGGGGGCGACGTCTGCTCTAGCTGGATGCCATATACACCACTGGATAAAAAGTAATGAAGACACCTCACACAAAGCTGGAAATAACGAAACGGATCATTGAGGTAGAGTCTCAGATGACGAGCTGCCGCGACAGGATTCGTGATGTCGAGTGGCTTATTGAGCAGGTCGCTGACGACGACAGCATAAACTCAAAGCAATTGGATGACCGACGCAAGGCGATGGACAAGTTGCGCTGGCTTTCTGCTGAACTTCTTGCACTCAGGTTGGCACTTGCTGACAAGGAGGACGGCAAATGATCCCAAGTCTGATAGGTTTTTCAGGGCGTATGGGCAGCGGGAAATCTTATGCTGCACAATACCTACATGAGAAATATAACTATGAGGTTTTGAAGTTTGCTGGGCCACTGAAAGACATGCTTCGTGGCTTTGGGCTGACAGAGGACCACATCGAAGGGAAGCTGAAGGAGCTACCATGCGACTTGCTATGCGGAAAGACGCCCCGATTTGCAATGCAGACGCTGGGGACGGAATGGGGTCGGGACATAATCGGCGGCGATCTTTGGGGGGCCATGTGGCAGCACAAGGCGCAAGCGATGATGGACAGTGGCCAGTTGGTAGTGACGGACGACGTGAGGTTCTTCAACGAGGGCCAACGGATAAAGTCGATGGGCGGAATAGTCATTTCACTATCGACCCAGGACGAGCCGCCAGACGCAACTCACTCAAGTGAAATAAACGAAATTGCTCCCACCATCTCAATCGTCAACGACACAAGAATAGATGGCGGGCTGGAGAAGACGCTCGACTTCATAATAGGGAGCGTTGCCGCCGCCACTTACAGGAAAAATCAGCGCTCCTCTTGATCGCCGTGGTATTCGCGGAACGACTTAGCGCAGTGTATGCGACCGAACACTCTTACCCAACACATCCAAAATTTGCTTTGCCCCCGTAGCCTCCAAGCGCGGGAGCAAAGACTTTCAGATGGGCCGTCAAAGAGGCAGTTGTTTGCAACTCGACTCAAGGAGGTTACCCACCCGCTCAGTCTATCACCAAGCCCTTTTACCCATTGCAGATTGCTTCCCATTTTTCATTCTCTGTAACAATTCCACGGAGTAGGTCTTGGTCGTTTTGGCCAAGCCATTCGACTGTTTCGCCGCTCCCAAAAAGAAGTGGCTTGTGAATGTCACAGTAATTTCCAGACGGGTTAGCGCACCCACTTACCAGCGCGATCACGCAAGTCAGTATCAGAAAGCGCATCGACGCTCCTTTCAATTTTATTTGCTTCGAGTGCAGCGTTGAGCCTGGCTGAGTCTATCTTCGACTCGACCTTTGCGACGCCATCTCTGACGCCGCGCCAATACACACCGACAACCGCCAACACTATGGCAGTTGCGAAAAGAGCGTAGGAGTGGAGCTTAGTAAGCATTACCGATCCCCACGCCTCCATTTCTTCAAGCGCTCCAAGTCAATAATCCCAGTCGCGAGCAAGATTATCAGAGTGAACGCGCCCATGACTGCCAGTGTTTGCCACGGGACGTTAGAGAACATCCCGACAATCGGGCTTGCCACCGCCGCCACCTTGGCAACTTGCGAAGCCTGGATCGTCTTAGACTCGGAAATACTCGCTCGCTGACTGCGCTCGGAGTTTGCCAGCCAGTCTGAAACCTTAAATCCAGGGCAGGCTTTTTGGGCGTAGTCGTTATGGCCGCTGATTTTTACGCTGCCGTAACGCGCCTTAACCTCGCCAAGCAAGCGGAGAAGCGAGCGCTCTTGCTCTGGGGTGAAGTTGTCAGAAAACTTGTCGGTTGCTTTCGACCCGTGTCCACCCAGCAGGCAAACCCCGATTGAGTTTGTATTGTGGCCGACGGCGTGCGCCCCAATCTCTTCCCATGTGTCACCGTCGTTGTCAGTGTCTCTGCCAGGGTAGCGAGTGCCGTCCCTGTCAATGATCTCGGCATATCCGATGTCCTTCCAGCCGCGTTCCTTGACGTGCCAACGCCGAATTTCAGCGACTTTCTCCGCTGTCGGGCGGCCAGACATCCAGTCTGGGCGCGTATCCGAACAATGGATAATCACTTCGTTTTTTTGTGCCATCATGTTGCCTTTCAAAACCCGTTCTTGAAGCCAGAGCCGAAGCCTGACGAGAAGCTGGAGCCTGTGCCTGTGTTTGTCTTAGTCCCAGTTGGGTCGCCTCCAAGGTCTGCGGCGGTCTCGCGGAAGTCACCGACACCACCTAAGATCGGAACCCTGCCAGCTACAGTTCGCAGAGCTTGGCGAGTCTTGCCTGGGCTTGTCCCGCCAAACGCGGCCTCAGACACGCCGCCCGCCACGTCCATCGCGGCAGGGATAAGCGATGCGCTAGGCCCAAGGACGTAAGACATCATCCGCGTCTGCCCGTATGCACCGTTGTCAGCTTGCTCTGCGGCTTGGAAGAAGAAGTCGCCAAGCAGGCCGATGCCACCGACAGCCATCATGGACTGAAGATACCAGCCGAGGGCGGCGTCAGTGTTGCTGTCTTCTGGAATGCCGACTGCTGCCGCAAGGCCAGGGAACATTTGGCTTAGCCTGCGCTCGCGGACCTCGCGCTGGCGGTTGTCATCGCCCCCACGACTTTGGACGACGTCCTTAACCGAGAGTGCGATAGCGCCAAACCCAACGCCTGCCGTCGCGAGGTAGGCCAGCGGCTTCATGTTGCCCTTCTTGGCTTCCCCAAACACGTCGTTTGTCAGGCGCATCATCATGAGAGGATACGACTTGAGCTGGAACACGACGCTGCCCCAAGGCGTGTTGGCCCACTGCGGGATGTCGTTCGAGCTTGGCATGAACAGAGACTCGTTGACGAACCTGAGTGTAGCAAGTTGCACAGCCTTATGGGCCGCTCCGTCCGAGCTGCTTACATCTAGGGCCACCGCGCCTGGCTTCATGAAGTCGTATGAAGCGCCTTGCCCAGTCAGGCCGTAGCGCTCTAGGAAGCGCATTGAGGTTCTGTAAGACGCAGAGTTGGTCTTGCCCTCACGCCGCAGGCGTGTCGCTTTCCCAAGCTCAGCACGCATTGCCTCATACCCCACCATAGCGCCGACTTCGCGCTGGACGTTTGTCCAGCCAGTCAGCATGGTAAAGTTGAAGAAGGCGTTGCTGAACCTTTGCGAACCCTCGCCTCCGATCTCTGCCATCTTCTGGTGCAGCAGGTTGTCGATGCCAACCCCCAAGTTTTTGGAAGCGCGGCGGTAGTCTGGGTCAGCCATGTAGTTCTTCCAGGCTTTAGCAAATGCGCCAAAGTTGCCGCTGCGGATAAGAGGCAGCGCGGTATCTGGAATGGACGTCAACGTGGTGAAGCCGAGAAGCGTTACAGAGTTAAACGCCTTGAGTCGGCGCGTTACGACGTGCGACATGCCTGTCCCGTTGCCCTCAATCGGACGACGGTTCAGAAGGTTGTTCATGCCCGCAATCTCCGACAGTGCCTGACGGCTGATCGGGCGGCTATTAAAGTCTGACATCGCATTGACGATGGCATCTACTCTCTTCAAGAACTGAGGCTCTGTGCGGAAGGCAGCATCCTGAAGATTGACCAGGATGTTCCGAGCTTGCGACTTGGAAGCCGCGTTCTTTTTATCTGCCAGAATGCGCTTTGCCTCTGTTAGCGCTCGCGTGATTGTCTCCTTGCTTGCCGCTATGCGCGGAACCGTCACGTCCTCCACTGCGGCGAAACCAGCTCGCGTGCCTTGCTTGGTGTTCGCGCTGATTTTGTTCTGAGACAGGATGTCAGCGGCGGCCTCGATCCCGCCTTCAGCGACGCGCTCATAAGCCAGAAGTGCGTGACCGTTTACGCCAATGCGTTCAGTCAAGACGCGCTTTCGTGCGGTGCGGTCAAAATACTTCACAATCAGACCTTCAAGGTCGTTGACCATAAAGCCATCAATGTCCTTGTAGTCGCCTGGCTGAAGGCGAATGATCCGCGAGTAGAACGGGTCGGACATGACCGTGCGTGCTGAGTCAATCGCGTTCACAAAGTCGCCATCAGTGTCCAGCATACGCTGGACCATTTTCTCTACGCGGCCCTTGATAGCATCAACGCTTTCGCGGCCACTCGTAAAGTCTGGTGTCGCCTGCTCTCGCATGAACACGCGGGTCATAGACTCGATGAAGGCCGATGGGTTGTCGCGGATTGCCTCTATGTTCCACACTTGTGGCAAGTAGAAATCACTTTGGCCGCGAGCATCGCCAACGTGAATGCCCATGTCTTTCATGCGCTTCAGCTCTTCGTCGAACGACTTAACGATTTTGTAGGCCACAATACGCTCATCTGGTTTCAGGTTCGCGACTGCCGCTCTCCCCTGACGAATAGCATCCAAGATGCGGCGGTGGCTTGCAGGCTGCGCCACGCTGCCCCAGAACTTGTTGCGGTTCATCCAGCGCTTTGCGTAGTTGGTGGCATCTGGGAGGGTGTTCAGCGCGACGTCGCCTTTGCGTGTTCCGTTCAATACGGAAGCAAGGACGCGACCCATCTCGGCGGAGTGCGCTTCTTGCACTCCAGCGCCATTGGTCGGCTTGATGACATCAGCGAACCAGTTGGCACCCATCTTGCGAAGGCGCACTGAGTTTTCCGAGAAGAAGTTTCGGACGCTAGAAAACTCGTTCACGCGCTCGACGTCCGCGCTGGACAGCTCGCGGCCTTTCAGCATCTTGCGAACAGGCTTGATGATCGCCTCGGGGACGCCTGCGTTTTGCAAGTCGACAGTGATTGCGACCGACGCGCCTGAGCGGATCGGAGCGTTGTTGAATGACATTTCCTCAAGAACGTCGATGGAAGTCTTGCCGCCATAAGAAGCTGGGCGACCCTCCATCTCGGCAAAGTCATTGAACCGATCTTGCAGCGGGCGGACAGAACCCATGTCAAAGGCAACAGCGCCCTCGTCTGTGATAATGCTGTCGTAGCCGTTATCGCGAAGGTGTTGGTTGAGGCGGTCTCGTGCATTGACCCCGTCAATGGAGTCGCCATGCAGGTGCATGATCCCTCCGACATCGCTTGTAAGGGCTTCGTAGAGCTGGCGGCCAGAGAAACTGGACGGCAGGTTTTGTTGCAGGCTCTCTAGGCCACGCCGCGACACCAGCCCATTGTCCATCAGACTGACGAGGAGGTGGTCGATGTTTACGTTGCCAGCACCAAGCGTGTATTTTGACTTGCTGCTCACATCGAACGCGTCGCTCAAGCGTGCAAACACGGGCATTACGTCTTTGCTGTGTGCGTTCTGCGACGCTGCCTTTGCGATAGCCCAGTTTGCCTTGATTGACTGGAGGACTGATTGAATTTCATCTGGGCCAGCGCCGCGTGCCGCGACTTGCAGCAGGCGCTCGCGGAGCGAGATGATCTCTTTCGCTGCGTCCAGGCCAGCGCGTGCCATGTCAGGAGATGCCGCATCCTTAGAGATGCTGTTCTCAAGGTCGCTTTTGTATCCCATAGCGTCGTAACCGTCATCGGCCTTGCGCTTCAGGTAAACACCACGCCCATACACACCAGACTCGGTTTGCGTGACCCCGCGAACTTCTCCTTCTTCAGTCACGACATGATACACGCTGCGTGTCAGGTCTGCTTTGTCGTCAACGCCCAAGAACCTACGAGCGCCTTTGTCGGCGGAAGGCGACATGCTACCCACGATTTCGCGGGCCACACGCGCAGCAATAGACGGGTGGACGCTGTCTTTTGAGACAGAGAATGCTGCGTTGGCGAATGGGGTGCGGCGTCGCATTGCGGCGTAGATGTCGCCGTAGGCCGCAAACATTACAAAGCCATCGCTGCTTGAGCCGTCGCGCACGTCGCGAAGGACGTGGATGACGCGGTCTTGGCTCTCTTTCACCAGACGCGCGAGGGTCTCGCCTCCGTTCTGAGAGCGGAAGTTGTCCATCAGGAGCTGTCCGCGCAAAGACTTGTAGAGTAGAGCGTTGTGCATTTCACGGCCAGAGATGCCGCTGGCTTTGCCAATCTTTGAGAACGCGCCCTGCTCGCTAGGAGACATGATCGAATACCCGAAGTTGGAGACAAAATCGACTGCGTCCTCGACGCGGCCCTGCTCAAGCGACGCGGCAACCGAGCGGAAGGCTCCTCTCATGTTGTTGTAAAGGTCGCTGTCTGTTGGCAGGGCGACGTCGTCTTGGAAATTGTCTAGGTCTGAGCGGCCAAGGATTTGGGCTGCATCGTATGGCGTCAGCATGAGAGGCTCAGCGCCAGTTAGCTCTGCTTCCGAATACAGGTGGTGCATCATGTTTGTGAACAACCGCCCAATCTTGTCTTTGATCTTGGGGTTGCGATGCGTGACAAGGTTTGCGTAATCACGCAGGCCAGAGGGCAGACTTGCGTCCAAGCCGTCCTCGTCCAATACGCCGCTGTTCAAGGCGTCCGAAAGCTCTACCGCTTTGCTGACCTTTGGGCTGGTCACTGCCACTGGGTTCTCAACACCCCAGTTTTCGCGTGCGATGAGAGAGGTGATCTCAATCATCCGCGGGTCGCCCAGCATAAGCGCTTGGTTCAGAGCCTCGCGAGAGTTTGCTTCGCTCTGCCGTGCGAAAGCGACTATTTTTGCTTGGTCATCTGTCAGCTCAGCCATGACTTTCGTCAGGTCAAGGATCGGCATGTTGCGGCTGCGAAGCTCATTGGCAAGCTCCGCGCTGCGTGCGGCGTTTTCTTGCACATTGATGCCAGCGAGAAGCTCTGCGCTCGTCATCTTGCGTGGCGACTTGGCGTTGCCACGGCCCATGTCCAGAAGCTGTTCATCCGTCAGGTCGGACAGCACGTCGCGCAGCCCAGCTTGGTTGAGCGCATCCACAATAGACTGCGCCGCCTCGACTGTGGCTTTTTCCTGTGCGGCCTGAGCAGCGTTCAACCGCATGTAACGCTGGCTCTTCTGGTTGCCACGCGTTGTAAACGCGCTGCCGTCCAGTCTGACCATAACTCCAGCGCCGCGAGCGGATCGCGGCATTGCTTTGTTGAACTCTGACAGCTTCGACTTGATGTCTTTCTCCAGAGCGTAGAGGACGTTTCGGCCCAGGCGGCGAAGGTGATCCATAGCTTCACGGTCCAGCCCATCGAGGCCAGCCTTGCGGATCGAGGCAGCAGCCATCGCGTCCGCTTCAAAAGCCCCGCCATCGAGCGACCGCGTCTGGTTTTCAATTGTGTCGTAGATGCTGTTCACGGCACTTACTTCCATCCCGTCTGGGAGTAGGGACGTGCGCCCATTCGCTACGGCTGAGCGGTTAGCCTCAAAGCCTGCGTCTTTCAACTGGTTGATAAAGGCGTAAAGGTCAGCCTGAGCAGCGTTCACTATGCGTGCAGTCGGGCTTCTGTCGGAAGAATACATCCGCGAGAAGCCGCTTGCGCCCTCACGGCCAGAGGTGGTTTTGTGCTGCGCGGTCCCAGTTTTGCCACCGTAGAGGCCATACAGTTTAGCCGCGACTTCTTCCAGCGATGTCGCAAGGCGCAGACTGTCGCCGCTGGTTACTCCAACGTGCAGAGCTGCCAGTGCCTTGGCCCTGACCTCGTCAAGCTGCGCGAGCTGTCGGCCCTTGAACTGTGCCTGGTTCATCGTAGCGCCAGGGACAGACGACGGCTTTCCGTGGAGCTTGCCTACTTCTTCAAGCCCAGCGAAGCGGCTCACGCCGCCCGTCAGAAGGCCAGTCTCAGGGTCCACGTCAAGCGGGGGCATGTGCCGCATGAAGATTGGCAGAATGTCAGCGTCGATCTCGAAGTCTTCTTCACCGCGCACGATACGGCGAAGCAAAGTGACCGCCATCTTGGCAACCTTTTTCCAGATCGACATGTCAATCTGGTTGGTCTTCATGGTGTATGCCATGAACTGGTTTGCAAAGAACTCGGCTGGAGACGCAAGCTCGTTATCGAATACAGCGCCAGAGCCGCGCTTTAGCGCAGCGAAATCTACACCAGACTCGTTCACGAACTTACGCATCGCCTGCCAGAAAGCGAGCTTGTCGCTCTCATCGAGGAGGTTTTGGTAAATCCAATGGCCAGTCTCGTGAACCAGAGTGGCGCTGGTTGGAAGATACTTGCGCCCGCTCGCGTCGACAGCGTTGAGCGCGTCGTCGCCCAGAATGATGCGACCAACATTGTCGTCGTTGATCTGCGTCCCTGGGTAGACTCGGCTCGCGCCATTTTTGGCTGTTGGTGCAGCGGCTGGTGCATATGCAGGCCGACCTGTCGCAGTGGTCATCAGTGGCACGCGGCGGCTGTCCAGGCCAGAGACTCTCATCAGGAAGCCGATGGCTGACTCGATCTCTTCTGGTGCGCGAGACCCCATAATTTCTCTGAGCTGGCCTTCTGCCGACCTCATCGTCTGGTCGATCTTCTGAACGCCTTGCGGGGCGTGGCGCTGCATCGCTTGGCCGACCTCGATGCGGTGAGCAATAAACTCATCCATCAGCTTTGGCGAACTGAGGCGGCCAAAGTCGATGTTCTCAAGGCGCAAAAGGTAGTTGTGCAGGTCTGCCACCGAGCGCATTTCTGACAGCTTGACGCCCCACTCTGGGACTGGCGATTTGAACTCCGCCCCAGCCTCGATTGGCTTCTTGTGCAAAGCATCCAGAGACAGCGGCTTGTTCACACGCGCACGCGGAGACTGCGCCAAGGTTTGCGCTTGCGATGGCATGGCCTCAAAGTCCGAGCTGCGGACGGGAACCCTGCTGTTGAATGGCACCATGACGTCATCGCTGCTGAGCGGGCGGAACGTGCGCTGTGCGCCAGCAGAGCCTGACTTGAACTGTGCATCGACGTAACCGATTGTGAACTCGTGGGAGGCAGACGCTTTGAGGACTTGCCCCAGGCTCTGCTTCCCGACTGGAACGCGCACGGTGCCAAATGTCTTTTGGTTCGGGTCTACAAACTGAACCGCCAGCCGCTTGCCAGCGGGGATGTCGAAGTTATCTTCCGTCTGAGACATCAAGTCGTCAGCACGGCCCAAGACTTGAGGGTCATTGATCGGGTCAGAAATCTGCTCTGCGACCACTGATCTCTGCGCTTCTCCAGCGTAGGTGCCTGAGTCGTTCCAAGGAACAGTGTATTCGTAGCCAATCTCGTCTGGCGTCTCGTCGAAGAGCTGCGTGCCAGCCTGCTTCTCCTTCACGCGACCGATGAACTCGCGAGCGATAAAGTCTCGGACTTGGTTGGCGTCTTGGAAAAGTCGGATGTCGCGGCTTACGTTCGGGCTGGCGTCGGCCAGCTTTTCAAACGTGACGCCAGCATCATCTGGCAGCCGCTTGATAACGCCAAGCTCGACGTCGTCAAAGCGGACGGACGTCCCAGTCTCGCCTTTGATGAACTTGAAGTCGTTGTTGACGTCGATCTCAATGCCATCAACCTTGCGGATGTATGGCGGGTATTTCGCGCTGGCGGGTGGCTGGTCTGGCTGCTGGTCGTTGGACTGGATGCGCTTCAGCTTAGACTGAAGGTCTGCCACCATCGCCTGCAACTCAGCACGGCTTTTGCCCATGAGCGCTTCGCTGTTGATCGCTTCTTGCCCAGACTTTTCAGCCGAGGCCAAGCGCATTTGTTTGTCCGCGCTCAACTGTGCGGAAGCCAGGTCTTCGGCATACTCTGTGGGGTCGACAGGCTCTCCGTAAAAACGCGCCCAGTCTTCCTCTGTCATAACGCTGATCTCGCCGTCGGAGAGGCGAGACTGCATGATGTTTTCTGCCATAGCATTGCGACGCGCCGCACGCTCTGCACGCAACGCAGACTTCATGGGCTTCATAGCGGACCGTGACGCGGCGTCTGCCGACCGAACCTCTGACTTCAGCTCGACTGTCAATCGCGCGAAGTCATCGCGCAGCTTTGCGTATGTCTCCAGTTCTTTTCCACTAAGGTCTTCAGCGCGACGGCCTGAGAGGAGATCGCGCATCTCGGCGGCGATGCGGTTGCCGCGAGCTGCAATCTCTTTGGTGCGGATCGTGTCGGCAAGGTTCTTGCGAACCTCTTCCTCCACGTTCGCAGAAGCCTCTTGCTCGGTGGAGCGAACGTATTGCTCCATCTTGCGCTTGATGGCCGCGACAGGGTTGCCGCTCGACGCCTCAATCTCGCCAGCCGTGACAAAGCCTTTCGACTTGGCTTTGTTGATCGTCTCGCTGAGCGCCGCCATTGCTTCGTCCAGCTTGCCAGACAGCGTGTCTGCGGCCTCTGGCTTTGCATTGCGGTCCAGCGCACGCTGTGCGGACTTGACGCGATTGTCAGCCTTTTGGATGTCGTCGATGGCAGCCTCGTGTCCTACGACATCGAACGCTCTGCCAGTTGTGTCTGCTTCAAACGCGTCAATGGAGCGCTGACGCTTGATCGCATCAGCAGTCATTCGGTTCTTGCTGTTCTTTAGGCGCTGCGCTTCAAGGGTTTCCATGAGGCTTGTTACGATGGCGTTTTCGCGAACGGTCTGGCCATTCGCGTCTACGCTGCGGCGAGACCGTAGCAGCTTGCCAGTGTAGCCAAACGAGTTGGACTTGCGGAGGACTGACTGCACCGACGTAGGTGCGCCACCTTCAACAACTCGACCGTTCTGCGTGTAAGAGCCGTAGCCTTGGCGCTGCGTCTTGCCCATGTGGGTGGCGTTGCCCGCCGCACCCTCGCCAACGGAGATGTCGCGGGACAGGCGCACCTGGTTTGGCGCGTCTACCCGTTGCGCTTTACCTCGGCCAGCCTCGACGCGGGAGACACGGCGCTCCAACATGTCGATGGCCGTGCCGATTGGCACATCAGCGGGGATGCTGAAGGCAGCATACAGCTCGCGCTGCTTTGCACGAGCGTTGGCAGCAATGGCTTCCGCCTCAGTCTTCCCTTCACCAGCCTCAAAAAGAAACTGGGTGTAATTTTGCTTTGTGGTCTCCAGCTTGTCGCGAAGCTCAAGGAGCTTGACGCGCTCTTGGCCAGTCAAGTCTTCTTGATTGCGGCCAGACAGGAGCGAGCGCATCTCGCCCTGAACCTTCTCATCACGGCGAACTTTTTCGGAGCGCGTGACTTTGGGTCGCTCGCTCCGAGTTGTTGCAAACACGCCGTTCATTTCTTGGCGAGCCGTGCGAAGCGCCTCTTGTGCAGACTTCAGGCGCTGAATGTTTCCATCAACAACTGCGTTGTCGACAACAAAGGAGTTGCCCACGTTCCGTGCTTCAGTCTCTGCACGCTCAATCGCGATCTTGCGTGCGACTTCGAGAGCTTTTGCCTCTGACATCTGCCCGCTTTGCAGCATGGCGTTGTAGACTTTTTCCTGCATAGCCGTGACGCGGGCCGCCGCGTCCGCTGGAAGCTCCGCAAGAATTTTATCCAGGCTCGACTTCGGTATCCCAGCGAACTGAAGGAAGCCGTCATCACTCAGGGCCAAGATGTCGGATGCGATAGCGCCAATCTCGTCGCCGTAAATGGACGAAATTTCGTCGACTACGTTCGCGAAGTTGTAGTTGTGCGCCTCTAGTCGCGGCAGGATCAACCCTTCGAGAGCCTGCTGGCGCACAAAGCCATAATAGGCGTCAGTGGCTTCGGCGCG
>Ga0102902_1000072_pt1 | contig 40267 bp, 33 predicted proteins | sample Colrivmet1555B02_FD_78458 | JGI IMG/M metagenome (GOLD analysis project Ga0102902, IMG submission 78458) | Estuarine microbial communities from the Columbia River estuary - metaG 1555B-02 | ecosystem: Environmental > Aquatic > Marine > Intertidal zone > Estuary | place: USA: Columbia River... | reverse complement strand
TCGGCCGCATGACAAAAGCGCGCGCCAATGCAACACGTTGCTGCTCACCGCCCGACATGACTTTGGGGTAGTGACGCAATCGACTGGCGAGACCCACGCGATCCAGCATATCGGCCGCTGCCGAACGCGCATCTTTCCGAGACGCCAACTCCAGAGGAAGCATGACGTTTTCAAGGGCCGTGAGGTGCGGTAACAGCTGGAAATTTTGAAACACAAAACCTAGGTGTTGCCCCCGCCAAGCGGCACGCGCATCCTCGTCGAGCGCGAACAGATCCTGGCCAGCCAATAAAACCTGCCCACTGCTGGGGGTGTCGAGTCCCGCTAATATAGACAGTAACGTGCTTTTACCCGATCCAGACGCCCCCACAATGGCCATTGTTTGGCCTTGTGATAAGGTCAAATCGACGTTCGACAGTATCGATAGCGTGCCTGTCGCGTCCTCGACCGATTTACTCACACCGACACTCTGCAAAACAGGCGCGTGGGAGGGGGTAATCAGGGCGGGGTTTAATTCAGCAGTCACTTGCGCGCTAGTCATCATGCCAGTTGTTCTCTTATCCAAATATTCATTGCGTATGCCCTACTTTAACGGTTACTTGATAGCCCTTCTGAATCACGTTAAATCCGCCTTTTTGCTGCTGGGCTGGGCACTATTGACCGCCTTAACGATCGGTACACACAGTGCTGCAGCCGTGACATCTTCTCAAGCCGTTGACGCCCGGCACTCCACCGCCAAATTGCCAGCCAGGTCGTCGGTTTTACCTGCAGAATCTGGCGCCCAGCGGATTTTGATCGTGGGCGACTCCATTAGTGCCGAGTACGGACTTCGCCGTGGATCGGGTTGGGTGAGTCTACTGATTCAACGATTGGCCGCGCAGAAAATACCGGCCACAGTCGTGAACGCGAGTATCAGTGGCGATACCACCTCAGGTGGGCGAACCCGCTTACCCAGTCTCATCCGACGGCATGCGCCGACCATATTGGTCATCGAGTTGGGCGCTAACGATGCCTTACGGGGCTTGCCACTGACCAGCACGCGCGCTAACTTGGATGCAATGATTCAATTGGGGCAATCGATCAATGCGAAAGTTTTGCTGCTTGGCATGCAAGTGCCGCCCAACTACGGCGCCCGTTACACTGCCGATTTTGCGAATGTCTTTGTCGAGGCCAGTCGAAAGTACGGGACGGCCTTAGTCCCCTTCTTTTTAACTGGCGTAGCCGATGGGCCGGAGGCCGAACGATTGTTTCAAAGGGACCGCATCCATCCCAATGAATTGGCACAGCCGATCATGTTGGATAATGCGTGGCCCAGCCTCATGCGGCTCATGTCGCCCTAATCGCCAAATCCCCCTACTCGCTCAACTGTGCCCATACACGCCATCACGCCCACTGAGGCCCTAGCAGAAGATGGACGCTTCGACGCCATCATTGACGCGCGCAGTCCCTCCGAATTCGCGCTCGACCACATTCCCAATGCCCAGAACTGGCCCTCTTTGGATGACGACCAACGGGTATTGATCGGTACCCTTTACAAACAAGTCAATACGTTTGAAGCCAAAAAACAAGGTGCTGCGCTGGTCGCACGTAACATTGCCGCCCATATTGACGCCCACTTGGCGGACGTACCCCGTACCTGGCAGCCGCTGGTGTATTGCGGGCGCGGCGGTAACCGTAGCGGTGCGTTGGCGACGGTGCTGTCCGCAATTGGCTTTCACGTTCATCTGATCACCGGTGGCTACAAAGCGTTTCGCGCAATGGTCATGGCACAAACGCCTGAACGGGTCACTGCGCTTCGATACCGCGTTATTGCCGGCGCTACCGGGGTCGGTAAAACGCACGTGCTACACGCCCTGTCGACAGCAGGCGAGCAGGTGCTGGACCTCGAAGCCCTTGCCTGCCATCGCAGCTCAGTACTGGGTTTGATACCGGGCACACCCCAACCCAGTCAAAAGCACTTTGAAACCCTGATCTGGGACCAACTACGACACTTTGACCCGAATCGACCGGTTTATATTGAGTCGGAAAGCAAGCGGGTTGGCAACTTAACCGTGCCGGAGTCACTCATCACGGCGATGCGTGCAAGCCCGCTGGTCTTGATGGATATGGCTGTCGAGGAACGTGTGAAGTTACTCATGGCAGACTACTCGTTTTTCGTCACCGATCCCGAATTTTTTGGGCAACGCTTGGACACCCTGGTTGCTTTGCTGGGGCATGCGGTGGTTAATACCTGGAAGGCAGAAGCCACCGCTGGGCGCTCGGCGGACGTCGTGGCGGAACTGTTGAGTCGCCACTACGACCCGAAGTACCACGAGTCAATGGCGCGCAATTTCGCGCTGTTTTCGAGCGCTCGAACAGTCAACGTCAACAGCGCATCGCCGGCAGACCTGCAGGCCGCAGCCGCAGACGTTAAGTTGGCGTTTGAAAATTAAAGCGCGTCCAAAGACTGCGCAAGATCGTTTTGTAGGTCCTGCGCATCCGCCAGACCAATCGCGAATCGGACCACACCGCAACCATGCGGCCACAGGCGTGCCCGTGATTCAGGTAGTTGATAAGGAACGACCAAACTTTGTGGCCCTGCCCAGCTGTAGCCGATGCCGAACAACTGCAAACGGTCACAGAAAGCATCGACCTGTGCTTGGCTGTAACGCGGCTGAAATACGACCGTGAACAAACAAGCCGCGCCTGTGCAATCCCGCGCCCACACGGCATGACCGGGTGATTCAGGTAAGGCGGGGTGCAGAACGTGCGAAAACTCGGGACGGGTCAGCGCCCATTCAGCCAGCCTGCGCGTGACCGCATCTTGGCGCGCATAACGCAGGTGCGCGGTTGGCAAAGAGCGAAGCACCAGCTCAGCGTCATTGGCTCCAACGGCTAGGCCAAGTCGCATATGACACATTTGCAGGGTTTCGTGTAACGCGGGGTCCCGGGTGACAACAGAGCCCATCAACACATCACCGCCGCCGCTCGGGTATTTGGTGAGTGCATGCATCGAAATATCAACGCCCATGTCGAAAGGCTGAAATGCGATGCCAGCGCCCCACGTGTTATCCAGTGCACTCAATATCTGTCGGGCGCCACTGGGGCGCTTTACGTTGGCGGCATTGATGACGGCCACACACGCCGGCACATCTGGAAATTCAAGGGTGATGGAGCCTGCCGCTTCTAACCACACCAACCGGGTGTGATCGCTTATTTTTAGGGCTAGATCGGCCGGATTAAGCGCGTCATAAACTTGGGTCTTCACACCCCAACGGGCCATCTCGACACACAAAAAGTCTCGCCCAGGCCCGTACGCGTTGTCGGGCAAAAGCACCTCATCGCCGGGCTGCAAAAAGGCCAAATCTACCAATGCAATGGCTGCTAACCCACTGGGAACCAGCACGCAGTAGCGTCCGCCCTCGAGGGTGGCGAGTCGCTCTTCAAGCGTAAAAGTAGTCGGTGTGCCGTGTAAACCGTAGGTGTAAGCCGACTTATCTGTCCATTGCCGGCTCCGCATGTCGGCGACCGTGGGAAATAAGACCGTAGAGGCCTTGTGAATACCCGGCATCGCAGCCTCGAACGCATCTGGGGCCAGGTAAGGGTGATTGATCAGCTCGGTGCTACGGTCCATAGATTTGCTTGCCAGTTGTCGCCCGGTCGGAGTGACTAGGCTTTCCACTTTTCGACTAAATTCGCGGGCCGGATGTTGTCGTAGGGCTCGAACGGCTGGTGAATCCACGGATTAGTTTCGAGATACTCGACAGAATAATCGGGCGCGAAAGCAGAAACGCCCTTGGTCCAAATCACGGCACTGCGCAATTCCGTGATGGGCGTGTAGTTGGCTTTCAGCGTATCAATAACCGCTTTCAGTGTGTGCCCTGTATCCGCTAGATCGTCGACCAACAACACGCGGCCAGCAATTTCGCCTTTGGGTGTGGTGATGTAACGCGCCACGTCCAAGCGACCTTGGACGGTGCCCGCACCCGCACGGTATGAGCTGGTCGACATAATGGCCAACGGTTTATCGAATATACGTGACAGCAAATCACCAGGTCGCATACCGCCACGGGCTAAGCACAGGATGTTGTCAAACTCCCAACCAGACTCATGAATCTTGATGGCCAGTCGCTCAATGAGGTTGTGGTATTCGTCGTAAGAAACGTAGAGGTGCTTTCCGTCTTCGGTCAACATGGCAGTCCTTTGGAGGTTGGGTTGTCAGGAGTGTGGCTTAAATTCGGTATATCAAGCCGCAGCAAACGGGTTGTGCAGCAAAATCGTGTGATCACGATCGGGACTGGTTGAAACCATGTGTACGGGCACGCCCGTGATTTCCTCGATTCGTTTGAGGTATTTTTGCGCGTTCACCGGTAACTTGTCGAACTCAGTCACGCCGACGGAGGACTCATCCCAGCCAGGCATGGTTTCGTAAATCGGCTTGCACCGCTCGATATCATCAGCGCCCAGCGGCAGCAAATCCACTTGTGCATCATCAAGCTCGTAACCGATACACAGTTTCAGTTCTTTCAAGCCGTCTAGCACATCAAGCTTGGTGATACACATGCCGCTCAAGCCATTCACTTGCGCGGAGCGCTTCAGTAACGCGGCGTCAAACCACCCACACCGACGACTGCGGCCGGTCGTGACACCCAGCTCAGCGCCAACAGTTGACATGTGATAGCCCGGGGTGCCGGGCGTTTGCCAATCCAACTCGGTTGGGAAAGGCCCACCGCCGACACGCGTACAGTAGGCTTTGGTGATGCCCAACACATAGTGCAACATGCCGGGCCCAACGCCGGCACCTGCGGCTGCATTGCCGGCAACACAGTTACTAGACGTGACGAACGGATAGGTGCCGTGGTCAATATCCAGCAACGTCCCTTGCGCACCTTCAAACAGCAAACAGCCACCGGCCTTGTGCGCCTCGTTGAGGTCACGTGATACGTCGCTGACCATCGGCAAAATTTCTTTACCATGCGCCATCGCTTCTTCGAAAACAGCATCAAATTGAATGGCGCCGTCCCTGAGGTAAGTTTGCATCGCTTCTGGCCATGCCATGTCGCGGCTGTGCAGGAACGTCTGCAACACGTGGTTGTGCAGGCTGAGTAATTCACGCAGCTTGGCTTCGAAACGCGCCGGGTGTTTAAGGTCTTGCACACGGAGGGCGCGGCGGGCAATCTTATCCTCATAAGCGGGGCCAATACCTCGCCCAGTCGTGCCAATTTTCGCGCTCCCTGCTTTTTCTTTGGCGATTTCACGTGCGGCATCGATCGCAACGTGGAACGGCAAAATAAGTGGACACGCTTCGCTGATTCGCAAGCGATCACGCACACTAATCCCGGCCTTCTCAAGCCCGCGAATTTCTTCTAAAAGTTTGCCTGCAGACAACACCACGCCATTACCGATGTAACAGGTGACACCGGGACGCATGATGCCGCTGGGAATGAGGTGCAACGCGGTTTTCACGCCGTTAATGACGAGGGTATGACCCGCGTTGTGGCCGCCTTGGAAGCGAACGACACCGGTCGCCGTCTCCGTTAACCAGTCAACGAGTTTTCCTTTGCCCTCATCACCCCACTGGGTGCCGACTACTACGACGTTGCGTCCGGACGATACCATGGCCAAAGCTTTCAGAAAAATAAAATAAAAATCGAATCGTTGGTGATGCGCTATGCGGCGGGCCGAACCTGCCAGGTGCCTTCGACCCAGACCAACTCGCGGTCACAGTCGAATTCATTCACCTCGTTTTCGTGTCCGGGTAACAAAGACACGACAGCCTCGCCTTTGATTCGCAGGTCAGCAACGGCCTCCCGCAAACCCGGCGCATCGCCCCAAGGAGCGCGAATTGCACGATGAAGATCAGGGGTTGCCGACATCGCAGCCAGCTCTTTCACGTCGACGCTGAAACCAACAGCGGGGCGCCGTCGACCAAAGACCGCACCCACTTCATCGTAGCGGCCGCCACGCAGCAATTCCAACTGTTGCTGGCTACGCGGCGCCGTACCGTAGACAGAAAACCGAAGACCGGTGTAATAGGCATAGCCGCGCAAATCAGCCAAATCAACCGATACAGCCGTGTGACCCAATCGCGCCATCTGCTGCCCAAGCTGTGCCAATTCATCCAATGCCTGCGTCAGCATCGGTGACTGCGGTAGTGCGGCACGCGCCGTCTCGATGACGCTGAGGTCTCCATATAAATCAGGAATTAACCGCAGCGCATCTCGGCTGGGTTGCGGCATGCCCGCCGTCAGCGAGGCTAATGACACGACGTCTTTGCGAGCCAGCGCTTGGTGGATGGCATGTGTCTGATTGGCATCAGCGCCCGCATCAGTCAACAAGGCAGCCACTACCCGCACGTCAGAGAGATCCAAGACAAAGTTGTCGATCCCTACGCGTTTTAAAACAGTCAAGACCAGCTCAAGGATTTCGAGGTCAGCTTCTTGGCCTTGGTGCCCATAGAGCTCGGCACCAAATTGCAGCGGTTCACGGGAGGCATTGGCGTGAGTGGGCTGCGTTTGAACGACGGGACCGCAATAGCACAAGCGGGTGGGACCTTGGCGATTAAGGAGGTGGGCGTCAATGCGCGCGACCTGCGGTGTCGTATCGGCACGCAGGCCAAGTTGCCGCCCACTGCTTTGGTCTACGAGCTTAAAGGTGCGCAGATCCATGGACTCACCCGTGCCCGATAAAAGGGACTCAAGGTGCTCCAACATGGGCGGCATGACCAACTCGTATCCAAAGGTGCGCGCACTGTCGAGGAGCACGCGTCGCAGCTCTTCAATTTGTCGTGCCTCATAAGGCAAAACATCGGCGAGGTGGTCGGGAAGAACCCAAGCGGACATAGTCTGATCAATCGTGGGGAGACAACCCGATATTGTACCGCCCAGCGGGCCGCATCCCAGCCGATGGCTGGCGAACGGATTAAGCGAAAAGCATGCGTTTGAAAGCAAAAGGCTGAGGCAGCGGCTCGCGCTGGCTCAGCCCGTTTGGCGCGTCAGATCTTATTTGGCGGGACCGACGCGGTTGTTCTTCATACCCTTGAGGAAGTCTGAATCACCATCGAGTACGACGATGTCTCCCTTCGAAGAAAAGCTCGATTTGTAGGCTTCTAGACTTCGGTAGAACTTGGCAAACGCGGGGTCGCGACTGAACGCCTTGGCGTAAGTGGACGAAGCCTCGGCGTCACCGGAACCTTTGGTCGTTTGGGCATCGCGATAGGCCTCAGCCAAAATGATTTCACGCTGGCGATCGGCATCGGCGCGAATGCGCTCACCTTCTGCAGCACCAGTAGACCGAAGTTCGTTCGCAACCCGCTTGCGCTCAGCCTCCATCCGGTCGTAAACGGACTTGGTGATTGTCTCGGCATAGTCCACGCGGGTGATCCGCACGTCTACGACATCCATACCCCATGGCTTTTCCGCGCTCTTCACAGCCGCCAGAACCTGCTCTTTGACGTCAGCCATAAGCGCCTCACGATCCGACGACAACAACTGGAATACCGTGCGACGGTTGACTTCCTCTTGGAAGGAGTTACGAATCACGCGGTTCAATTGCAACGCGCCAGCGCGCTCGGTTAAGCCAACATTTCGGATGTATTGCGGTGCGTCAGACACGCGCCAGCGCACGAACCAGTCAATGACCACACGCTGTTTCTCAGCGGTGAGCATGGGCTCGGTGTCGGAACTCTCGAGCGTCAACAGACGGCGATCGATATAGCTGACATTTTGGAACGGTGGGGGGAGTTTGAAGTTCAATCCCGGCTCCGTCACAACCGTTTTAATTTCACCCAACTGATAGACCACGCCAAATTGGCGTTGGTCCACGACAAACATGGTCGAACTGGCCAAGCCCAAAAGGACAAGCGCCGATGCAATCCAGAAACCTAATTTATTCATAACAACCTCTGCTTAATATGTTCCAACCGGCCGTTTATCGACCATCCCGTGAACGCGCGTTATCTGGGGTGCGCGCGCGCGAGCCATCTAAGTTCAGGCTGGGGGGTTGGTTACTGGTGGAGGATTGTGGCGACGCAGTGCCAGCGGCGTTACCGGTGCCTTGGATCAATTTATCCAAGGGCAAGTACAGCAGGTTCGACCCCTCCCGTGACTCGACCAACACTTTGCTCACGTTGGTGTAGACCTCTTGCATTGTGTCAACATACAGGCGATCACGGGTCACGTCGGGCGCCTTGCGGTACTCGTCGTAGATTGACTCAAAACGGCGCGCATCACCTTGCGCCTGCGCAACGATTCGAGCTTTGTAGGCTTCAGCTTCTGCACGTAAACGAGATGCTGCACCACCAGCGCGCGGGACCACATCATTCGCATAGGCTTGCGCTTCGTTCTTGGCACGCTCACGTTCCTGAGCCGCTTTCAAAACATCGTCAAAGCTGGCTTGAACCTGCTCGGGTGGACGCACACCACCCTGCTGCAGGTTGACGCCAACCACCTCGATACCGACCTTGTAGCGATCCAAAATCGTCTGCATCAGGTCGCGTACGCGGGGCGCAATTTGGTCACGCTCCTCGGCCAACGCAGAGTCCATCTTCATCTTGCCCACCACCTCGCGCACGGCCGTTTCAGCGGCTTTCACGACTGCAGCGTCCGGGTCACGGCTCTCAAACAAGTAGGCGCGAGAATCGCTCAAACGGTACTGAACCGCGAATTTGATTTCAACGATGTTCTCGTCAGCCGTCAGCATGGCTGACTCGCGCAAACCCGTCGCCGGCACGATTGCATCACTACCGACATCCACCGAGCGAATCTGTGTCACAAAGACCACCTCTTCCGCCTGGATTGGATAGGGCAGGCGCCAGTTGAAACCAGCGCCGACCGTCGCGTGATAACGACCGAATTGCGTGATAACTGCTTGCTGACCTTCTTGTACGATGAAAAACCCAGTCGACAACCAGATAAGCAGTGCCACCCCGCCAATGAGGCCTGCACCGATACCGGCAGCTTTGCCCTCGGGTCGGAACGGTGGTGGGGAACCACCTGGGCGACCGTTATTACCGTTTCGCCCGCGTCCCCCGCCACCAAATAGGCCACCAAGGCGCTGGTTGAAATCGCGCCAAAGTTCGTCCAAATCGGGGGGGCCGTCGCCGCTTTGGGGTCGACGGGGCGGCTCAGGCTGTTGACCAACGGGACGCTCAGATGAGCCGTGTGAGGAGTCGCCTTGCGGCCGTCCCTCGCCGTTATCGGGTGCTGGCTTATCTCCGTCAGGGCGCCCCCAATCTGAACCGTTCAGATTGAAAATACGCGTTAAACGTGCAAAAAGGCCGCGTTGCGTGAGAGATCGCAGTGTTGATGTCATGAATCTAGGCATCCGTTTCGTAGTCAATGGCGTTAATTGTGGCACGGCTTGGCCAACCGTTCGATATTTAAGGGCTTATGGAGGGCGTAAAACGCGGGTCATTGTCCGCGGGCTTGTACCCTTCGACAGGCGCCATAAACGCCTGATAGCGCAGGGCTAATAGGTCGCGCAAGGCATCGAGTCCTTCACCGGTATGCGCACTCACGAACAAGCGTGTAATGTCCGCTCCCTCGTGATGCAGCGTGTCCTGCATGCGTTCAGGACTGCGACTGTGCTCAATCAGGTCCAGCTTATTGAAGACCAAAATCTGCTCGATGTCGTTGGCGCCGATGTCGCGCAGTACGCGGCGAACCTCTTCGATCTGTTCAAAACTAGCCGGGTTTGCAGCGTCTACCACATGTAGCAGCAAGTTGGCCTCGACCGATTCTTGCAAGGTGGCAGAGAACGCCTCGACCAGGCCGTGGGGCAGATCGCGGATAAACCCAACGGTGTCCGAAATCGAGATGGTCGCCTCAGCAGCCGCCAAATACATCTGCCGTGTGGTCGTATCAAGGGTCGCGAATAACTGATCCGCTGCGTAGGTTTGCGCCTTGACCAAGGCATTGAACAAAGACGACTTACCCGCGTTGGTATAGCCCACAATCGACACTTTGAAAGTTCCCGAGCGCTCGCGTTGTTTACGCTGGGTCTGGCGTTGTCGCTTGACCTTGCTCAGGCGCTCGCGGGTCCGCTTGATACTTTCGTTGAGCATGCGACGGTCGAGTTCGATTTGACGCTCACCAGGGCCACCACGGTGCCCGACGCCACCGCGCTGACGCTCAAGGTGCGACCAGCGCCGGACCAGACGGGTCGTGAGGTATTGCAACCGCGCCAATTCGACTTGGAGCTTGCCCTCAAAACTGCGCGCCCTTTGGGAGAAAATTTCGAGCACCAGCAGAATTCGATCGTTGACGGGACACTCAAGTTCGCGCTCAAGGTTGCGCTGCTGAGCCGGGCTCAAAGCCTGGTCAAACAATACCTCGTCCGCACCCAGCGCCGCAGCGATCGTTTTGATCTCTTCCGCTTTGCCCGAACCCACAAACAGCGCGGCATCAGGCGCCCGGCGCTTGCAGGTTATCCGTTCAACCACTTGGTAGCCGGCTGATTGGGCTAAAAGCCCCAGTTCAGAGAGGTCTGCATCGAAATTAGGCAACCCAAAGTCAACACCGACCAGAACCACCTTGGGGGCCGGCTCCGTCACTCTGGGGCGGCGTCTGTATCCGCAGCACCCGTGAACTGCACAGGGCGCCCGGGCACGATGGTTGAAATGGCGTGCTTGTAAACCATTTGGGTCACCGTGTTGCGCAGTAACACAACGTACTGGTCAAACGATTCAATTTGCCCCTGCAATTTGATGCCGTTTACCAAATAAATGGAGACCGGAACGTGTTCACGGCGCAATTGGTTGAGAAACGGATCTTGCAAAAGTTGGCCTTTGTTATTACTCACGATATCTTCCGTGTTGTTTAGTTATGACGAGAATGACCTTACCACAATCGTTTCGTTTATGAGCCGATGATGGAAAAGACGGGGGAGAAATCAGCTTTTTTCCGCATACGGGTTTTGAGATGTTTTCATCTCGACGCGCAACGGGGTACCTGTCAGTTCGAAAGCCTCGCGGATACGACCCTCCAGGTAACGCTTGTATTCCTGAGTCACGTGCTCCAGCGAGTTGCCATGCACCACCACCACTGGTGGATTCATCCCGCCTTGGTGGGCATAACGCAATTTCGGGCGATGCATACCGCTGCGTTTCGGTTGCTGGTACGCCACCGCTTCCTCGAGTACGCGACTGAGCTTAGGGGTCGGCATTTTTCTATTCGCTGACGCGTGCGCCTGACCAATGGCCTTCCAAACAGGCTCCAGCCCCTGTCGCTTGATCGCCGAAATGGTGAATACCGAGGCAAACCGCAAAAAGGCGAGTCGCTGCTCAATCGAGCGCTTCACCAACTCGCGTTGGTATTCATCAACCGCATCCCATTTGTTAATCGCCACCACAACGGCACGACCGTTCTCAACAATAAAGCCTGCGATATGCGCATCCTGATCGGTGACCCCTTGTGTCGCATCGATCAACAGCACCACCACATTGGCCCGCTCAATCGCTTGGAGCGTTTTGACGACAGAGAATTTTTCGATAGCCTCGAAGACCTTACCTCGGCGTCGCAGACCCGCCGTGTCGATGAGTTCATACCGTTGTTCACCCTTGGTGAAGGGCACGCTGATGGCATCCCGCGTGGTGCCCGGCATGTCAAAGGCAATCAATCGCTCTTCGCCCAGCCATACATTGATCAGCGTTGACTTGCCCACATTAGGACGTCCCGCTACCGCCAAACGAATGGTGTCATCCGCCTCGGCGGGCTCATCATCGATTTCGGGCAAGTGCAGCGGCTCGAGGGCCATCTCAATCATGCTGCGGGTGCCCTGCCCGTGGGCAGCAGACACGGGCACGACCTCTCCCAGCCCCAGTTCGTAAAACTCAGTGAGCTGGATCCCCTGCGTCATCCCCTCGGATTTATTCGCAACCAGCAACGTCGGTTTACCCAATCGGCGTAAAAAAGTCGCGATGTCGTGGTCTTGCGCGCTGAGCCCCTCGCGGGCGTCGACCACAAAAATTACCACGTCCGACTCGGCAACTGCTTGACGGGTTTGCTTTGCCATCTCTTTGACAATGCCCGTCTCTGCCGTGGGCTCGAAGCCCCCGGTGTCGATCACGATGAACTCTTGGTTACCCAGACGACCTGAACCGTAGTGCCGATCACGGGTCAGTCCCGCATAGTCGGCCACGATGGCATCCCGCGATTTGGTCATGCGGTTAAACAGAGTCGACTTACCGACGTTTGGACGCCCCACAAGGGCGATCACTGGTTTCATTGTGGTCGCCAAGCGAAAAGGGATCCGCGCTGCGTAATGGCGACTGCTGTGCCGTTTACCAGAAGGGGTTTACCAACGATGGGCGAGCCATCGGTGGGCATGCGAGCCATGACGCGGCCATCGTCACGCGACAGCCAGTGCAAATAGCCCTCGTAGTCGCCGACAACGATCGTTTGCCCCAACAACAACGCTGGGGTGATGCCCCTGAACGTAAGCGCCGCCTGGGTCCACTTGCTCTGGCCTGTCGCGGTTTCGTAGGCGCTAACGCGGCTTGCAGCATCGACTGCGTAAAGTGTGTTTTGGTCACCCACAACGCCATTCGCACCCGTAAAGGGGACCGTCCACTCGACGCGGCGGGTCGACAAATCCAAACAACCAATGGCATTTTGGAACGCCTGACCACAAACCCGCGTGCCCGCGAAGACTGCGCCATCCACCCAGTCGGCCAAGCGCTCAATATCCTCAGCCCCGCGGGGCCGAACCAACGGTGTCGCCCATAACAGGGCGCCGTTGTCGGGGTTGACAGCGGCAAATTTCTCTCCCAATCCAACAGCCAGCGTGTTACCCACGGCTGTCAGTAAACCGGGGTTTGCCAACACCAGCGCTGAATCGCCGTAACGACGCAGCCACAACTGCGCACCTGTTTCTTGATCGAACGCGGCGAGCCGACGGTCACTCAGCAAAACGAATACGCGACCCCCTGCAATCAAAGGGGGGGTATAGCTGCGAGCTGGTAAGCCCACTGACCAAAGCAGCTTGCCTTTGGCAAACACACTCAGATGATTATCTGCATCCAGTACGCCGACCCGTTCCCCGTCAAAGCCAGCGCCGGCGACAATTCGAGCCGCATGTTTGGCTTGCCAGACAAGGGCGCCGGTTTCCGTGTCAACGACCGCGACAACGCCATCGGTCGTTGCTGATGCGACCGATTGTCCGGATGCGGCAAGGCGCAGCGCGTCTCCCACTTCTCCATCCAAGTTTGTTTTCCAAACCTGCGCCACGCTGACCAAGGAATCAAAGGCTTGCAGTGGCTTGGGCTCTCGGTTGCCACCGTCGGATGCGCAGCCGACTGCAGTGGCCACCAGCAACGCCATCGTCACTGCGCGCCAGCCAGACTGTTTGAACGATGTCATCACTTCCCTTCAGGCGCGGTCTCGCCCGTCGAACCCAGCGCGTTTAACTTCACTTCGATCAAGCGGCGGTATGGCAAATCACGGCCCAATGCCGACCACGCCTTTTGGTAGGCGGCGATTGCACCGGCTGTATCGTCCGTCGCGAGGGCAATATCACCTAAACGGTCAGCGACCAGCCCCTCGAACTCAGGCGCCCACGTGCCACCCAGCAAACCCTTGGCTTTATCCCAAGCGGCCTCTTGCATGAAAACACCGGCGAGGCGCAGCTTGGCGATAGCAGTCAAACCCTCATCCGTACCATCCGCAATCACGCGGTTGAGTGCCGCTGAGGCAACGGTCAGATCCCCTTTATCAACCGCCACTTTGGCGAGTGCCAATTCGCCGTGTTGGAGAAGCAGCGTGCCATCCGCCTCATTGCGAAAATCGGTGAGGACACGTTGCAAACGCGTCAAATCCCCTGCCCCAGCAGCCTCGGTGACCTGATCATAAATCGCCGCGGCCTTTTGCGCGCGGCTGTTTTGCCAGAGCTGCCAGCCGTTGTAGGCTGCATAACTGCCAAGGACCACGATGAGTAACCACGTGATGGCATTGCCCCACTTTCGCCAAAACGCTTTGATTTGATCAAGTTGTTCTTGTTCTTCTAGGTCGAGATGTTGTGTCGCCATGCGTGTGTGCGTCGTCGTTTAGTTGAAAAATTCATGCCGTGGGTCCGCAGCGCCATCGCGGCTGGACCCAACCGCTTATTGTAGGGCTTGCCACCAAGCTCCGAGCTGCGTCAAAGCGACGGTTGCTTGCCCGCCCGGTTCGCCCCGTAAATGCTTCACCGCAACCCCACCTGCCGCCAATTCATCCTCACCGAGAATGACCGCCCAAGTCGCTCCACTCCCGTCAGCGCGCTTGAATTGTGACTTCATGCTGCCCTGTCCATCGGCCGTACCCGCATGCATCTGCACCTTGGCACCCACCGCCCGGAGGGCGCGACAAACGACCGCCGCTGTTTGAGCCGCCTGTGCTGTGGGTACCACCACAAACACATCGGGGGCTGCAGCGGCGGGCAACAGATCTTGAGACTTCAGCAACTCAAGGATACGCTCGACCCCGAGGGCCCACCCCACCGCGGGAGCGGGCTTGCCACCAATTTGCTGAATCAATCCATCGTATCGACCACCCGCGCAAATCGTTCCCTGTGAGCCCAACTCTTCGGTGACGAATTCGAACACGCTCAGGTTGTAATAATCCATCCCACGCACGAGCCGCGGATTGATACGGTAAGACACGTCAGCTGCATCGAGCAACGCGCGCAATCCATCGAAATGCGCCAGGGATGACTCGCCCAAGTAGTCCATCAATTTCGGCGCATCATTGACAAGGGCCTGCATCTCAGAATTTTTGGTGTCCAAAATGCGCAGTGGATTCGTGTGCAAGCGACGCTTGGCCTCGGCATCCAGAACGGACTCATTGGCGCTCAGGTAGGCGATCAGCGCCTCGCGATGCGCCAGCCGTTCGGCCGGTTGCCCCAAGCTGTTGATTTCCAGTGCGACGTGCTTCAGCCCTAAGCGAGACCACAGGTCTGCCGCCATGAAGATGAGTTCCGCATCGACATCGGGCCCGGCAAAACCCAATGCTTCTGCACCCACTTGATGAAACTGCCGGTAGCGTCCGCGCTGGGGTCGCTCATGGCGAAACATGGGCCCCATGTAGTACAAACGGCGCGGTCCATCGTACAGAAGGTTGTGCTCAACCACAGCGCGCACCACGCCAGCCGTGGCCTCAGGACGCAGGGTAAGCGCCTCGCCATTCAACCGATCCTCGAAGGAGTACATCTCCTTCTCGACGATATCGGTGACCTCCCCCAAACCACGCACAAACAACCCAGTGGGCTCAACAATCGGGGTCCGCACGTTACGGTATGCGTAGCTCGCCATGAGGTCGCGCAGTTGCGCCTCTAACCACTCCCAGTGACCTGATTCCCCAGGGAGAATGTCGTTCATGCCTTTGACGGCAGTTAACTTGTCAGCCATAAATAAAAAGTAGAAGGAAAAAAGAAGCGCTTAGGCTGTGTGCGTCGTCGACCCGAATCGGTTCTTGACGTAGGTGTCGACTACATCTTTGAACTGCCCGGCGATGTTGTCGCCTCGCAGGGTCATGGCCTTTTGGCCGTCAATGAATACGGGCGCCGCCGGCGCCTCTCCCGTACCGGGCAAACTGATACCGATATCAGCGTGTTTGCTTTCACCCGGACCATTGACGATACACCCCATAACCGCCACCTTCATTGACTCGACGCCAGGGTACTGCCGGCGCCAATCGACCATAGCGGTGCGCATGTAGTCGTCGATTTCTTTGGTGAGATCTTGGAAAGTGGTGCTGGTTGTGCGCCCGCAGCCGGGGCAGGCCGTCACGCTGGGCACAAACGCGCGCAAGCCCATGGACTGGAGAATTTCCATGGCCACGATGACTTCTTGAGTTCGGGCTTCGCCCGGCGCCGGTGTAAGAGACACACGAATCGTGTCGCCGATCCCTTGCTGCAACAACACCGACAGCGCTGCTGCGGAGGCCACCGTGCCTTTCGTGCCCATACCCGCCTCAGTTAAGCCGAGGTGTAACGCGTAATTACAACGCTGGGCGAGCGATTGGTAAACCGTAATGAGTTCCTGCACGCCGCTGACCTTGCACGACAACAAAATTTGCGATGCAGGCAAGCCTATTTTTTGCGCGGCGGCGGCCGACTCAAGGGCCGAGGTGATCAAGGCTTCAACCATGACTTGCTTGGCCTCCCAAGGCTCCCGACGCTGGCTGTTGGCGTCCATCATGCTGGCCAACAGATCTTGATCCAGGCTGCCCCAGTTAACGCCGATGCGAACGGCCTTGTTCCAACGAACAGCGAGCTCGATCATCTGCGCAAACTGCTTGTCGCCCTTCTCGCCGCGTCCCACATTGCCCGGGTTGATCCGGTACTTGGACAGGGCCTGCGCGCAGTCAGGAAAATCGGTCAACAAACGGTGACCGTTGTAGTGGAAATCACCGACCAGGGGAACTGCAATACCCATTCGATCGAGCTGTTCGCGGATGTAAGGCACCGCTTTGGCCGAGGCCTCATTGTTTACCGTGATACGCACCAACTCGGAGCCCGCCTGCGCAAGCTCTTTCACCTGAATCGCGGTAGCCACAGCGTCTGCTGTGTCCGTGTTGGTCATGGACTGCACGCGCACAGGCGCATCGCCCCCCACTGTGACCACATGATCACCCCACGCCACCTTGGCCTGCAGGGTCTGGCGTTTTTGTGGCCGAGTCATGGCAACGGGCTGTGCGTCAATATTCATGGCGGAGGCAACTGATAGAGAAATAGTTCAATTAACGTCAAATCGCGCCACGTTGAGGCGGGCTTTGTCAGTGAGGTCGAGGGCTTTACTGCGGGAATAAACACGCACCCCAGCCGCGTTACCAATCAGCACGGACAGTGGGCGTCCCCCCTCATCAATGGCGACGTGGTCACCGGCTGACATTAACCTTGTAAAGACCCGAGCGCCACTGACATCGGTAACCTCAATCCAGGAGGCCTCTAGGGCGTGAAGCACCAAAATGTGATTACCGATGGCGGCTGGCGTCAGCGGTGCAGATTGGTTGTTAACGATTGGTCCCGGTTTTGCTGGTTCTTCGGGCTGCGTCGCATTAACGGCAGGCGGTGTCACGACAACAGAAGGCGGTGTCACCGGAGCGGCCTCCACGGTACCCCCCGCGGCGGGCGCGATTTCGGTAACGGGTGCGGCGGGCACCTCCACGCCAGCAGGCGGAGCCGTCTCTGCGCGCTCGGGCGCAGTGACGGTGGGTTGCGCGGTTGCTCTGGCTTGACGACGTTCGCTGGCATGCTGCATCTGCTGGTAGGCCATCCAAACGCCAACTCCGATCAGCATGACCACCAACACCCCGAGCCAGCTGCGGCCACCACTCGGCTGGGCGCTCCCAGGCAAAGCGGTCGCCGCATTTGGCGTGCCATCGTTTGACAATATCTTTGGTACTGCTGTGGCATCTGTGCTTTGGCCGGGCCACGCGTTCAGTACAGGACCTGGCTCGATACGCAGCTGACGACACACGCTGGCCGCCAACGCGCGGGTAAATGTCATCTCACTGGGGTTGTTGAGTTGACCAGCCTCCAGAGCCTGCAACTTGCGAACCGATACTTTGAGAACCGCCGCAAGAGGCTCAATCTCGACACCCGCCGCGATTCGCGCCTGCTGCAACATGATCCAGCCAGGCACATTTCCGTGCACCTCTCCAGCGTTGCCCTCGGAGTGGGTCATGGTGTCGTCGTCTGATGGCTTCATGCTTGTCTCTGAATTTTTACTTTTATCGTACTTTTCTGACCGGTCAAAGTAACGAAATATCTTAATTTCATGCGGGCTGGGCTGCAACCGGAGTTACACCGACGACGTGGGCAAAGGACGCTTCACTTGCACCACGTGAGTCGTGGAGTTAGCTTCACGCAAATGAGTCATGCGCTTGGCGGCGTTGGTTCGGTCGAGCACCTCACCGGCCAACTGTCCGCAGGCGGCATCAATATCGTCCCCGCGGGTTTTGCGAATCGTGGTGACAAAACCCGCCTGTAACAAAATATCGGCAAACACTTGCACCGTCGTTTTGTCAGAGCAAACCAAGCCCGAGTCAGGAAAAGGATTGAAGGGGATCAGATTGAATTTGCAATGCAAGCCGCGCCCGCCGTCGTGCGAATTGATTAAATTGACCAGCTCGCGGGCGTGGGCTGGCTGATCGTTAACGCCCTTCAGCATGCAGTACTCGAAGGTCAAAAAATCACGGGGGGCAGCTGGCAGATAGCGCGCACAAGCGTCAAGCAATTCCACCAGGGGGTATTTCCGGTTCAACGGTACCAGGTCGCTGCGCAGCGCATCGCTGGGGGCATGCAGTGAAACGGCCAAGGCAACCGGACAATCCTGCGACAAGCGGTCGATCATGGGAACCACGCCCGACGTGCTGACCGTCACCCGACGGCGTGATAACCCGTAGGCATTGTCATCAAGCATGGTTTTCAGTGCAGGGACCAGCGCACTGTAATTCTGTAGCGGCTCACCCATCCCCATCATGACGATGTTGCTGACCATTCGATCGGTCGTTTTGCGCTCAGTGCGCAGAGTGTGCTCGACATACCAAAGCTGACCAATGATCTCTGCAGTGGTCAGGTTGCGGCTGAAGCCTTGGTGGCCGGTTGAGCAAAAGCGGCAACCCACTGCGCAGCCCGCCTGCGACGATACACAAAGGGTGGCGCGATCCGACTCAGGGATGTAGACCGCTTCGACGGCATCACCACCGCCTACGTCGAACAGCCATTTAATGGTGCCGTCACGCGCGTTTTGTCGGCTTAGAACAGCGGGCGCGCTGATATGCGCAACTTGGGGGAGTTTTTCTCTGAGGCTTTTCGCCAGATCAGACATGGCGCTAAAGTCTTTAACGCCCCGCTGATGGATCCAGCGGTAGAGTTGGGTGGCGCGAAAGCGCTTTTCACCCAACGTCTCGCAAAAGGCGGCTAAGCCCTCGATATCGAAATCAAGCAGGTTAGCCGTCATGCGCAATTAACGTGCGTACACGTTCATACCGGCGAAGAAGAAAGCGACTTCAACCGCAGCAGTCTCGGGCGCATCAGAGCCGTGAACCGCGTTCGCGTCGATGCTGTCAGCGAAGTCTGCGCGGATGGTGCCGGCGTCCGCTTTCTTGGGATCAGTCGCGCCCATGAGGTCGCGGTTTTTAGCGATGGCGCCTTCGCCTTCCAACACCTGGATCATGACGGGGCCAGAGACCATGAAGTCAACCAGATCTTTGAAGAAAGGACGCTCTTTGTGCACGCCATAAAACGCTTCTGCCTCAGGGCGTGACAGGTGCGCCATTTTGGCAGCGATAACTTTCAAACCAGCCGCTTCGAAGCGTGCGTAGATTTGACCGATCACGTTCTTTGCAACTGCGTCGGGTTTGATAATGGAGAGAGTGCGCTCGATAGCCATGGATAAATTACCTTGAAATAAAAAACAAAACGGTTAGCCGGCTGCACCAGCTTAGCCTCTTATTCTAACCCGCTAAGCCCCTGAAAAGCGGGGCTCAGCGTGGCTTTTTGCCGCGTTTCCCACCCCCGGCGGCGCGATCTCGCTGGCGCTGCAGCGCATCGCCGCCGATGTACCCAAACGAGGTCTTGAGCGGATCAGGCACCCCCGTCGGCGAGGTGCGTCCAGGTCGACCGCGGGATCGCTTGGCGCGCTTCTCAGCCTCGGCTTCAGCCCGCATGTCCCACCCCTGGGGCGTACTTGGGCGACGGCCACCTGATTTGGCATAGGTCGTTTTCACGGAGCGTCCTAAGCCTGCCGTGCGGCCAGACTTGCCCGCATGGGGGTTTTCAGCACGGCCGCGCGATTTATCACCGGGCTCGGCTTCTTGGGCAATTTGCATCAGCTGGTCGATGTCGCGCCAATCCAATTCCACCCAAGCCCCTCGGCGAAGCCCGCGAGGAAGCTCAACCGTTCCGTAACGGATGCGGATCAACCGGCTGACTGCATGGCCAACCGACTCGATCATGCGACGTACCTCACGGTTACGACCCTCACCGATGGTGACGCGGTACCAGTGGTTAACCCCTTCCCCGCCGCCATCGACGACGGAGGCGAACTGCGCAGGCCCATCCTCAAGCGTCACGCCGTCCAATAGCTTTTGCTTTTCCTCGTTATTCAAGGCGCCCAACACGCGCACCGCGTATTCGCGCTGCAAGCCAAACCGTGGGTGCATCAGCTGGTTAGCTAAGGTACCTGAGCTGGTGAACAGCAGTAACCCCTCCGTGTTGAGGTCAAGGCGGCCAACAGACTGCCATTTGCCATGCGGCAGCTTCGGCAAACGGCGGAAAACGGTGGGGCGGTTTTGAGGGTCATCATGCGTCACCACCTCGCCAACGGGCTTGTGATACGCCAATACGCGTGGCGGTGGCGGATCAATTCGCACCTTGATTTGGCGCCCATTAATCTTGATCGTGTCGCCAAACCGAATGCGCTGTCCAATGTGTGCCGGTTCACCGTTCACGGAAATTCGCCCCTCCAAAATGAGGGCTTCCATCTCGAGGCGCGAACCCATGCCTGCTTGCGCCAACACTTTGTGCAACTTGGGGCTGTTCACCTCTGGCGTCAGAACACGTTTTGGGGGAGCAGCTGAATCCGCGACGACCGCCTCCACCGCCTGATCAAAGGCGCCACTGATCACGTCCTCAAAACTTACATTGGACGCCGCGCTGGCCTGCGCCGCAGGAACCCCCGCGGTCTCGGGTGACTCGTCGGGTGGATTCACACCAGCTTCGGTTTCATTCATTGGGTTTGTCTTCGGTTGGTTCTGATTCGGCCTCAGCCGTGATGCTGTCTTCGGGCTGCAAGTCAAGTTCGAGGCTGGCTTCGTCAGCCAGATGAGCGCTCATCAAGGCTTCTGCACCAGCGTCTTCGAGACTGGGTAGTTGATCGAGCGAGGCCAAGCCCAGATCGTCTAAAAACTGTCGCGTTGTCGCGAGCAAGGCGGGGCGACCCACGGTCTCACGGTGGCCTATGACCTCGACCCAGCCCCGGTCCTCAAGCTGCTTGATGATGAGCGAGTTGACGGTGACGCCACGGATATCCTCAATGTCACCGCGCGTCACGGGCTGACGATACGCGATGATCGCCAGCGTTTCAAGCGCAGCCCGTGAGTACTTGGGCGGCTTTTCCGGGTGCAAACGGTCAAGGTACATTCGCAACTCGGGTCGGCTTTGAAAGCGCCAGCCCGATGCAACCGGCACGAGCTCAGCGCCGCGGTGGGTCCACTCCAGTTGCAGGTCTTCCAGCAGCCGCTTGATAGTGTCTAAGGAGAGCGCACCATCGAACAACGCAGCCAACTCGCGCAGGGTCACGGCTTGACCCGCACAAATTAGAGCGGTTTCGAGGACACGTTTGGCATCCGTCGTTTGCATGCTATGGGGTCCGAAAAAGTTAACACCGCGCAGTACGCAGGTCGGGGACCGCTGCGCCAACCAAGGCTACAGCCAAAAAGGCGATGAATCTCAGCCCTGAAAAGGCCACGCCACGAGGTCTCCATTGTAATAGAGCTGAGCCGCCTCAAGGGCCCCCAGAAAATCTACCGGCAGCGGCGCCTCCCAGCCCATCAAAGCCCCCGTCACAGGGTGATCGAAGGACAACTGATGTGCATGCAGGGCTTGACGCACCATCGCGCCCAGCGGCTTGCCGCCGTAGAGCACGTCCCCCACCAAGGGGTAGCCCGCGGCGGAAAGGTGCACTCTGATTTGATGGGTGCGCCCCGTGTGTAATTTGCAACGCACCAAGCTGTAGTTCGTTTGGGCGTCAAGCAAGTAGACGTCGGTGCGTGCCGGCTTACCGGTTGTGGACTGGGCATCGAGTGCAGCCATCCGCAGGCGGTTCTTGTGATCTCGACCAATGGCCTGGGTAAGGCTGACCGGCGCCCCCCCGACCTCTGATCGCTGCCATGCCCCCTGGGCAATCGCCAGGTAAACGCGGTGAATCTCCCGCGCCGCCAAGGCTTTGGTGAGGTTATCGAATCCCAAGCGGCTGCGCGCCACCACCATCAGGCCGCTGGTGTCTTTGTCCAGGCGGTGCACGATGCCTGCGCGCGGCAAATGCACAGCATCAGGATAGCGATACAACAAACCATTGAGCAAGGTCCCCGTCCAGTGACCCGCGCCGGGGTGAACCACTAACCCAGCGGGTTTGTTCAACACGGCCAAGTGGTCGTCCTCGAACAACACATCCAACGCAACCGCATCCGGCTTGAACGCCATAGCCTGCTGAGTTGCTCTCAACTCCAAGCTGACTGCGTCACCCGCTTTCACCTTTTGGGCTGGCTTGACACACAGGACACCATTGAGATGCACCGCTGATTGTGTGATCAGTTGCGATAAGTAGGAGCGCGAGACACTGCTAACCTGCGTTACCAAATACCGGTCCAGGCGATCACCATGGGACGCGACGTCAACCACCCATGCCAGCTGCTCCGCAACCTCACCTTCTGTGGTGGCGTCGGCCTCATCCACAGCGATCAGTTCGGGTTCGGTTTGTTTTTTCATCTTGGCTCTGGGCTGGCTATAATTTTCGGAGTAACCGACACCAGCCATTGTCCACTTTTTGGGTGAAGCGCTTTGTTTGTCGTAACCATTGGAAATCAAGTCACATGACGAGACACTTGAGCGCAGCGGTGCTGCTGACTGCAGCAGCGATTTTAGGCGGGTGTGCGGCGTCCAAGCCCAAAGACATCACGGCCGACTGGAGTCCGAATCGCATCTACCAAGAGGCCAAGGACGAAGAAAGCGCCGGACAATTTGAAAAAGCGGCGGCACTGTATGAAAAGCTCGAGGGCCGTGCCGCTGGTACGCCGCTCGCGCAGCAAGCCCAGCTCGACAAGGCCTACATGCACTTCAAAGGCGCCGAGCCCGCGTTGGCTTTGGCGGCCATCAAGCGATTCAAACGGCTCCACCCCGCCAGCCCTGCGATGGACTACGCGCTCTATTTGGAGGGCTTAGTCAACTTCAACGATGACTTAGGCCTATTCGGCAAATTGGCTAACGTTGACCTCAGCGAGCGCGACCAAAAGGCGGCTAAGGACTCGTACGCCTCATTTAATGAATTGATTGAGCGCTTCCCCGACTCTCGCTATAGCAAAGACGCCGCGCTGCGAATTGGGTTCATCGTGAATTCTTTGGCGCAGTCTGAAGTCAACGTGGCCAAGTACTACCTTGAGCGGCGTCAGTATTTGGCCGCAGCTAACCGCGCGCAATACGCCGTCACCAGCTTCAAGGACGCACCAGCGCTTGAGGAAGCGCTGATTGTTTTAGTCGCTGCCTACGACGCCATGGGCATGACCCAACTGCGCGATGATGCGCAGCGCGTTTTGAAGGCGAGTTTCCCTAACGCCCCGCAGCAGGCTGGGGGACAACCCGCACCGACGGATACAACAGATGCAGATGCCGCCGACGCTACGAAGCCGTGGTGGAAGTTTTGGTAATCACCTCATCCAGATAGGCCTGCAAAGCGACCTCACTGTCCAAGCGCTGCATATTGGGTATGGCCTGCAACAGTCGTTTGCCATACCCCATCGTGACCAGTCGCTGATCGCCGACCACCAGCACCCCACGATCCCGCTCTGAGCGGATCAACCGCCCCGCACCCTGCTTGAGTGCAATCGCTGTGTCAGGCAATACCTGTGCGGTAAACGGTGATTCCCCTTGCGCGACGAGACGTTTTGCACGGGCTTGGGTCAAGGGGTCGTCCGGTACCGGAAACGGCAGCTTATCCAGGACCACGAGTTGCAGTGCCTCGCCCGGCAAATCAACGCCCTCCCAGAACGACACCGACGCCACCAGCACCGCACCGTTGAAATTCGCGCCATCACGCACCGCCTGTCGGCGTGCCTGTGGCTCCGCGTAGTCTCTAAACCGCGATAACAAGGCATGCTTGCTGCTCTCCCCTTGGACCAGCACCTCAAGGTCATCGTCGGTCAACGTCTCACGCAGCGTTTGGGAAATGATGCCCAGCGCGCGCAGGCTGGTCGTCAGCACGAGGGTTCGACCCTGGAGTTGACGCACCCACGGCGTGAGTCGCCGCGCCAAAACGATGGCATGCCCCGGGTCCGTGGGTTTGGGTAAATCGGTTGGCACCCACAGCGCCGCTTGCGTTGCGAAGTCGAATGGGCTGCTGACCACGGCACGCTGCGCGTCACCCAGACCCAGTGGTTGCGCAAACCAGTCCAAGGCCTCGTCATCACCCAAGGTGGCAGAGGTAAAAATCCATGCGGTTGGCCCTGCCTCGGTGCCCACTTCACCCTTCGCATCCGGCGCTGATGTCGTCGACTCCCCGCGCGCCACTTGTGCAGCCCGCTCAAACGCATCAGCGCTATCAAGAGGGCTGTCGACCCAACGCCAGTTAGCGCCGACCTCTAACCACCGCACATGATCATGTACGACCGGTGCCATCAGCGATTTCAACTTTTCAGCCAAAGTCTCGCTGCGCGCATACAACCGCTCAAAATCGGGAGCCAACTCGGTCACGCTGTTTAAAGCAGCTGTCACGTCAGTTAAAGCGGTCTGCATAACCGTCAGTGCCGACGTCCACGCAGCGGTATCAACCCCCGCTGGCGCACCGTCGCCCCATGCGAAACGGCTGGATGTTTTGTCCCGCACCGCAGGTAAGCTCAGTCGCAAGTCGCGTACGGCGCGCTCCAATGCTTGAGTCAGTGCAGCCCAATCACACAGACCGCGGGCTTGCTGCAAGCCCGCAGCGAGTACGTCACGATTAAAGTCAAAGAGCTGAAATGATGACAGTTGCGTACCCAAAAATAAAACACCGATCTCATTGAGCTGATGCGCCTCATCGAATATGGCGACATCCACTGAAGGCAAGAGCTCTGCCATACCTGAAGCACGGACCGCACGGTCAGCAAAAAAGAGGTGGTGGTTCACGACCACCAAATCAGCGGCGAGGGCCTCACGCCGAGCCAGCTGGAGATGACAGGTTTTAAAGTCAGGGCATTGCCCACCCAAGCAGTTATCTCGGTTTGAAGTGACCAGCGGAATGATGGCTGAGCGTTCATCCAAGCCGGGCATGTCAGACAAATCCCCGTTTGACGTCGTGACCGACCACCGCTGGACCTGACCCAACGCGTTCATCAAGAACCGATCACCGGTCGCACCACTCGTCAGATTTAATTTCAAACGATGGGTACACAGGTAATTATTCCGCCCTTTGAGCAGGGCTGTTCGCACGGGCGTCCCTAATCGATTAATGAGATCGGGGAGATCGCGCAGGAACAGTTGATCCTGTAGAGCCTTGGTTGCGGTGGAAACCATAACGCGCTTACCGCTCAAAAGCGCGGGAACTAAGTAGGCGAAGGTCTTCCCCGTCCCGGTGCCCGCCTCGACGATCAAGGTACCGCTTGACGCAATGGTCTGCGCGATGAGGCCGGCCATGCGCTGCTGCCCCTCACGTGGACGGTAGTGTGGATCATCTGCACCAATCTCCCCACCCAACGCGAAGGCCTGCGCACACCGTTGCAACCAGGGTGCTTGATCGGCCATCAGGTCAGACCTGTATCCACATCACGACGGGCTTCATCGAGAAAGCCTTGCGATTGCATCTCTGCCAATCGCGACACCGTGCGCACAAACTCATGGGCCATCGGACCCTCGACATACAGCTGCTCAGGCGGCACCGCCGCTGACATCACCAGCTTCACGCGGCGGTCATAAAGCACGTCAACCAACCACGTAAAACGACGCGCCTCGCTGGCATGGCGAATACCCATTTCTGGGACATCACTCAAAAAAACCGTTTGAAATTGCGCTGCGATTTCCAGGTAATCGTTTTGTGAACGGGGCCCACCGCACAACACGCGAAAGTCAAACCAAATCACACTTCCGGCTTTGCGGCGCGCCGTGATATCACGCGCCTCAATGTGTACCACCGGTTCCTCGTCTTGAGCCTCGGCCAACAGGTTGAATGCCTGCGTCATGGCGGCGTCAGCCTGAGCGCCATTGGGCTGATGGTAGAAATCCATCAAGGCAAGTGTCAAGCTGCGATAGTCCGTTCCGTCGTCCACGTTGAGGACTTCTAGGCGCTCGTTTAGAAGGTCGATCGCAGGCAGTATGCGGTCCCGGTGCAAGCCGTTCGGATACAAGTCATCCGGCTTGAAGTTTGAGGTTGTGACGAACCCCACCCCATTTGCGAAGAGGGCCATCAACAATCGGTGAAGAATCATGGCATCGGTGACGTCGGCGACATGGAATTCGTCAAAGCAAATCAACTTGAAGCGTTTCGCCATGCGCTTACCCAACTCGTCTAGTGGATTGACGGTTCCCTGTAACTCTCGGAGCTCGCGGTGCACCTCGCGCATGAACTCATGGAAATGCAGGCGGGTCTTCCGCTCAATGGGGACAGCTTGAAAGAAACAATCCATTAAAAAGCTCTTGCCCCGACCCACGCCGCCGTACATGTAGACACCCCGTGGGATGGGCGGGCGAGCGAACAGCTTCTTCAGCGAATTCGATCGCTTGTTTTTATAGGCTGTCCAGTCATCGGCACAACGCTGCAGCGCGGCAATGGCACGGGTCTGCGCCGGGTCGGCTGTGTAGCCTTTCGCCTTTAACGCCGCGTCATAGGCATCAACGACGGCACCCCGTGGGCTACCCGTGGTCGCGGTAGTCAGGGGCTCATTAGAACGCTTGGACATGTAATTCAATAGATAGGTGCAGGACATCCGCCAAGAAAAACGACCGCTGGGTGCCTCGGCTCCCGCGGTCGCTCAAGTCAGCTTGTTGGTGGTTGAACAAACCACCACGCGACTTAGAAGTTTAACGTGCGCTTATCCACCGCCAAAGCCGCTTCTTTTGTTGACTCTGACAATGAGGGGTGGGCATGGCAAATACGTGCGATGTCTTCGCTGCTCGCCTTGAAAGCCATCGCCACACACGCCTCCGCGATCAGTTCGCTGGCCATGGGACCAACCACGTGCACGCCTAATATTTCATCAGTCGTCGCATCGGCAAGCATTTTGACCATACCCGTGGTGTCGCCCAAGGCTCTGGCACGGCCGTTCGCCAAGAAGGGGAAGGTTCCAGCTTTATAGGCCACGCCATCCGCTTTCAATTGCTGCTCGGTCTTACCCACCCAAGCGATTTCAGGGCTGGTGTAGATCACCCAAGGCACCAAGTCGAAATCGACGTGCCCGTGTTGGCCCGCGATACGCTCGGCAACGGCGACGCCTTCTTCTTCAGCCTTGTGCGCCAACATCGGCCCTCGGACCACATCGCCGACCGCCCAAATACCCGGTACGTTGGTACGGCAGTTGGCATCGACTTCGATGGCGCCACGCTCGTCCAACTTCAGGCCAATGGCATCGCCGTTCAAACCCTGGGTGTTGGGCACACGACCGATAGAGACGATCAACTTATCAACGCTGAGCGTCTGCGCAACGCCCTTCGCGTCCTCGTAGGCAATGGTGACGCCCTTTTTGACGTTCTTAATTTCGCCTACTTTGACGCCCAACTCAATCTTGAGCCCTTGCTTGGTGAAGGCCTTGTGCGCCTCTTTGGCAATCTGTTGGTCCACGGCACCCAAGAAAGTCGGTAGACCTTCGAGCACGGTGACCTCTGCACCCAAGCGGCGCCAGACAGATCCCATCTCCAAGCCAATCACACCCGAGCCGATCACACCCAAACGCTTGGGCACCGCGCCCACACGCAAGGCACCATCGTTTGATAAGACGTTGATTTCGTCAAATGGAGCCTGCGCTAAGGGGCGCGCAGAGGAGCCTGTGGCAACAATCACGTGACGCGTCTTGAGTGTCTCGTTTTGCTTGCCAGTGACGGCAACTTCAAAGCCGTTATCGATCGCCGCGATGAACGAACCTCGGCCGTGGAAAAACGTGACCTTGTTCTTCTTGAACAAATACAAAATACCGTCGTTGTTTTGTTTCACCACCGCATCTTTGCGGCCAATCATCGCCTCAACATCCATGGTCAAACCTTTCACACCGATGCCATGCTCAGCAAAATGGTGCTCGGCCTGCTCGTAGTGCTCGGACGATTGCAACAAAGCCTTGGATGGGATGCAGCCCACGTTGGTGCAGGTGCCACCGGGCGCGGGCCCACCATCCGCATTGGTCCACTCGTCAATACAAGCGACTTGGAAGCCCAACTGTGCCGCGCGAATTGCAGCCACGTAACCGCCGGGACCGGCTCCGATTACAACAACATCAAATAACTGTGCCATGTCGCCCCCTTAGATACCGAACAACAAGCGTGAGGGGTCTTCCAACGCCTCTTTCATCGTCACCAACCCCAGTACGGCCTCACGGCCATCAATGATGCGGTGGTCGTAGCTCATGGCCAAGTAGTTGATGGGACGCACCACAACCTGCCCGTTCTCGACCACAGCGCGGTCTTTTGTCGCGTGGACACCCAAGATGGCCGACTGTGGTGGGTTGATGATAGGGGTCGAGAGCATCGAGCCAAATACACCACCGTTGGAGATGGAGAAGGTACCACCCGTCATGTCATCCAAACCCAACTTGCCCTCTTTGGCCTTGTTACCAAACTCGGCAATCTTCAGCTCAATCTCAGCAAAGCTCAGTTGGTCCGCGTTACGCAGAATGGGCACCACCAAACCGCGGGGTGAGCCGACAGCGATACCGATGTCAAAGTAACCGTGATAGACGATGTCGTTGCCATCAACCGCCGCATTCAAGACGGGGTAACGCTTCAAGGCCGCTACGGCGGCTTTCACGAAGAAACTCATGAAGCCCAAACGCACGCCATGTTCCTTTTCGAACTTGTCTTGGTACTTCTTGCGCAGCTCCATGATGGGCGCCATGTTGACCTCGTTAAAGGTCGTAAGGATGGCGTTAGTAGCTTGCGATTGCAACAAACGCTCGGCAACGCGGGCGCGCAAACGGGTCATGGGCACACGCTGTTCAGGGCGATCACCCAAGTCGGGAGCGACCGTCTGCACTTGTGGCAGTGCAGCCTTTGGCACGCCCGTTGGGATCACCGCGCTGGCAACAGCGGCTTTGGGAGCCGACGCTGCGGCCAACACATCACCTTTGGTGACACGACCATCTTTGCCAGTGCCTGCGACAGAGCCGGGAGCCATGCCGTTGTCGGCCATGTGCTTCGCCGCTGCTGGCGATGCAACGCCCGCTTTGGAGGCTGCAGCGGGGGCGCTTGTAGCCGCTGCCGATACCGCCGCCGCAGTCGCTTGAGGCGCGGGTGCAGCTTGCGCAGCTGGTGCAGCGGCGGTGGCTGCACCATCGGTATCAATGCGCGCAATCACCTGCTCTGAGGCAACGGTCGCACCGTCGCCTTCAACCAATTCAGCCATTACACCGGCCGCCGGGGCTGGTACTTCCAACACCACTTTGTCGGTTTCGACCTCGATCAAAATCTCGTCGATTGCCACGATTTCGCCGGGCTTTTTCTTCCATGTCATCAAGGTCGCTTCTGCCACTGACTCAGACAGTTGGGGGACCTTTACTTCTACGATTGCCATCTTTCGATTCCTTGAAATATTGGGTTCGCCGCGGCCCCTTACAACAGGGCAGAGCGCGGCGTGTGTTATCCGTTATGTGATGTGAGTGGGGTTACTTTGTCAGCACGAAGCCCTTGAGCTTGCCAAAAGCGCCTTCAATAAGGGCCTTTTGTTGCTCTTGGTGCAGGTGTGCGTATCCCACAGCGGGCGAGGCTGATGCCGCCCGTCCGGAATAACCCAAACGTTGTCCGTCACGCATGTTCTCGTGGATGTAATGTTGAACGAAGAACCAAGCACCTTGGTTTTGCGGTTCATCTTGACACCACACGATTTCCGTTGCGTTCGCGAAGCGTTTGACCTCAGCGGCAAACGCTTTGTGCGGGAACGGATACAGCTGTTCCACACGAATGATGGCGACGTCTTTCGAGCCCATTTCTTCGCGCTTGCGAACCAGGTCGTAGTAAACCTTGCCCGAGCAGCAGATGATACGCTTGACCTTGGATGCCCCTTTCACAACCGCAGGATTGTTCTCTGGGATCACGGTTTGGAAGGTACCAGCGGTGAACTCCGACAACGGTGACGTGGCGTCTTTGGCACGCAACAATGACTTGGGCGTCATGATGATCAGCGGCTTGCGCAAAGAACGCACCATCTGGCGACGCAGCACATGGAAAATCTGGCTGGCTGTGGTGGGTTGGACCACCTGGAAGTTGGTATCCGCTGCCAATTGCATGAATCGCTCAAGGCGTGCTGATGAGTGCTCAGGGCCCTGGCCTTCGTAGCCATGGGGCAGCATGAGCGTGATGCCGTTAACCCGGCCCCACTTGACTTCACCCGACGCGATGAACTGGTCAATCACAACCTGTGCACCGTTTGCGAAATCACCAAACTGCGCCTCCCAAATCACCAGGGTGTTCGGGTCGTTCGATGCGTAGCCGTACTCAAAGCCCAGCACAGCCTCCTCAGACAAGATGGAGTCGATCACGACAAACGGCGCTTGGTTTTCCGAAACGTGCTGGAGCGGGATGTGCGCGGCTTCATCCAGGCGATTCTTGCGCTCTTGGTCGTGAATCACTGAATGGCGGTGCGTGAAGGTACCGCGACCACAGTCTTCACCTGACAAACGCACAGGGTAACCACTGGCTACCAATGATGCGAAGGCCATGTGCTCGCCCATACCCCAATCCACGGGGAGGTCACCACGCCCCATCGCGGCGCGGTCGTCGTATACCTTTTTGACCAGAGGGTGAGGCGTGATGGTGTCGGGGATGGTCGTGAGGCGCTCTGCCAGACGACGCCATTCAGACTCGGGAATCGCGGTATCACCCGCGTCCGTCCACTTCTTGCCCAAATAAGGCGCCCAATCAACCGCGTACTTACTCTTGAAATTTGTCAAAACGGGGTCGACGGTATGACGACCTTCGTCGAGCGCGGCGCGGTAGTTTTTAGCCAGGTCCTCACCCAATGTATCGCCCAAGCCCTGCGCAGCCAACTTATCGGCGTAGAGTTTGCGGGTGCCAGGGTGGGCCGCAACGCGCTTGTACATCAGCGGTTGCGTGATACTGGGCGTATCTTGTTCGTTGTGTCCCAGTTTGCGGAAACAAACGATATCGACAACCACATCTTTTTGGAAGGTCATGCGAAATTCGAGCGCGAGACGAGTCGCGTGGATTACCGCCTCGGGATCATCACCGTTCACATGCAGAACGGGTGACTCAACCATCTTGACCACATCGGTACAGTAAAGCGTCGAGCGGCTGTCGCGCGGATCGCTGGTGGTGAAACCAATTTGGTTGTTGATCACCAAGTGAACGGTACCGCCTGTCGTATAACCACGTGTTTCCGCCAAGGCAAGCGTTTCCATGACGACGCCCTGCCCCGCAAACGCGGCATCCCCGTGAACCAAAACCGGCAACACCTGCAGGCCTTTGGGGTCATGGCGGCGATCCATGCGGGCACGCACCGAGCCTTCAACCACAGGGTTCACGATCTCTAAATGCGAGGGGTTGAAAGCCAATGTCAGGTGAACAGGGCCCCCTGGTGTAGGCACATCGCTTGAAAAGCCCTGGTGATACTTCACATCACCACTGGGCAAATCTTCAGGCGCGGTGTGGTCGAATTCGGCGAAAAGGTTCTTGGGCATTTTGCCCAAGGTGTTAACCAACACGTTGAGACGGCCTCGGTGGGCCATACCAATCACGATCTCTTGAACGCCTTTCTCTCCCGCACGGATGATCAACTCGTCCATACAAGCGATGAAACTCTCACCGCCCTCCAGTGAGAAGCGCTTTTGGCCAACGTATCTCGTGTGCAAGAAGCGCTCTAGGCCTTCGGCAGCCGTCAGACGACCGAGGATGTGCACCTTTTGCTCGCTGGTCAGAACCGCCTTGCTGCGGCTACTTTCCAGCTTCTCTTGCCACCAACGCTTCTGCGTTTGGTCGGTGATGTACATGTACTCAGCGCCCATGGTGCCGCAGTAGGTTTCACGCAGGGCATTGAGCAACTCGCGCAGCGACATCGTTTCTTTGCCAAAAAACGTGTTGCTGGTGTTGAAGATGGTTTCTTGATCAGCGTCGGTTAAACCGTAAAACGCGGGGTCAAGCTCAGGGATGTCTTCGCGCGCGGTGTTCTTGAGTGGGTCAAGATCCGCCCAACGGGCACCGACGTTGCGATACGCGGCAATCAACTGCTGGACAGCAACCCGCTTTCGACCCATTTCAGAGTCCGGATTGCTTTGAACGACCTTCGTTGTTCCCTGCTTCGCCATCTCTGCAAACGCATTGATAACGGGCATGTGGGGCAAGTCGCGGTTGTCTGAACCATCAACGGCGGGGACGTTTTGTAGCGCGTCAAAATAACTGCGCCATTCGTCGGGAACACCACTGGGGTTGTTGAGATAGTTCTCGTACATTTCCTCTACGTACGGTGCGTTACCGCCGAAAAGGTACGAGTTGCCATTGAAGGCGATGTAGACGCTGTTCGTCTCGCTCATTATTTCGCTGACCTCCGTTTTCCTCAGGAAAACATAAGTTGGGTAAAAAAACCTCCCGCGACACGGCTTAACCGGTTAGCGGATGCGACGGTGACAAGGAAGGGTCGTTGTGCAGGGTGAATTGTGCCAGCTAATCCGGCATAGCCCCAGCAATTTGCGCCAGAAAAACGCTTTTTGTTGTCAATTAGTACGCGCGGGGCAACAGCCTTTGATCGGTGGGGACATCGCTTGGCGAGTCCATCTCAATGGCTATTTGTGTACAGACCGAACGGCAAAGTGTGACGGCTTGCTCGCTCTGAACCCGGTAAATCACCTGCGTGCCTTGCTTGCGTTTAGCCAACACCCCGCATCGGTAAAGAACATTGAGATGCTGTGACAAATTGGGTTGGGTGGTGTCAATCTCTTCAAGCATTTGACTCACCGACTTCTCTTCGTTGCACAGCGCACTCAAGATGCGCAGGCGCATCGGCGTTGACAGCACGCTGAACAATTCAGCGGCCAGCTCAAACACCCGCGCGCCTTCCGGAGACTCCCCAGGGGCGCTGGACGCAGTTTGCTTTGCCTTTACATCATTCATGCGCGAGGTCGAATATAGTGATTCACGGGCATATCATAGCCCGCGTCACCGAAAACCTCAACTGCCCTCAGCCAGCGACCAAACTTTTGATTTGCGCCAAAGCGCTGGGATCATCCATGGTGGTTAAATCACCGGGGTCGCGCCGCTCGCAAACCGCCTGAATGGCGCGACGCAACAACTTACCGCTCCGCGTTTTGGGCAGCAAGGAGACGAACCGAATGCGTGCTGGCCGGGCCACCGCACCCAATTGCTCGTCTACCACCTTCATCAACTCGCCTTCAAGTTTGAGCTTGTCCGCCTCCGTTGCATAGGCGGCAGCATCCTTCAACACCGCGAAAGCCATGGCGACCTGGCCCTTTAATTTGTCCTCCACACCCACGACAGCCACCTCCATGATGGCTTTGTGGCTGGCAATGCTCTCTTCAATTTCGCGCGTGCCTAACCGGTGCCCCGCGACGTTAATCACGTCATCGGTGCGCCCCAATATGAAGTAGTAGCCAGACTCGTCACGGATACCCCAATCGAAGGTGCTGTAGATGAGCCGGCCAGGGATACTCTCCCAGTACGTCTTTACAAAACGGGCATCGTCCTGCCAGACCGTTTGCATGCACCCCGGCGGTAAAGGCCCCTCAATGGCGACAACCCCTTTGGTGTTGGGCGTCGTAATGTCTTGGCCGGTACCCTCGTCGATAACTTTCACGTTGTAACCGCACATCGCTATGCCGGGGCTGCCAAACTTGGTCGTTTGAGGTTCAATGCCATTTGCCAAGCTGAGAATCGGCCAACCGGTTTCGGTTTGCCAGTAGTTATCGATGATGGGTTTACCCAGCTCTTCAGAGATCCAACGTGCGGTGGGCTCGTCGAGAGGTTCACCTGCCAAGAACAACGCTTTCAAACTCGACAGGTCAGCGTTTTTGATAAATTTTGAGTCGTACTTTTTGAGTACACGCACTGCCGTCGGCGCACTGAACATCACCGAGACACGGTACTTCTCGACCATCTGCCACCAGATACCTGCGTCTGGGCGAATCGGCAAGCCTTCGTACATCACCGTCGCCATACCCGCAATCAAGGGTCCATAAATGATGTAAGAGTGCCCAACGACCCAGCCGATATCGCTGGTCGAAAAATACGTCTCCCCCGCTTGCCCCATGAATATGTGTTTGATGCTGGCGGCGAGCGCAACCGCGTATCCACCCGTATCGCGCTGCACGCCTTTGGGCTTACCAGTGGTGCCGCTGGTGTAGAGGATATAGCTCGGATCTGTGGCAGCCATCGGTTCACAGGGCACCGTCTCACCCCGATGGGCCTCAGCCGCCTGAGCGTAATCGATGTCTCGCCCAGTCCTCATGGGCATATCAGACAAGCCGCGGTTCACGAGCACCACCGATGTGGGTTGATGCTTGGCGATACGCAGGGCCTCGTCTAGAAGGGGCTTGTAAGGGACCACTTTGCCACCACGCGAGCCCGCGTCCGCACTGACAATGGCCTTCGGGGTGCAATCGTCGATACGGCTGGCAAGGCTAACACTGGCGAAGCCCCCAAACACAACCGAGTGAATGGCACCGATTCGGGCGCAGGCCAACATCGCGAATGCCGCCTCCGGGATCATGGGCATGTAGATTAAAACCCGGTCCCCTTTTGCCACGCCTTGCGCCTTCAAGACTGCTGCCATGGTTTGGACCTCGTCGCGCAACTCGCGGAAGCTGTAAGTTCGCTCTGTGTCGGTTTCTGTCGAGACAAATATCAGGGCGGCGTCATCGGGGCGGTGCGCGACGTGTCGGTCTACAGCGTTGTGGCACAAATTGGTTTCACCGCCAACGAACCACTTGGCGAACGGAGGATTGCTGTAATCACAGACGGTATCGAAAGGCTTCGACCATTCAATCAAGTCCGCCTGCTCACGCCAAAAGGCCTCGGGCTGCTCAATTGATGCGCGGTAAACCGATTCAAAATTTTTCGAGACTGACATAGATTCCCTCATCTGCGTTACGCGGACCCGGATCATCCAGGCCACGGCGATCAAACCGAATTCATAATTATGAATAATAGCCTTGCGTCACCCTGACGACTACCAAACTACGCTGCTTTGATGTAGCCGAGCGCCGCTGCAAAGTCAGGGTGATCGGCACCACCCAACCACTCAAAGGCGGCCATCTCGGCGGTGACCAGTTCAACGCCATTACCCGCTAAACGGTCGAACGCGGCGTCGGAATCACGCGTCTGACGTGAACCACAGGCATCGCTCACCACCCACACTTCAAACTCATTGGCCAATAAATCAAGTGCTGTTTGCAGCACACAGACATGGGCCTCGACCCCCGCCAGCGCGATCACGGGGCGAGCGGGTGCCAAGGGCTCCACTGCGGCTGGCTTGCGCAAATGCTTGGGTAGGCTCCGTGCATTCTTGCCTTGCGCGGGTGACGTCGCTTGCGGCGGCTGCAAGACGTCAATCAATCCATCAGCGCAGGCATTAAACGCCAGTTTATCGAGGGGTGGTGGCACCAACGCCGCCAACTCCGGCACAAACGGGCCCAGCGCCTCCGCGCGTTGTGTGGTGGCCCACACCGGTATTGCCATGAGGTGTGCCATTTGCGCCAATAACCGCGCTTTTCGAATCACCCGAGCCTCGTCTTGTATGGCGGGCATCAGTTTGACTTGGTAATCCACAAGCACCAATTGGCATTGATCGGGGTCGAGTAACACGGGGGAATCCTTTTTTAGCGTCGATAGAAAGAGCTTATCTGTACAACCGTAATTGTCATCCAGAAGCCAGCCGGCGCCTACAGCCATAAAATACTTAAATTTACTGCCGTAAGTTGCTGATATAGTTGATTTTTATTTGATATACGTTAAGCTTTATCGTATGCAATTCTTTGTGCGCCCTCCCGGCCTCATTCCAGCACCCAAGATCATGCTGGGGCTGGCATGTGCTTGCCTGTTGTCAATACCGGCAGCGGCTACAGAAACGCCTGCCGAAAAGGGTGCCGATGCGTTGACCCAGTTTTTAACTGATCGTGGCCTGGCAATGCCATGGGGCGTTGATGCACAGAAAGCACTGAGCCTGTCGGCCCAGCTCTCACTGAATGCCATGGGCCTCATTGGTGTCCCCTACATTTGGGGCGGCGCGAAAACCACTGTTGGGCTGGATTGCAGCGGTCTGGTTCAGTCCGTTTACCAGCAAACAGCAAACATCGCGTTGCCGCGAAACACAGCCCAACAAGCAGCCGCCACCCAGGTGATCACTGCTGATGAGTTGCGACCAGGCGATTTGGTTTTTTTCAATACGCTGAACCGACCATTCAGCCACGTGGGTATTTATGTGGGCGATAACCGATTTGTCCACGCGCCCAAGCCAGGTGCAAGCGTGCGCATCAGCACCATGACGCGAGCCTATTGGGCGAACCGGTTTGATGGGGCTCGGCGGGCCATCACCGCAGACGCCAAGCTCAGTTCGTTGGGGTTAAGCAACGAATAGCGCTGGCGTCGCGGAAGGCTTATTTACGTTTGGCAGGCGGTAGATCGGTGCAACTGCCATGCGCGACTTCGGCGGCCATGCCAATGCTCTCGCCCAACGTTGGATGCGGGTGAATGGTCTTGCCAATGTCGACGGCGTCTGCACCCATTTCGATCGCCAAGGCCACCTCACCGATCATGTCCCCCGCATGCGTACCGACCATGCCGCCGCCCAAAATCTTACCGTGACCATGAGCCTCCGGCGAGTCATCAAACAGGAGCTTGGTCACGCCCTCATCACGGCCATTGGCGATCGCGCGGCCAGATGCGCTCCACGGGAACAGGCCCTTCTTCACTTTGATGCCCTGGGCTTTGGCTTGATCTTCTGTCAGGCCAACCCACGCCACCTCCGGATCAGTGTAGGCGACGCTCGGAATCACTCGGGCGTTGAAAGCCGCTGCAGCCAGGTCGGCGTTTCCTTGCAACTCGCCTGCGATCACCTCTGCCGCGACGTGTGCTTCGTGCACGGCTTTGTGCGCCAGCATCGGCTGACCCACGATGTCGCCGATCGCAAAGATGTGTCCCACATTGGTACGCATCTGAATATCAACATCGATGAAGCCGCGCTCCGTCACCGCAACGCCCGCTGCGTCGGCGCCTATCTTCTTACCATTCGGCGAACGTCCGACCGCTTGCAAAACCAAATCATAGGTTTGGGGCGCTGGCGCACCCTCACCCTCAAAGCTCACCTCGATGCCTTTCGCTGTGGCCTTGGCACCAACGGTTTTGGTTTTGAGCATGATGTTGTCGAACCGCGGCGCGTTCATCTTTTGCCAAATCTTGACCAAATCACGGTCCGCACCTTGCATGAGCCCGTCCATCATCTCGACGACATCCAGACGCGCACCGAGTGTGGAGTAGACCGTCCCCATTTCGAGGCCGATGATTCCACCTCCCAAAATCAGCATGCGTTTGGGTACCGACTTGAGCGCCAACGCGCCCGTGCTGTCTACCACGCGTTCATCATTTGGCATGAACGGCAAATGCACGGCCTGCGAACCCGCAGCGATGATGGCACGCTTGAAGGTAATGCGACGCTTTTCTCCTGTGAGGGCCTGGCCAGTCCCACTGGTGGCTGCCACCTCAATTTCGTGCGGCCCCGTAAACTGTCCGAAGCCACGCACAATATCGACCTTGCGCATCTTCGCCATCGCCGCCAAGCCGCCCGTGAGCTTGCCAATCACACTCTCTTTGTGGGTGCGGAGCTTGTTGATGTCCACTTTCGGCGCGGCAAAGGTAACGCCCAGATCCGCAAAGTGCTTGACCTCATCCATGACCGACGCAACGTGCAACAGCGCTTTGGATGGGATACAGCCAACGTTCAAACAGACACCACCAATGGTCGCGTAACGCTCGACCAAAATCACCTTTAAGCCCAAGTCTGCAGCGCGGAACGCTGCCGAGTAACCACCCGGACCACCCCCTAAAACCAGCACATCGCAATCGGTGTCGCTCGGCGCATTGACCGCCACTGCGGGTGCGGCGCGCGCCGCCTGCGGCGTGGCGGGTGAAGCTGAAGGAGCCGAAGGTGCCGTAGCCGCAGCGGGCGCGGTTACAGCGGCAGGGGCTTCAACTTGCGCGCCTTCGACCTGCATGATCACCACACCTTTTGAAACTTTGTCACCCAGCTTCACATTCAAAGCTTTGACAACGCCGGCGTGGCTTGAGGGAATCTCCATCGAGGCTTTATCGGACTCCACCGTAATCAGGGACTGGTCAACCGCGACCGTATCGCCCACGTTGACCAATAATTCAATCACAGAGACTTCATCGAAGTCGCCAATATCAGGGACCTGTACGTCAATCAGTGCCATATCAGCTCCTTACAGCAACACACGACGGAAGTCCGCCAAAATCTGACCAAGGAACGCATTGAAGCGCGCAGCAGCGGCGCCATCAATCACGCGGTGATCCCATGAAAGTGACAGCGGCAACATCAGACGAGGCTGGAACGCTTTGCCATCCCAAACCGGCTCCATGGTCGAGCGGCAGACACCCAAAATCGCTACCTCTGGTGCATTGATGATTGGGGTGAAGTAACGCCCGCCAATGCCGCCCAGGCTGGAGATCGTGAAGCATGCACCGGTCATGTCGGCAGGACCCAACTTGCCGTCACGTGCCTTCTTCGCCAACTCACCCATCTCCTGGCTGATTTGCAAGACACCCTTTTTATCAGCGTCTTTGATGACCGGAACCACCAAACCGTTTGGCGTATCGGCCGCAAAGCCAATGTGGAAATACTGTTTCATGACCAACTGATCACCATCCAGCGAGCTGTTGAACTCAGGAAATTTCTTCAACGCCGCTACACAGGCTTTGATGAGGAAAGCCAGCATCGTGACCTTCACGCCTGACTTCTCATTTTCCTTGTTGGTGGCAACGCGGAAGGCTTCTAGGTCAGTGATATCAGCGTCATCGTGGTTGGTGACATGCGGAATCATCACCCAATTACGATGCAGGTTGGCCGCACTGATTTTCTTAATACGCGAGCGATCAACGCGCTCAATCGGACCAAACTTCGCGAAGTCAACTTGTGGCCATGGCAACAAACCAAGCCCTGCGCCGCTTGTATCTGCAGAGCTGTTTTGAGCTTGTGCTGCGGTTTTGACAGCGCCGGTCATGACGGCACATGTGAACTGTTGCACGTCCTCTTGGGTAATACGGCCTTTCAGCCCCGTGCCTTTGACCTCCTCAAGGGGGACCCCGAGTTGTCGCGCAAATTTGCGGATCGACGGCGACGCATAAGGCAATTTACCAGTCGGCGCTGCCGTTGGATTGTGTGCTGCCGCAGGCGCTGCCGTAACGGCCTTAGCCGGGGCCGGCGCAGTCGATGATTGGGCTCCCACTGCAGCTGGCGCGGCCGACGGCGTGGGCTGTGCAGTTGCTGTCGCGGGCGCAGCACCGCCTGTCACCGTGATATGACCGATCAGGTCACCAATGTTCACGACATCGCCCACCTTCACGGTCAAGGCCTTCAAGGTACCCGCATGGCTGCTGGGGATCTCCATGGATGCTTTGTCGGACTCAATCGTGATGAGCGACTGTTCAAGCGAAACTGTGTCACCTGGTGCTACCATTACCTCGATGACTGTGACGTCTTTGAAGTCTCCAATATCGGGCACCATAAGCGGTACATCACCAGACGGCGCGGCGGGTGCTGGCGCGGCGGCTGGGGCCGCAGGTGCACTGGCGGCTGTCGCGGCGACCGGTACAGCTACCGGTGTCGGCGCTGCCGCAGGGGCTGCGGTCGTACCTTCCAACTCGAGGACCAAAACGCCTTGCTTGACCTTGTCGCCTAATTTGACATGCAGGGCTTTGACAACCCCGGCGTCGCTGGATGGAATTTCCATCGACGCCTTATCGGACTCGACCGTGATAATGGACTGGTCTTTGGCGACTGTGTCGCCAACCGCCACCAATAACTCGATGACCGAGACTTCATCGAAGTCACCGATATCGGGCACATTCACTTGAATATTGGACATGTGTGTGTTCTCCGTTCGATGGCTACTTAAGCGTATAAAGGGTTCACTTTTTCAGTGTCGATGCCATATTTCTTGATGGCATCAGCAACTGTCTTGGCAGGGATCGCACCGTCATCTGCGAGGCTCTTCAGAGCCGCAATGACAACGTAGTAACGATTGACCTCGAAGTGTGTACGCAAGCGGCCGCGGAAATCACTGCGGCCGAAGCCGTCGGTGCCTAACACACGGTACGTGCGGTCTTTGGGGATGAAGGGGCGAATCTGCTCGGCATAAGCCTTCATATAGTCAGTCGTGGCAACAATTGG
>Ga0102902_1000008_pt1 | contig 185207 bp, 171 predicted proteins | sample Colrivmet1555B02_FD_78458 | JGI IMG/M metagenome (GOLD analysis project Ga0102902, IMG submission 78458) | Estuarine microbial communities from the Columbia River estuary - metaG 1555B-02 | ecosystem: Environmental > Aquatic > Marine > Intertidal zone > Estuary | place: USA: Columbia River... | reverse complement strand
GGATGGGTTCGGCGAGAAAGATCGGCGAGAGCAGGATCACCCAGATGGGCGTCGTGAACTCAAGCGCGAAGACCTGCGCCAGCGGGATCACCGTAATGGCGAAGAACCACAGGTTCTGGCCCGCGAAATGGGCAAGGTTGCGGCCGAAATGCAGGCCAAGATTGCGGTTGGTGATCTCGCGCCATTTGCCGGTGCCGAGGGCGACCGAACCGACGATCAGGATGCCGATCAGGCTGCGGTAAAACATGATCTCGAAAGTATCGAGCGCAAAGCTCACGGCGCGTCCGGCAATCGCCATCGCCGTGAACGAGGCAATCGCGCCGGTCATCCAGACGGCCGCACGCAAGGTTGTTGCCAGATCAGTCCTCTGTGATGACATACTGCCGCTCGATCCCTTTGGTGGCCTGCCCCCATGCGGATGCAGCGGTCCGCTCCTGATGCGCCTCGAACGCCGTGCGGTCAGAGAACACTTCTGCAACCTCCCAGACAAGCGGATCGACGCTTTGCCGCACCTCGAAGGAAAGGCAACCGGACTCGGCGCGGGTGAGCCGGATATGCTCGGGAAGATGCGCCGCAACGAGGGCGGCTTGTGCCTCGTCCGCGCAGACCAATTGTCCGGTGAGCCGGATCACTCCCACTCGATGGTTCCCGGCGGTTTCGAGGTGATGTCATAGGTGCAGCGGTTGATGCCCTTGACCTCGTTGATGATCCGCGTGGCGGTTTCGCCGAGAAATTCGTGGGTGAAGGGATAGTAATCCGCTGTCATCCCATCGACCGAGGTCACGGCCCGCAGGGCGCAGGCGAAATCATAGGTGCGGCCATCGCCCATGACGCCCACGGTGCGCACCGGAAGGATCGCCACGAAGGCTTGCCATATCTCGTCATAAAGCCCGTGCTTGCGGATCTGGTCGATGAACACCGCATCGGCCTTCCGCAGAATCCCGAGCTTTTCGCGGGTGATCTCGCCGGGGCAGCGGATGGCAAGGCCGGGGCCGGGGAAGGGGTGGCGGCCGATGAAACTGTCGGGCAGGCCCAACTCGCGGCCAAGCGCGCGGACCTCGTCCTTGAACAGCTCGCGCAGCGGCTCGACGAGCTTGAGGCCCATCTTCTCGGGCAGGCCGCCCACGTTATGGTGCGATTTGATAGTGACCGAGGGGCCGCCCGAAAAGCTGACGCTCTCGATCACGTCCGGGTAAAGCGTGCCTTGGGCAAGGAACTCGGCGCCTTCAATCTCGTTGGCGTATTTCTGGAACACGTCGATGAACAGCTTGCCGATGGTCTTGCGCTTCACCTCTGGGTCGGAGACGCCCTCGAGCGCGCCGAGAAAAAGCTCGCTCTCGTCGGCATGGATCAGCTTGATGTTATAGTTGTCGCGGAACATGGTCACGACCTGCTCGGCCTCGTTCTGCCGCAGAAGGCCATGATCGACGAAAACGCAAGTCAGCTGATCGCCGATCGCCTCGTGAATGAGGATCGCCGCGACCGAGCTGTCGACGCCGCCCGAAAGCCCGCAGATCACATGGCCGTCGCCCACCTGCGCGCGGATCTTCTCGATCGCGTCGTCCTTATAGGCGCCCATGGTCCAGTCGCCGGTGAAACCGGCAAGCCGGACGAAATTCTCGTAAAGCTTCGCGCCCCTGGGTGTGTGATGCACCTCGGGGTGAAACTGCACCGCATAAAAATGCCGGCTCACGTCGGCGGTGATGGCAAAGGGCGCACCGGGCGAGGTGCCGTAGACCTCAAAGCCCGGAGCGATGCGGCTCACATGGTCGCCGTGGCTCATCCAGACCTGCTCGCGGCCTTCCGCGAACCAGCCCTCGAGGATCGAAAGCTCGGTCTCGGTGGGCGTGACGAAGGCGCGGCCGAACTCGGCGGTGCCGTGGCCCGATTCCACCAATCCGCCCAACTCCTGCATCATCACCTGCTGGCCATAGCAGATGCCGAGGATCGGCACGCCCATGGTAAAGGCCGCTTTCGGCGGGCGGGGCGAGCCCTCGCGGGTCACGCTGTCGGGGCCACCGGAGAAGATGATCGCTTTGGGCGCGAACTCGGCCAGAAAGGCATCGGTGACCTTCTGGTAGGGGTGGATTTCGCAATAGATGCTCAGCTCGCGCAGGCGCCGCGCGATAAGCTGCGTGACCTGGCTGCCGAAGTCGATGATGAGAAGGCGATCATGGGTATGTGTCATGGGCAGGCACTAGACCGGAGGCCGCTTCGTTGCAAGGGTTCTGGCAAGGGGCGGGGCAATATCGCGCGGGGAAAAACGGCGTCCAAATGCGCCAATGTCGCTTTCCGGCGTCAATGGCCGCAAATCCATCGTCGACCGCCCGAGTCTGGGGCTATCTGCTAGAGCAATTTTCTGGAGGATTGCCCATGTCTGATCTCGATACAGCCCAAGCCCCGCGTCGCGCCCGTGGTGGCGGCGGTGCGGCCCGCCGTGCCGAGCGGACCGCTGTGAGCGTGGAAACCGCCCGTTTCATCGAGCGCAAGATCCCCAACCTCGAGATCCTCAACGAAGAAGCGCTCCAGATCATCGAGCACAATGCCGAGACCGTGCTCGAAGAGATCGGCGTCAATTTTGTCGATAACCCCGGCGCGCTTGAGCTTTGGAAAGCTGCTGGCGCGGATGTGCAGGGCGAGCGCGTCCGTATTCCCCGCGGCCTTGCCCGCGAGCTGATCAAGACCGCGCCCTCGAGCTTTACCCAGCACGCCCGCAATTCCGCCCGCAACGTCGAGATCGGCGGCAAGAACCTTGTTCTGGCGCCCGTCTACGGCCCGCCCTTCGTCCGCACTGCCGAAGGCGGCCGCCGCTATGCGACGCTCGACGATTTCCAGAAATTCGTGAAGCTCGGCTATATGTCGAAGTGGCTGCACCACTCGGGTGGCACCGTTTGCGAGCCGACCGATATTCCGGTCAACAAGCGACACCTCGATATGCTCTTGTCGCACATGACCCTTTCCGACAAGCCCTTCATGGGCTCGGTCACCGAGCCGAGCCGGGCGCAGGATTCGGTCGATATGGCCTCGATCCTCTTTGGCGCGGATTTTGTTCAGCAAAACACCGTGATGACCTCGCTCATCAATATCAACTCGCCGATGGTGTTCGACGGGATCATGATGGGCGCACTCGAGGTCTATGCCCGCAACAATCAGGCGGCGATCATTTCGCCCTTCATCGTCGGCGGCGCGATGGCGCCGGTCTCGGTCGCGGGCACGCTGACGCAGGTTCTGGCCGAGGTGATGGCAGGCGTGGCCTATAGCCAGCTCGTCCGCAAGGGCGCGCCGGTCATCGCGGGCGCCTTCGTGACCTCGATCGACATGAACTCGGGCGCGCCCACCTTCGGCACGCCGGAAGCCGCGCATATCACCTATGGCGTGGGCCAGCTGGTGCGCCGCCTCGGTCTGCCCTACCGCTCGGCCGGTGGTTTTTGCGGCTCCAAGCTGCCGGATGCTCAGGCGGCCTACGAGTCGGCCAACAGCCTGAATATGGGCCTTCTGGCGGGCGTGAACTTCATGCTCCATGCCTGCGGCTGGCTCGAGGGCGGCCTTGTGGCCGATTTCGAAAAATTCGTGATGGACGCCGATCAGCTCGGCACCCTGCACCACCTCGCCAAGGGCATCGACATGTCTGAGAACGGGCAAGCGATGGACGCCATTCGCGAGGTTGGCCCCGGCGGCCACTACCTCGGCTGCGCGCATACGCAGGCGAATTTCAAGAGCGCCTTCTGGCGGTCTGATCTCTTCGACTACAAGCCCTTCGAGACCTGGGACGAAGAAGGCGCGCGCGATACGCAAGCGCTCGCATCGGTGCGGGTTGAGAAACTTCTCGGGCAATATCAGAAGCCCGAGCTTGATCCTGCCGTCGAAGAGGCGCTCAACGCCTATGTCGCGCAGAAGAAAGCCTCGATGCCCGACGCCTTCATGTAGAGGGCGGCGGGCCATAGGCGGCGCGATGTATCCGTGCCTCGCCTAATAGCGCGATCAACACCTCGACGTGCTCTGCGACCGAATATTCGGCGTGGTTTGCGATGCGGCGTTCATTGATCACTGATTCAATTTCAAGAATGCGCAGGATTGCCTCGCCGGTTTTGGCGGGGGCCTCACTTTTAAGTATCCGGCGCAAATGAACATCCCGGCGATAGTCATCGGCGCCGATCTTTGCTGTCCGAACCAATATCCCTGGACGCTTTAGGGCCGAGATCATTCCAATCAAGTCGCGCATTGTTGCTCCTGCGGTAACAAAGTGAACAAGAATCTTGACACACGCTATGGTTGTGTTGCGTAAAAACGCTGAGATCGTTCTGTTTGCGTAGAAATTAAAAACACTCCCCCGGAAAACTGTTGCGAAATGAACGACAATGGTTCCGCGGCTGAAACTGAATGGAGGCAGGGCAAAATGACGGGAGAGGATTACGAAAACGGTCGCCCTCGGGGCGATCGGGAGGGCAGGCTGCCACAGTGGTTGCCGCAAGGAGCACGGCATTATCTCGCCCACACCACAGAGGGGCGATCGATCCGCGGACTGGCCAGAAACTCCGGCCTGCATCCATCGACCGTTCTTCGGCAGGTGCGCCGCTATGAGACCCGCCGCGACGATCCGTTGATCGATGATGCTCTTTCCGCTCTTGCCGAACAGATTGGGGCCCCTCGGGTCAGTGCAGAAAAGGAAACGATGCAAATGGACCGGAAATCCGACGCAAATCCCGGTGCGGATATCGCGGCGCAGTCGCCGAGCGAAAGCCGTTTAAGGAGCGAATCTCTGCGGATCCTGCGCCGCTTGGTCGAAACCGGAGCGGTTTTGGCCGTCGGCCGAGATATGGATATGGCCGTTGTCGTAAGAGACGCGCCGGACGGGTCCACCACTCGGTCGGCTGTGGTGGACCGGGCGGTGGCGCAAGCCATGGCGCTGCGCGACTGGATTGCCTGTCATGATCCCGGCGCCCGCGTTGCCCGATATCACATCACCGCTGCGGGCCGCTCCGCCCTGCGCGAGCTGGTCGCAGCAAGTGAAAACCACGCCCGCGCGATGGCCGAAGCGCCGGCCGAGTTTGTCGTGGCGCGGAAGGCGGTAAACGAAGACGACCTGCCGCAAGCCCGCGTCCAACGCTTTGCCGTCACCGATAGCCCGCTCGTGGGCCTTGCGCGGCGTCGCGACAAGGATGGTCGCCTGTTTCTTTCCCGGGTCCTGCTTGCCGCGGGAGAGCGGTTGCGCGAGGATTATGAGCTCAGTCAGATGGACCCAAAATATCGTCGCGACTGGAGCGCGATATTCGACGAGGACGAAGAGCCGGCGATCTTGGACAATAGTGCGTCGGGTGCGGCCTTCGGACGTGTCCAATCCGCATTGTGCGACCTCGGTCCGGGGTTGGGTGATGTTGCCCTGCGGTGCTGCTGCCTTCTTGAAGGGCTCGAGACGACAGAACAGCGCCTTGGATGGGCGGCCCGCTCTGGCAAGATTGTCTTGCGGATCGCACTGCAACGGCTGGCGCGGCATTATGAGCAACAGCACGGAAGGTTCGGTCCTCTGATCGGCTGATGCGCGCGCATGGCTGCCATGCGTCAGGTTTGGTTGCCCCAAGGGCCGATTGGCCTTATGAGGCAACTAAGCGAACGTGATGGAGCCCGCTGCGATGCGAGATCTGAAACTGCCGGACCAACGCCACCCGGAAAAGGCGCATCGGCCAGACAATGCCCAGCCGAAGAAGCCGGACTGGATTAGGGTCAAGGCGCCTGTGTCGCAAGGCTACAAGGACACCCGCGATATCCTGCGGACCCACAAGCTTTCGACCGTCTGCGAAGAGGCTGCCTGCCCGAACGTGGGCGAGTGCTGGAGCCAGGGCCATGCGACCATGATGATCATGGGCGAGATCTGCACGCGCGGCTGTTCCTTCTGCAATATCGCCACCGGCCGCCCGGATGCGCTCGATGTGTTTGAGCCGGGGCGGGTGGCGGATGCGGTCAAGAAACTTGGCCTCAACCACGTTGTGATTACCAGCGTCGACCGCGACGATCTTGAAGATGGCGGGGCCGAGCATTTTGCCCAGACGATCCGCGCGATCCGCCACCAGTCGCCGGAAACCACCATCGAGATCCTGACCCCCGACTTCCTCAAGTGCAGCCCCGAGGTTGTCGAGGTGGTGGTCAGGGCCAAGCCCGACGTGTTCAACCACAATCTTGAAACCGTTCCCGGCCTTTATCCCTCGGTGCGCCCGGGCGCCCGCTATTTCCATTCGCTGCGGCTCTTGCAGCGGGTGAAAGAGATGGACCCCTCGATGTTCACCAAATCCGGCATCATGGTCGGCCTTGGCGAGGATCGCCAGTCGGTCATGCAGGTGATGGATGATATGCGCGCCGCGGGGATCGATTTCCTGACCATCGGCCAGTATCTCCAGCCGACGCCCAAGCATCACAAGGTTGATCGCTTCGTCACCCCCGAAGAGTTCAGGGCCTACGAAACCGCCGCCTATGGCAAAGGTTTCCTGATGGTGTCCGCGACCCCGTTGACGCGGTCTTCCTACCATGCCGGCGACGATTTCGCCCGCCTTCGGGCCGCCCGAATGGCAAAGCTTGCGCAGGGCTAGTCGATCGGCGGCACGGCCTTCAGATAGGCAGCGATTGCTTCAAGATCAGATTGGGGAAGCTGCGAAAGACCGGCGATAACCTTAACCATTTCGCCACCAGCACTGTCGAATGTCGGCGTGAATCCCGTCTTTAGGAATGTCGTGATTTCGTCCTCGCTCCATGCCAGGCCGCCGGAGGTGATGTTGGGGATAGTGCCTTCACCTGCAGGATTCGGTGCCCCGCCAAGCCATCGTGATGTGTCGAGCGCACCCAGGAAATTCCGGGGAGTATGGCATTCTCCGCAATGGCCCAGGGCTTCGACAAGGTAGCGCCCCCGCTCCAATTCAGGAGATGTGGCATTGTCCAAAACCCAACCCTCCCTCAAATAGAGCAGCTTCCAGGCTCCCACACCCAGCCGGATGTTAAAAGGAAAACCGATATCATGGGATTTGTTGGCAGCAGGCGAGGGTGGAAGAGTGCGGAGATATGCGATCAGATCCACCGCATCCTGTTGCGACATGTGTGTATAGGCAGTGTAGGGGAAAGCGGGATAGAGATGTGTGCTGCCTCGGCCCACGCCATTGAGAATTGCATCGGCAATTTCAACATCGGTCCAAAATCCAAGGCCACTGGGACCCGGGGAAACATTTGGAGCATAGAAGGTCCCAAACGGGCTTTTGAAGCCGCGCCCACCGGACAGAACAGGTGCTGATCCCGGTTTTGCCTCGGGAGCGCTATGGCAACTTGAGCAGCCGCTTGCTGCGAAGACGAGGCGCCCTCTTGATCTGTCCCCTGTCAGTTGGTCAAACAGATCCTCTGGCAGGGGAGCGGGTCTTAGCGCAATCATAACAAGCAGCGTCAGCGCTGCCAAAAGAGCGGACCAGGCTGCGAATGGCACCCCGTCCCTCCGCATTATCTAGTTATATGGAGCTCGATAGGCTTGGTGACAGGCACCGCACGCTCCCCCTAGGGCCGACATGGCAGCTTGTAGCCCTTCAAGTCCACCGCCTGCAGAGTCTGCCATCTCTGCTGTTGCTCCCTGCAACTGTGCGAGCGCCGCCAAGACCCCTTCGGGATCTTCCCAAATCGCGGGAAGGGCCCGAGTCTCGGAGACGTCCGCGTTGGATGAGCCTACGACGAAGTAGGGCGAGAAGTCCACGGAAGAGAGGGCGGCTAGGTTGCTTGCCGCGACCTGGGCCTTTTCTGCATCGTACTCGGTCTTTCCCTGGGCCATTCCGCCGAGGGTTCCGAGATTGAAGGCGAAAAGTTGCATGTGACTTTGCCGCGATTTTATCGCGGCGGTGACGGCCGGATCAACGTGGTTCGCACCAACTGCGACTGTGGCAACCATTCCCAGAACGGCCGAGATGAGGGGCATTTTGGTCATTGGGGTCATTTCAATCTCCATCAAAGACGAGGCTATGAAAAGAGAATGCCTGTGTGCATAATAATAACCATTCGTCATTACTGCGGAAAACATAATAATTTATGCACAGGGATAACTGGGACGATCTGAGGTTTGTTCTGGCGGTTGCAGAGACCGGATCGGTCAGTGCGGCCTCGCGGTTGCTCAAGGTGAACCACGCAACAGTGCTACGGCGGATCGCGGCTTTTGAGGATCGACAAGGCGCGGAGGTCTTTGAACGCAGCCCTCAGGGATATCAAGTTCCGTCCGATCGCCTGCGGCTGGTCGAGGCCGCGCGCGAGGTAAGAAACGCGATTGATACGGTGGGGCGCATTTTGCAGGGCGCGGAGGCGCAGCTTTCGGGTGTTGTTCGGGTCACATCGACCGACACATTCTGCATTTCGGTTCTGCCAGATGTCGTGGCCGAAATCACCTCCGAGGCGCCCGAATTGCGGATCGAGCTGCAATGCACCAACGCCCATCTCGACCTGTCGCGGCTTCATGCCGACATCAGCGTCCGTCCCGCGATCAAGCTGCCGGATGAGTTGACGGGGGATCAGGCGGGGATATTGGGAATGCGGAGCTATGGTCCTGCAAACGCCAGCGGAGAGCTGAGGTGGCTGGGGGTTTGTGGTGCGCTCTCCCGCTCAAAGGCCGCGGAGTTCATGGCAGAGGAGCTTATGCCGGGAGAGATCCTTAACGGCGCCGATAGCTTCCCCGTCTTGCGCGAGATGGTGGCCGCGGGTCTTGGCAAGGCGATCTTGCCGAATTGCCTTGGCGATCCCGATCCACGGGTCGAGAGGCTGCATGAGGGGCCCAATGAGGTCAACGTGCCGGTCTGGGTCGCGAGCCACGCGGATCTTGCGGATGCGCCGCGCCTTCGCAACACGCGCAAGCGGATCGCCGAAGCGCTCGAGCCGCGGCTGGCGTCATTTTCCTAGCGCATCACGTCTCGCGAGGACGCAGGCGTGAGGTGCATCCACTCGGGCAAGCCGATCCAGCGGTCGAATGCGTAGAGAGCCAGGCAGGCGGCGATGACGCCGAGCACGAGAATCACCCGTTTTTCCGAAGGGGGATTTTGCGCCCAGCGCTTGGCGCGCAGGAACCAGCGGAACGGGTCCATCGCGTCAGGTAAACCGGACTTTGCCGATATAGGGCAGGTTGCGGTTGCGCTGTGCAAAGTCGATGCCGTAGCCCACGACAAACTCGTCGGGGATCTCGAAGCCGATCCAGTCGGCGCGGAAATCCACCTCGCGGCGCGAAGGTTTGTCCAGAAGGGCGATGGTCTTGAGCTTTCCGGGGTGGCGCGTGCCGAGATATTCCGTGACATGGCTGAGCGTATGGCCGGTATCGACGATGTCCTCGACAACCAGAACATCGCGGCCCTCGATCTGGCCGCGCAAATCCTTGAGGATCCGCACCTCGCGGCTTGATTCCATCGCGTCGCCGTAAGACGAGGCTTCCAGAAAATCGACCTCGACCGGAAGATCGAGCTCGCGCACCAGATCGGCGATGAAGACGAATGAGCCGCGCAGAAGGCCCACGACCACGAGCTTGTCGGTCTTGGCAAACTCGCGCTTGATCTCCTTGGCGAGCCCTTCGATGCGGGCGGCGATGGATTTGGCCGAGATCATCTCGTCGATCACATAGGGGCGGTTTGGCATGGGAACCTGCGTCTCTTGGGTTGATTTCCACGCGCCACTCTAGGACATGAGAAGGCAGCCTGCCAGTGAAAGACGCCTCATGCCCGCCCATTCCGACCAAAGAGTTCTGCCCTTCAGTGCCACGCAGATGTTTGATCTGGTCGCGGATGTTGCGAGTTACCCCAAGTTCCTGCCCTGGACGGCGGCGGCGCGGGTGCGGTCGGTGACGGATCGGGGCGAGACAGAGGTGATGCTTGCGGATCTCGTGGTCAGCTTCAAAGTCTTCCGCGAGAGTTTCGGCAGCGAGGTGACGCTCTGGAAGGACAAGAGCCGGATCGACACGCGCTATATCGACGGGCCGTTCCGGCATTTACAGTCGATCTGGCGGTTTCGCGATGTCGAGGGGGGCTGCGAGGTGAGTTTCGAGGTGGATTTCGAGTTCCGCAACCGGCTTTTGCAGGGGGCGGCTGGAATGTTCTTTCACGAGGCGATGACGCGGATCATCGCGGCTTTCGAAGCCCGCGCGACGGCGCTCTACGGCTGACGTTGCTTTCGCCTTCGGCGAGAGTATTTTTGGCCAAAAGAAATGGGGGCGAGATGAGCATCGAAGAGACACTTGCCGGATTTGGGCTGGAACCGGTGGCGGGCGAGGGTGCGCGCGAGATGATGCGGCTGTCGCTTTTTGACTGGGCGGCCTGCGGGATTGCTGGTGTCGAAGAGCCCTTGGCGGCGATCTTGCGGGCCAAGGCGCTCGGTGAGGGCGGGGCAGGGCAAGCGAGCCTGATCGGCGGCGGCAAGGTTCCGATGCGCGCCGCCGCGCTCGTGAACGGGGCGGTCAGCCATGCCCTCGATTATGATGACACGCATTTTGCCCATATCGGCCATCCGTCGGTGGCTGTGATCCCTGCGGCGCTGGCGATGGCCGAGGTCAAGGGCGTGGGGACCGAGGCGTTGATCGACGCGGCGTTGGTCGGGGCTGAGGCATCGGTTCGGATCGGGCTTTGGCTTGGCCGGGATCATTATCAGATCGGATTTCACCAGACGGCAACGGCGGGTGCTTTTGGCGCGGCCTTGGCGGCGGGGCGGATTGCCGGCCTCGGGCGGGAGGCGCTGGCGCAGGCCCTGGGGCTGGCGGCAACGCGGGCCTCGGGGCTCAAGAGCCAGTTCGGCACCATGGGCAAGCCTTATAACGCCGGGATCGCGGCGGAGACGGGGATCGAGGCGGCTGATCTGGCAGGGCGCGGTTTTTCTTCGTCGGTTGTCGGGTTGAGTGGGCCGCAGGGTTTCGGGCAAACCCATTCGGGTGTTGCCGAGGAGGATGCGCTCGAGCGGTTGGGCAGCTTCTGGCGCATGGAGAGCGTGAGCCACAAGTTCCATGCCTGTTGTCACGGTCTGCACGCCATGATCGAGGCCCTGCGCGGGCTGAATCTGCGTTCTGGTGACGTTGGCGCGGTTAAGGTTCTGACCCATCCGCGCTGGCTCACCGTCTGCAACCAACCGGCGCCCGAGACTGGTCTTGGAGCAAAGTTTAGTTACGCTCAGGTTGTGGCGATGGTTCTTGCGGGCGTCGACACCTCTTCTATCGCGAATTTTTCAGACGAAATGGCGCGGCGGCCCGATCTTGTGGCGCTGCGGGGTCTTGTAACGGTCGAGGGCGATCCCCGGCTTTCGGAGATGGAAGCGCGGGTTGTCGTGACGCTGAAGGGCGGCGATCTGCACGCAGGCAGCTATGATCTCGACGCGCCGATGAGCCTTGAGGTGCGGGGCGAGAAGCTTCGCCGCAAGGCCGAGGGACTTTTGGGCGCGGCGCGTGCTGCGGCGCTTTGGCAGGCGGTGAGGGCGCCGGATCTGGCGCCACTCACCGGACTTTTTGCAGCTTACGAGTTGAACTCGTAGGCGCGCTCGCCGTGGACAGAGAGGTCGAGGCCGTTGGTTTCTGTCTCGGCATCGACGCGGAGCGGGGCAACCAGTTTCACCGCGAAGATGATGGCCACGGTGACAACCGCCGTGAACACGCCGACGATGGCGAGGCTGCCCAACTGGGCGGCCCAAGTGCCCGCGCCGAAGGCGGCGATCATGATCGTGCCGAAGATGCCGCCCACGCCATGCACGGCGAAGACGTCGAGCGTGTCGTCGATCTTGAGCGTGTTGCGGACGAGGTTGACCGCCTCTTGGCAGAGGATGCCGGCGACCGAGCCGATCAGCAGCGCCTCGACCGGGCCGACAAAGCCCGAGGCCGGGGTGATCGAGGCGAGGCCTGCGATCGAGCCGGTTACGAGGCCGACGAGCGAGGCGCGGCCGAATTTGATGCGCTCCCACAGGATCCAGCTCAGCGAGGCGGCGGCGGCCGAAAGATGGGTTACCGTGATCGCCATGGCCGCGCCACCGTCTGCGGCCAGTTGCGAGCCGCCGTTGAAGCCGAACCAGCCGACCCAGAGCATCCCCGCCCCGATCATCACCATGCCGGGATTGTGCGGCGGGGTGTGGCGGTTGCGGCGGGGGCCGAGGAACATGGCAAGGATGAGGGCGGCGAGACCCGCGGTTTCATGGACGACGATTCCGCCCGCGAAATCGCGGACACCGGTTTCACCGAAGATGCCGCCATCGGCCAGCATCCCGCCGCCCCAGATCCAGTGCGCTACAGGCGCGTAGACCAGAAGCATCCAGAGCGCCGAGAAGAGAAGGACGAAGCCGAAGCCGATCCTCTCGACATAGGCGCCGACGATGAGCGCCGGAGTGATGATCGCGAAGGTCATCTGGAAGGCGAAGAAGAGGACTTCGGGGAGGGTGCCGGAAAGGCTCTCGCTGTCGACGCCGCTGAGGAAGGCTTTGCCGAGCCCGCCCCAGAGGCTTCCCTCACCGCCAAAGGCGATGGAATAGCCGGCGACGAGCCAGAGGATGCTCATCAGGCAGGCCACCGCGTAGACGTGCATGAAGACGCTGAGCACGTTGCGCGCTCGCACGAGGCCACCGTAGAACAGCGCCAGCCCAGGCAGCGTCATGAAAAGCACAAGCGCCGTGGCGACCAGAATCCAGGCGGTATCCGCTCCGTTCATTTCCCTTCCTCCTTCGGGTTTTCCCGTTGGAAGGCCAAGACAAGATTCTCCATGCCGACAAAAGCGGCACTGGTCAGTTTTGGGCTGAATTTGCAGGCGGTTTCTGAACTGCTCAAAATTTAGGCTGTTCTGACCCTCAGGTGTCAGGAAATAGGCGCGGCTTGATCGAGGGCGGCGGCGAGCAGGCGAAGCGCCTCGGTCACGGCGGCGGCGCGGACCTTGGCGCGGCCCAAGGCGCCGTAGTCGATGGTTTGGGTCTGGGTGCCTGCTGGCCCTGCTATCCCGAAACAGACGCGGCCCTGGGGCTTGAACTCTGATCCACCCGGGCCGGCGATGCCGGTTGTGGACACGGCGAGCGTGGCGTCGGAGCGGGCGAGGGCGCCTTTGGCCATGGCGGCGGCGACCTCTTCAGAGACCGCGCCGTGCGCTTCGATCAGCGCGGGATCAACGCCGAGCATCTCGGTCTTGGAGGCGTTCGAGTAGGTGACAAAGCCGCGCTCAAAGACATCCGACGAGCCGGGGATATCGGTGAGCGCGCCAGCGAGAAGGCCGCCCGTGCAGCTTTCGGCCGTGGCGAGCCGCCAGCCCTTCGCTCGTGCGGCGGCGAGGACGGCGGCGGCGCTCATTACATGATCACCAGATGCGAAAGTGCGGCAAGGAGGATCACGCCAATCGCGGCGAAGACGCCCGCCCAGACGTCATCGAGCATCACGCCTGTCGGCCCGCCACGCCGGTCGGCCTTGCCGACGGGGCCGGGCTTCCAGATATCGAAGAGGCGGAAGAGAAGGAAAGCGGCGATCCAGCCGGGATAGAGCGCTGTGACGTCCGCGCCAGCGTGGGCGGCTCCGAAGAAGACAGGCAGGAGGGCGATCCACTGGCCGACCACCTCGTCGATGACGATATGGCCGGGGTCTTTGTCTTCTGCGCCTGCGGTCTCAATGGCGACCGCCCAGCGGCCAAGGAAATAGGCGGCGACTGTGGCGATCAGAACGACCCAAGGGCCGCCGATCAGATAGAGAACCAGCCCGGCGGGCAGGGCCGCGAGCGATCCCCAAGTGCCGGGGGCAGGGCGCAGGAGGCCGGTATAGAAGAAGGTCGTGATCAGTCGGGTCATGGGCGCACCAAGGTTGCTGTGGCCAAAGCGGCGATGCCTTCGCCGCGGCCGGTAAAGCCGAGTTTCTCCGAGGTCGTGGCCTTCACGCTGACCTGATCGGGCCCAAGCCCCATGATCCGTGCCATCTCGGCCTTCATCGCGGCGGCGTGAGGGCCGACCTTGGGGAATTCGCAGACGAGCGTGCAATCGGCATGGGTGATCCGGTAGCCAAGCTCGCGGGCAAGGGCGCAGGCGTGTTCAAGGAAGATATGGCTGGCCGCCCCCTTCCATTGCGGATCGGACGGCGGAAAATGCTGGCCGATATCGCCGCGCCCCAGCGCGCCATAGATCGCGTCTGTGACGGCGTGCATCCCCACATCGGCATCAGAATGGCCGACGAGCGCATGGGTATGCGGCACCTTTACGCCGCACAGCCAGACGTGATCGCCGGGTCCGAATTTGTGCACGTCGAAACCGTTGCCGGTGCGGATATCCATCTGGCTCTCCAGAAGCTGTTCGGCCCGGGTGAAATCTTCGGGCGTGGTGATCTTGAGGTTGCGCTCGTCGCCGCGCGTGGTGGCCACCGACAGGCCCGCCGCTCGGGCGATGGCCACATCGTCGGCCGCCTCGGCATCCGAGGCGGCGCGGTGCGCGGCGAGGATCGCGGAGTAATGAAACCCTTGGGGCGTTTGGGCGCGAAAGAGGCCGGTGCGATCCTGAACACCGCTCACCTCGCCACTTTCGCCCTTCCAGAGCGCGTCCGTCACCGCAAGGGCAGGGGCGGCGGCTGGGTTGGCGGCAAGGGCGCCGATCACATCGCCGATCACGGTGTGGCTGACAAGCGGCCGGGCGGCATCGTGGATCAACACGAGGTCGGGGGCCTCGCTTTCCAGCGCTTCAAGCCCCGCGCGGACGGACGCGGCGCGGGTGGCGCCTCCGGCAACGGCACGGCAGCCTGTGAGAGTTTCAGCCCGCTGCATCTCATTGGGCGCAAGAACGACAACAATCGGACCGACCCCCGCGAAGGCCGCGATCGTCCGGTCAATGACCCGCTGGCCGCGCAGCATTTGCCACTGTTTCGGCTCGGGCCCGCCCGCCCGGAGGCCGCGTCCGGCGGCGACTATGATCACGGCTGTCGTCATGGTGCTCCTTGTTCCGCCCGTTTCTACGTCCGAGTGATTGCCTGTGCAAACGGTCACTTCGACCAGCCCTTTCTGCACAAAAAATGAGCGCGCAGGAATATTTGCCCAAAAATGTGCCCCAAAATCCTTGCTCGAGGCCCGTTCGGGCGCTAGCTCAGGTAGAGAACCGAAGGATGCACCGTGCCTAATCAGGCTGTCACAGGGCTGAAACCGATTGATCTGGGGGGCGTGCTGCTCGCCCCGCCGGTCGCGCTCGCGCCACTTGCCGGAATCACCGACCTGCCGTTCCGCCAGCTTGTCTCGCGTTGGGGCGCGGGCTGGGTCGTCTCGGAAATGGTGGCGAGCCAAGAGATGGTGCAGGCCAAGCCCGGTGTGCGTGAGAAGGCCGAGCTCGGGTTCGATCAGGCCAATACCGCCGTTCAGATCGCCGGGCGCGAGGCCTATTGGATGGCCGAAGCGGCGCGGTTGGTGGAGGCCAACGGCGCGGCGTTCATTGATATCAATATGGGTTGCCCCGCCAAGAAGGTCACCAACGGCTATTCCGGCTCGGCGCTGCTGAAAGACCTCGACCATGCGCTGACGCTGATCGAAGCGGTGGTGGCGGCGGTCAAGGTTCCGGTGACGCTCAAGACGCGCCTTGGCTGGGACGATGCTCTGCTGAACGCCGCCGAACTGGCGCAGCGGGCGGAAGGCGCGGGCATCCGCATGATCACGATACACGGGCGCACCCGCTGCCAGTTCTACAAAGGAGCTGCCGACTGGGCGGCGATTGCTGCGATCAAAGAGGCGGTGTCGATCCCCGTCATCGCCAATGGCGATATCGTCGATCCGGCGGCCGCCAAGAAGGCGATGGCCCTGTCGGGCGCCGATGGCGTCATGGTCGGACGCGGGGCGCAGGGGCGGCCTTGGGTTCTGGCCGAGATCGCGGCCGATCTCTTCGGGACCAAGCGGCCCATCCTGCCGACCCTGTCCGAATTCTCCGCGATGGTGGCCGAACACTATGAGGCGATGATCGCCTTCTATGGAGCCGAGCTTGGCAACAAGGTCGCCCGCAAGCACCTTGGCTGGTATATGGACGACGCCGCAACGCCCGCAGCCCTACGCAAAGCCGTCCTCGTCGAGGCCGATCCGGCCCGCGTGCTGCGCCTTCTGCCCGATGCCCTCGCAGGTTGGGAAAGGGCTGCCGCATGACCGCCGATCCCGCCCTGTGGTCCTCCCTGCCGGTTCCCGCGCTGCTTCTGGACGAGCACGACCGCGTCGAGATGGTCAATCCCGCCGCCGAGAGCTTCCTCAACCTCTCGGCCCGAGCCCTCGTCGGCGAGCCGGTCTGGGACAAGGTGATGATCGACGCGCCCTTGGAAGAGCCATTTGCCCGCGCCCGTGCGGGCCGCTCGTCGCTCTATGTCAACGATGTGGATGTGGGCTCGGGCGAGCGCCCGCCGGTCCAGTGCAACATCCAGGTCGCGCCGCTTCTGGGAGCCGAGGGCAAGATGCTCATGATGATCTCGCCGCGCGAGATTGCCGGACGGATGAGCCACAACGCCCATACCGGCAAGGCCGCGAAATCGGCGATCGGCATGGCCGAGATGTTGGCGCACGAGATCAAGAACCCTCTGGCCGGCATCACTGGTGCGGCGCAGCTTCTGTCGATGAACCTCGAGCAGGGCGATCTGGAACTGACCGACCTCATCGTCGATGAATGCCGCCGGATCGTGAAGCTACTCGAACAGGTCGAGCAATTCGGCAACCTGCGCCCGCCGGTTCTGAAACCGGTGAACATCCACGATGTGCTCGACCGCGCGCGCCAGTCGGCCGCCGTGGGCTTTGGCGCGCATATGATGCTGATCGAGGATTACGACCCCTCGCTGCCGCCGACGCTGGCCGATGCCGACCAGCTTTTGCAGGTGTTTCTCAACCTCCTGAAGAATGCCTCCGAGGCGGGCAAACCGGGCGGCTCGATCCGCCTCAAGACATATTATGACGCCTCGCTGCGCGTCCGCCGCCCGGACGGCCTTCAGGCGCGGCTGCCGTTGCAGGTCGAGGTAATCGACGATGGCCCCGGCCTGCCGCCCGACATCGCGGCGGATGTGTTCGAGCCCTTCGTTTCGGGCCGCGAGAACGGCACCGGCCTTGGCCTTGCGCTGGTGTCGAAACTCATCGGCGATGTGGGCGGCTGGATCTCGGTCGACTCGATTCCCGGCAAGACGGTGTTCCGGGTCTCCTTGCCCGTGGCCCCGCGTGACACGGATATGACGAAGGAAAACAGCTGATGGACGGAACAGTTCTCGTCGCCGACGACGACCGCACGATCCGCACGGTTCTGACGCAGGCGCTCACCCGCGCGGGGTGCCGCGTTCACGCGACCTCGTCGTTGGTGACGCTGATGCGTTGGGTCGAGGAGGGGAAGGGCGATCTCGTCATTTCCGACGTGGTCATGCCCGATGGTAACGGGCTTGAGCAGTTGCCCAAGATCGCCGCCCTGCGGCCCGGCCTGCCGGTGATTGTCATCTCGGCCCAGAACACGATCATGACGGCCATTCAGGCGGCCGAGGCCGAGGCCTATGACTATCTGCCCAAGCCCTTCGACCTGCCCGACCTGATGAAGCGCTCGGCGCGCGCGCTGGAAACCCGCCGGCGTGCGCCCGCCCAGAAGCCTGCGACCAGCGGCACGGAGCAGGCGACCGATCTGCCCCTCGTCGGGCGCACGGCGGCGATGCAGACGCTTTACCGCCTTGTCGCGCGGGTGATGAACACCACGCTTCCCGCCCTTGTCACCGGCGAGAGCGGGACTGGCAAATCCCTCATCGCGCGGGCGATCCACGATCTGTCCGACCGCCGCAACCTGCCGTTTGTCGTTGTGCGGCCCAGCGACCTTCAGGGTGTCGACGGCCCCTCGACCGTGATTGCCAGGGCCAAGGGCGGAACGCTTCTCTTTGACGAGATCGGCGACCTGTCGGACGAGGCGCAGGGGCGGATCGTGCGGATGATCGACGCGATGGGCGATAGCGGCCCACGTGTCATGGCGACCAGTCAGGCCGATCTGATGGCCAAGATGGAAGCGGGAAGTTTCCGGCAAGATCTGTTCTTCCGCGTGAGCGGCGTGACCCTCGCCGTGCCGCCCCTGCGCGAGCGGGTGGAAGATATCGCCCTTCTGGCCGAGCATTTTCTGGCCCGTGCCGAGAGGGATGGTTTGCCGCTGCGGCGGCTGGGGGCAGGGGCGCTGGAACTGGCGCGCGCCTATTCCTGGCCGGGCAATGTGCGGCAGCTGGAAAACATCATGCGTCGCCTCGTCGCCACCTCGAGCGAGGAGGAGATTTCCCGCAGCGAGATGGAGGCCGTTCTGCTTAGCCAGCCGGCGGTGGAGCCATTGCGCGGGGTCACAGACGGCGACAAGCTTTCGGCCTCGGTCGCCAAGCATCTAAACAGGTATTTCGACCTGCACGGTGGGATGCTGCCGCCGCCGGGCGTCTATCAGCGTATTCTGCGCGAAGTTGAAGCGCCGCTCATCGAGATCGCGCTCGATGCCGTGGGCGGAAATCAGGCGAAATGCGCCGATCTTCTTGGGATCAACCGCAATACCCTGCGCAAGAAGATCACCGAACTGGATATCCGCGTGACACGCCGTCGGAAGTTGATGTAAAACCGCAACAGAACCGTGTCCTCGGAGTCGCAGTTGCGTCTGAGGTAAAGCGGCAGGGCGGCGGACAATCCGCGAAAAACAGGATGCCGGGGTGCAGATTTCCCAGTCGGGACATCTCTTGACGTTGATCAGCCGTCTGCGGCGCAGTCGAACTGTTCAGACTGGTGTGACAATCCTTTTGGTCGCCCTAGGGCCGCTCTTGGCCGGCGCAACCTATACGGCTCTTGGCCCGCTCGATCAGGGCAGCAATTCGCCGCTTTTGCGGCTCGTGGTGTTAGCTGACATCAGCTACATCCTTGTTCTCGTTGCGATTGTTATCCTGCGGATCGCGCAGATGATCGGAGCGCGGCGGGCGCAATCGGCCGGCTCGCGACTTCACTTGCGCCTGACGGGCGTTTTCGGCCTTCTCGCGCTTTTGCCAACGATCATGGTCGCGGTCTTTGCGGTCTTGTCGATCAACGTTGGCCTCGAGGGCTGGTTTTCGAGCCGTGTCGGCAATGTCTTGGCAAATTCGCTTTCGGCCGCGCAAGCCTATGAGGAAGAACATCGGCAGGAGCTTGAGCGGGACGGTTTCTCATTGGCCGCAAAACTGAACTCGGAGCGTGAAGCCAACTTTTTCATGTCGGACGGCGAGATTCGTCAAACACTCGGGCGACTTCAAACCGAGATTGAACGGGGACTTATTGAAGCCTTCGTTCTAGACAGCTCTGGTGAGATCAGGGCCCGAGGGGCGCGGTCCTATGAATTCGGATATGAGAAGATTGGCCCGGACGAAATAACGTCCGCCCTAGAGAATGGCATTCTTGTTATCGAGGACTGGAACAATAATGAGTTTAGGGCCCTCATACCGCTGACGAGCTTTACCGACCGATTTCTCTATGTAACCCGGTCCGTAGACGGCAATATTCTTAATCTTCTCGATCAAACCCAAGAGACTGTTAGCCTTTACAAGCAGCTTGAAAGCGACCGAGGTCGACTGCTCTTCGAATTTGGAATTTTGTATCTTGGGTTTGCGGTGATCTTGATTTTGGCGGCCGTGTTGCTGGGCCTTTGGTTTGCGGAACGGCTCTCGCGGCCCGTTGGTCAACTTGTTCTGGCTTCACAAAAGGTTGGAGCCGGCGACTTGAACGTCAGAGTTCCGGAAGAGCAAGGCGATGATGAAATCGCGCAGCTTGGAACGTATTTCAATCAGATGACCGAGAGGCTGAAGGTCCAGCGGGACGAGCTTGTCGAAAACACGCAACAAGTCGAACGCCGCAGGAGACTGTTCGACTCCGTCCTCGGTTCAATCACTTCGGGTGTCGTCGGCCTTAACGCCGAAGGGCAGGTGGCTTTTGTAAACAGGTCGGCGCGACGGCTTCTTGATGTGACCAATGAACTGGAGTCTCGCCATTTGTCGGTTGCCGTTCCAGAATTCGGCCCTCTGTTGGACGCGCTTAGAAACGATGGTCGTGAAGTGGTGCAGGAACAGGTCAATATCGTCCGTTCCGGCACGCAAGAAGCTCTGTTGGTACGAATGTCTACCCGGCGCGGTGAGGACGAAACTCCAGAGGGCTATGTGGTCGCTTTCGACGATGTAACCGACTTGGTCAGCGCTCAACGACTGGCTGCTTGGGGAGATGTCGCCCGTCGGATCGCGCACGAAATCAAGAATCCGCTTACGCCAATTCAGCTATCGGCGGAACGCATCAAACGAAAATTCGCCGCGAAACTCGGTGACGAGGGTGATGATCTGCGCCAAATGACCGAGGTTATTGTTCGGCAAACCAACGACTTGCGGCGTATTGTTGATGAGTTTTCACGGTTCGCCAGGATGCCGGAACCTGACCGGATCACAAATGATCTTGCGGTATTGCTGAGGGATGCCGTCACGCTCCAGAAGGCGGGTCAACCGGGTGTTCGTTTTGTGACTGATATTCCGGAGGCATCGGTTTTGGTCGAGGTCGACGCAACGATGATCGGGCAGGCCCTTACGAATATTATTAAGAACGCTGGAGAAGCGATTGAAACCTATAGGGAAAAAAATGAAGGTCTAGAGGTTTCACCAGAAATACGGATACGGTTGGCGTTGCTCGGCAATCACGCAAGGATCACGGTCGCAGACAACGGCATTGGTCTGCCGGAAGATCGCGCGCGCTTGTTTGAACCCTATGTCACAACCCGAGCTAAAGGCACCGGGCTTGGTTTGCCGATCGTCAAAAAGATTGTCGAGGAACACGGAGGAAGCCTGTCGCTTGTCGATGCCGAACCGTTTGATGGCGCGTCCCGCTTTGGGGCGATGGCCGTGATCGACTTGCCGCTGCTGGCGCATGGCGCCGCGGCACAAAATGTACCTGAATGAGGATGTTATGGGCGATATTCTGATTACCGACGATGAACGCGATATTCGCGAACTCATCTCGGATATTCTTAAAGATGAAGGGTTTAAGACCCGTCTTGCCGCCAATGCCGATCAGTGCATGGCCGAGATTTCGAAAGACAAGCCCGCCCTGATGATCCTCGATATCTGGCTCAAAGATAGCCATATGGACGGAATCGATATCCTGAAATCGGTCAAGCGGGATCATCCCGAGATCCCGATCGTGATCATCTCGGGCCACGGCAACATCGAAATCGCGGTCGCGGCGATCAAGCAGGGCGCCTACGACTTTATCGAAAAGCCCTTCAACATTGATCAGCTGATGGTGGTGATCCGGCGGGCGATGGAAGCGTCGCGCCTGCGCCGCGAAAATCAGGAACTGAAGCGTGGTGATGCGCCCAGCGCCGAAATGCTGGGAGACAGTGCCGCGTTCCGGTCGCTCAAGAGCCAACTCGACAAGGTCACGCGGTCGAATGGGCGGGTGATGTTGACCGGTGCACCGGGCTCGGGCAAAGAAATCGCAGCCCGCTATATCCATGCCCAGTCCAACCGGTCAGACGCCCCCTTTGTCACTGTAGCCTCCGCCGCCATTGAGCCCGAGCGCATGGAAGAGGTTCTCTTCGGACGCGAAAGCCCGGAGCGTGGTATCGAGAAGGGGCTTCTCGAACAGGCTAATGGCGGGATCATCTATTTTGATGAGATTGCCGATATGCCGCTTGGCACCCAATCCAAGATCCTGCGGGTTCTTGTGGATCAACAGTTCACCCGCGTCGGCGGCGCCGGCAAGGTGCAGGTCGACCTGCGGGTCATTTCCTCGACCACCCGCGAATTGGCCGATCTGATCCAGACGGGCGAGTTCCGGCAGGAATTGTATCACCGTCTCAATGTCGTGCCGATCCATGTCCCTCCTCTTGAGGAACGGCGGGAGGATATCCCGATGTTGGCCGAACATTTTATCGCCCAGCTCAACCGCTCGCAGGGGCTTCCGCTACGCAAGCTCGCCGAAGATGCCCGTGCCCTGCTTCAAACGATGAACTGGCCGGGCAATGTCAGGCAGCTGAAGAATGTGGTCGAACGTGTTCTGATCCTTGGAGAAACCTCCGAGGCGATTTCCGCCCGCGAGCTGCCGGCAAGCGATGAACCGCAGGGTGAAGAGGGCCGTGTCGTCTTGGGAAGCGCTTTGGCCACCCTTCCATTGCGCGAGGCGCGCGAGCTGTTCGAACGCGAATATCTTCTGACCCAGATCAACCGGTTCGGCGGCAATATCAGCCGGACGGCAGCGTTCGTCGGAATGGAGCGCTCGGCCCTTCACCGCAAACTTAAATCGCTCGGGGTGACGACGGCCAATAAAGCCGGAGGGCGCGTGGCATTTGTGGAAGAAGACTGAGCAGTTGACCCGACAATGGCTCTCTGGCACCACCAAGCCACCTCAATCCTGAAGGAGCGGGCATGAAGGTCATCATCTGTGGCGCAGGTCAGGTCGGCTGGCAGATCGCGCGGCATCTGTCGGGCGAGCAAAATGATGTCACCATTGTCGACGTGAATTCCGAGCTGGTCCGCCGTGCGACCGAAACTCTGGATGTCGGCGGGGTGGTGGGCCATGCCTCCTATCCTGACGTCCTTGAACGTGCAGGCGCCCGCGATGCCGATATGGTTATCGCCGCGACCCATTCCGACGAGGTCAATATGGTGACCTGTCAGGTTGCCCATTCGGTCTTTTCGGTTCAGCGCAAGGTCGCACGCATCCGGTCGCAATCCTATCTCGAGACCGCCTATTCCGATCTCTATCGCCGCGAGCATATGCCGATCGACGTGCTGATCAGCCCTGAAAAAGAGGTTGCAGAGGCGGCGCTTCAGCGGCTTGCCGCGCCGGCAACCTTTGACACAGAAAGCTTTCTCGACGGCAAGGCCCAGCTCCTCGGCATTGCAATTGGCGCGGAGTGTCCGGTTATCAATACGCCATTGCGGCAGCTGACCGATCTCTTTTCAACCCTTCAAGCCATCGTGGTCGGCATTCGCCGTGATGGCACGCTGTTTGCCCCTGCGCCGGGTGACCAGATCTTTGAAGGCGATGCCTGCTACGTTTTTGCGGCCACTCAGGACGTCAACCGAACGCTCGAAATCTTCGGCAAATCCACCAAGAAGCAAGAGCGCGTTGTTATTGTCGGGGGGGGCAATGTCGGCCTCGCCGTCGCGCAAGAGCTGGAGCGGCGCACCGAGCGGGTCAGGGTCAAGGTCATTGAACGCGACCGGGCGCGAGCCGAGATCGCCGCGGATTCGCTCAATAGAACGATCGTTCTGAATGGTGATGGCCTCGATTCCGGTCTGCTGAGCGAGGCCAATGTCGAGACGGCAGATGCTGTCCTTGCCGTCACAGACGACGACAAGACCAATATGCTTGCCGCAGTCCGGGCCAAGGCTATGGGTTGTTCGATGACGATCTGTCTCGTCAACGACCCGACGCTTGCACCCCTGATGGCTCCGCTCGGGATCGACGCCTATATCAATCCACGCGCAACCACCGTCAGCTCGATCCTGCGCCATATCCGCCATGGCCGCGTGAAAGGGGTTTATTCGATTGGCGATGCCGAGGCCGAACTGATCGAAGCTCAGGTTCTTGGCACCTCTCCGATTGCAGGACAGCGCATTCGCGATATCGCTTTCCCCGAAGGCGTCTTGCTCGGGGCGGTCGTCAAGGAGGGCAAGCTGGTCAAGCCAAACGGCAGCCTCAGGATCGACGAGGGCGACCTCATCGCTATTTTTGCAATGGCCAGTGATGTACCGGAGGTCGAGCGCCTTTTGCAGGTCTCGATCGACTATTTCTGATGTACGCACGGCTCGCCAGCCTTCCGCTCTTTGTGCTTTTGATGGCCATTGGTTCAGTGGCCATGATCGTTCCGTCGATCCATGCTCTGGCGATTGGCAATCACGCGGTCAGCCGTGTGTTCTTCTATTGGATGGTCTTGTTCCTGATCTTGACCACCCTGATCGCTATTGCCGCGAGCGGATCAAAGCCCAAAAGTCAGACGCGGAGCCACCTGTCGACCCTCATTGCCGCCTATCTTGTTTTGCCGGCAATGCTTGCCGTTCCATTCTTTGAATTGACGCGAAGCTATGGTTTTCTAAGCGCCTGGTTCGAGATGGTGTCCTCCTTCACCACCACGGGGGCCACGCTGTTTGACCGGCCCTATGTTCTCCCGCATTCGCTGCATTTGTGGCGCGGTCTGGTTGGATGGCTGGGCGGTCTGTTTATCTGGGTTGTCGCGGTTGCCTTGCTCGCGCCGCTTAACCTTGGCGGCTTTGAGGTTCGTGCACAGGCCCGTTCCTTGGCTCGAATACAGGGCGCGAGCCAATCCGGGGCGATCCTAGACCCATCCGAGCGGCTCATACATTATGCCGCCCGCCTTGCGCCGCTCTACGCCGCGGCGACCGGTCTTATGTGGCTCGGCCTCATACTGGCCGGCGAAACGCCGTTTGTTGCGGTGGTCCATGCGATGTCGGTGATGTCGACCTCGGGCATTTCTCCGATCGGGGGGCTCTATCCCGCCGATAGCGGAATTCTGGGCGAGCTGATCATGTTCCCGTTCTTCTTCTTTGCCCTGTCCCGGCTCACGTTTTCCCGCGGTCTCCTGGGTGAAGAGCGGACCGCATTTTGGAAAGACCCCGAGTTCAGGCTTGGTGTCGGGCTGGTTCTCCTCGTGCCGAGCCTGTTCTTTCTGCGCCATTTCTTTGTCGGCCTTGATCTGACAAGCCTCGAGGGATTGCGCGCCGCGCTTCGATCTTTCTGGGGTGCGACTTTTACGGTGTTGTCCTTCCTGACTACAACCGGCTTTGAGGCGCACGACTGGACGCTGGCGGCACGGTGGGCTGGTCTTCCAACACCGGGGCTGGCCCTCGTCGGGCTTGCGCTTGTCGGAGGAGGGATCGCGACGACGGCGGGAGGGGTAAAGCTGTTGCGGGTCTATGCTCTGATCCGCCATAGCGAGCGTGAACTGGAAAGGCTCGTCCATCCCCATTCGCTTGGTGGCTCCGGACAGGAGGCGCGGCGGGTTCGGCGGCAAGGGGCGTTTGTTGCCTGGACCTTCTTCATGATTTTCGCCATCAGCGTTTGTGGCGTGATCGTTCTGCTATCGCTGACCGGTGTGCAGTTCGAAACCGCAACTGTTCTGGCGGTGGCGGCTATCTCGACGACCGGGCCATTGGCTGAGGTTGCCGCTGAAGATCCCATTGCGATATCGGGCATTCCCGATGCTGCCAAGTTCATCCTGATGTTGACGATGGCGCTCGGGCGGCTTGAAGCTATGGCGATTATTGCGCTGCTCAATCCTGATATCTGGCGCAAATAGGCCTCGTCAGCCCTGGAATTTTGGGGCTGGAAACTCAATTCAGGGTTGGACATAATTGCCCCAATAACAACACGGCCCGAACCGGCCGCAAGAATAAGGGAAGCAAGATGGCGACCGACAAACAGAATTTGCAGGATGCCTTTTTGAACCACGTCCGCAAGACGAAGGTTCCGGTGACGATTTTCTTGGTTAACGGCGTGAAACTGCAAGGCGTCATCACATGGTTTGACAGCTTCTGCGTGCTCCTGCGCCGCGATGGCCAGTCGCAGCTGGTCTACAAGAGCGCGATCTCGACGATCATGCCGGCCCAGCCGATCAACCTTTATGATGGCGAAGAATAGGCATCATGGAAACCGATAGGCCCGCCACGCGGGCCTGGGTGCTGCACCCCGACATCAAGACCGACCGGGACCGTCGCGCCGCGGGGCCGGCGCTTGAGGAAGGTGTCGCACTTGCGGCGGCTTTGCCCAATCTCGAGGTTGTCGGCTCCGAGGTCGTGCCGTTGCCGAAGGTGCATCCGGGGATGCTTTTCGGGTCGGGCAAGATCGAGGAGCTGAAGCGGCGCCTGGCGGAGGCCGAGATCGAGCTTGTGCTGATCGACGGCCATGTTGGGCCGGTGCAGCAGCGCAATCTCGAGAAGGAATGGTCGGTCAAGATCCTCGACCGGACCGGTCTGATCCTCGAGATCTTCTCCGACCGAGCCCGCACCAACGAGGGGGTCTTGCAGGTCGAGATGGCGGCGCTGTCCTATCAGCGCACCCGCCTTGTCCGCGCCTGGACCCACCTCGAGCGGCAGCGGGGCGGGCTTGGTTTTGTCGGCGGCCCCGGTGAGACCCAGATCGAGGCCGACCGCCGTGCCATCGACGATCAGCTCGTGCGCCTGCGGCGCCAGCTCGACAAGGTGGTGAAAACCCGCGAGCTGCACCGCAAGGCGCGCGCCAAGGTGCCGTTCCCGATCGTGGCTTTGGTGGGCTATACTAACGCCGGCAAATCGACGCTGTTCAATCGGCTGACCGGGGCGGAGGTCTTTGCCAAGGACATGCTCTTCGCCACGCTTGATCCCACCATGCGGCGGGTGATCCTGCCCTCGGGCGATGAGATCATCCTGTCGGACACGGTGGGCTTTATCTCGGACCTGCCGACCGAGTTGGTGGCTGCTTTCCGTGCCACGCTCGAAGAGGTCCTGGACGCCGATCTTATTGTCCATGTGCGGGACATTTCGCATGCCCAGCACGAGGAGCAGGCGCGGGACGTGATGGAGATCCTGCACAGCATCGGGGTTGCCGAGGGAGCGCCGATGATCGAGGTCTGGAACAAGATCGACCTTCTGGATCCCACCGCGCAAGAGGCGATGCGCAACAGTGATGCGCGCTCGAAAGATGTCTATGCCATCTCGGCGATAACCGGCGAGGGGCTGGACCGGCTCCTTGCCGAAATGGCCGAGCGGCTCAAGCCAGCACATTTGTCCGAAACATTGCGCCTTGCCCATTCCGAGGGAAAGAGGCGCGCCTGGCTCTTCAAGGAAGGCGTGGTCGATACCGAGGTGCAGGGCGAAGAAGGCTCCGAGTTTACGGTGACATGGACGCCGATTCAAAAAGAGCGCTTCGCGCGACTTTGAAGAGGGGGCTCTGCCCCCGCCCTTCGGGCTCCCCCGGAGTATTTTCAGCCAAAAGAAATCACTGGCGCGGGACGAGATCCATGATGCCGACTGCCGCGGCGCGGGCGAGGGCGGGGTCGAGCGACATGGGGATATATTCGCCGCGACGCCAAAGTTCGCCAAGGTCGTCGTAATGTCGGCTGAGAGGGTGGCCCGACTGGCCGGTCGAGATGATGAAAACAGAGCTGTCGGGATCGGCGAAGTCGTAGACGCCGCGAAAGCCCGCTGCATGGACGTTCTGGAACGGGTTGGGTTCCTTGCCCGATGTGCGGCCTCGCAGGAGGGTATTGTCCCCGCCGCTGGTGGATTGGCGGATGTTGACGAACCATTTGAGGACCGGGACTTCACCAAGGGTCGGGTGATCGTGGGTGGCCTCATGCGCCGCGCCCCAGCGTAGCGATTGAAGATCCTGCCCGTAGGTATCCTTGAGCCAGATGATGGCGTCATCTAGGGCGGCTTTGGCGATTTCGGAGCAGGTCTCGTTCCGCGCAGATTGGACCACATCACACCAGACCGATGCGCCTTCGGTGTTGCGATAAACACGCTCGATGAAAAGCGGTTCGACATGGCTGAATTCATCGGCCAAGGGGCCAAGTTCGTCGTCGATCAAACGCTTCTGCAGGGCGCGGAGCCACGCGGAATAGATCAGGGGTTCCGGCAGGTGTTCGTTCATCTCGCCATTCCAGTCGGCCAGAAGCTGCAGTGCCGTTTGTCTCTCGGCCTCGAGGGTTCCGGCGGGCGCTGCCTCGCCGGTAAACCACAGATCGGCGCCGATGAGCGGAAGGAGTGATCGAGCCGTGAAGCTCACTGTATCGAGTTGGGCCTCGATAAAGCTCTCGCGGGCGTGGACCTCGCGGGACTGCATCAGGAGCCGCCAACGGTTGATCCGCTGGGTATCACCCCATTCATAGGACATATGATCGGGGAAGGGGCGGTCAATCACCTTGTTGTTTGTGTTGCCGAGGAGACCGCCTTCGGGGTCGATGAATTCGGGGTTGGTGGCGTAGGGCAGGGTGCCGATCCAGCGGTTCTGGGCGAGATATCCATAGGTGGGCAGCCGCCCCTGGCTTTGATGCCCAAGGTTGCGACGCGGGAAGGCGCCGATGGTTTTCATCGCGACGCGGTTGCGATCGGCCAGCATGAGGTTTTGCGAGGGCGCGACGAAATCCTTGGCCGCCGAAATCGCCTGATCGACGTTGTGGGCACGCATGATGCCCATTCCGGCGCTGAGCGAGGTGTCGCGCTCGGACAGGGCGGTCCAGGCGAGCGAAGTCACATGGCCCGCAGGGCGAATGGCTCCGAGATCATATTGGTCAGGCGGCAGCACGGGGCCGTTGTCGGTCCATTGCAACTTGATCGTGACGGCAGGCGCGCCCGCGACGGTGATGATGCTGTCGCGCGAACGGAAAGGGGCCCAACCATCGGGCGTGCGGTATTCGTCGGGGTTCTGGGGGTTGACCTCTTCGATATAGACATCCTGATCGTCCAGATAACTTGAGGTCAGGCCCCAGCCGAGATCGGCGCTGCGCCCGGTCAGGATCAGGGGAAGGCCGGGGATCGTCCCGCCGATGACCCCGCCGGTCGAGAGCTCGAGCCGGGTGAGATACCAGATGGACGGGGCGGTCAGGCCGAGGTGTGGGTCGTTGGCCAACAGGGTTGAACCGGTCGCCGAACGGCTGACGCCCGCAGCCCAGGCGTTGGAGGCTCCGGCCAGGGGCAATGGCTTGACCGGTGAGAGCGGGTCAAAGGGCATATGACTGTCGGCCAGATAGAGGGGAACATCGTCCACTAGATCCGCGTAGCGTGGTAGTGCGGCCGTGCCGGAGCCGGGGGCGTCGGGAAGGATGTCGGCCACGCGTTCAGGAGAAAGAAGTAGCGATGTTCTGGCGCGCAGCACTTCCGCCTCCAGATGCCCCGACAATTGAAGCGCCATGAGTTTGAGGATGGCGATCGAATCCGCCGGTTGCCATGGTGCGATTGCCTGACTGAAGATCCACATCTCGGGCGCACCCCGGCCACGGGCGCCCGAGTTCACCTCGTCGATCCAGGCGTTGACGCCCGCACTATAGGCCTTGAGCATCTCTAGCGTACGCGCGTCCTGCGCTTCGACCGAAGAGACCGCCAGATTGTAGAGATCGAAACGGCGCAGGAGGCTGTCAATCTTGACAGTACGGCTGCCGAACAGCTCTGAAAGCCGACCCTGGACTGTCCGCCGCAGCATGGTCATCTGCCAAAGGCGGTCCTGAGCGTGAGCATAACCGAGGGCGAAGAACACATCCTCATCGTTCTGGCCGAAGATATGCGGCACATCGGCATTGTCGCGGACGATCTCGACCGCGGCGGAAATGCCGGCGACCTCGTATGTGCCGGAGTAATCGGGAAGAGACCGGGAGGCGAAATAGTAGACGAGGCCAAGGGCGCCGACCAAAAGGACGACCACACCGGTCGCGATGCGGAGAAGCCAGCGGAAGAGTTGCGCCATCTTGTCTCGAACCCAAATGCCTTGTTGACGCCCCCTTTCTGGGGGTTAGGTATCGGTATCTGGTTTCACGGCAAAGCGCGAGGGGAGAACGATGGCAAAGCTGGCATTCCTGGGTCTTGGGGTCATGGGCTATCCGATGGCGGGGCATCTGGCCTCCAGGGGGCATGAGGTCACGGTCTACAACCGCACCGCGGCCAAGGCCGAGAAATGGGCCGCGCAGCATGGCGGCACATGGGCGGCCACTCCGGCTGAAGCGGCGGCTGGCGCCGATATGGTCATGGCCTGCGTTGGGAATGACGACGACCTGCGCGCCGTTTGCCTTGGCGAGAACGGTGCTTTCGCCGGGATGAAGGCAGGTGCTCTATTTGTCGATCACACCACTGTCTCGGCGGCGGTCACTCGCGAGCTCAATGCCGCGGCGAAAGAGGTCGGGGTCAGTTTTGTCGATGCGCCGGTTTCGGGCGGGCAGGCTGGCGCTGAGAACGGCCAGCTCGTGATTATGTGCGGCGGCGATCAGGCCGCCTATGATATGGCAGAGCCGGTGATGATTTCCTACGCAAAGCTCTGCAAGCGCCTTGGTGAAAGTGGAGCCGGACAGCTGACCAAGATGGTCAACCAGATCTGTATTGCGGGTCTCGTTCAGGGTCTGTCCGAAGGTCTGCACTTTGCCGAAAAAGCAGGGCTTGATGGCCGTGAGGTGATCGAAGTGATTGGCGGTGGCGCTGCCGGGAGCTGGCAGATGGTCAACCGCTACAAGACCATGCTCGACGACCACTTCGAGCACGGCTTTGCCGTCGACTGGATGCGCAAAGACCTGGGCATCTGCCTTGCGACCGCCAATGAAACGGGTGCGAGCCTGCCGGTGACCGCGCTTGTCGACCAGTTCTACAAGGACGTGCAGAAAATGGGCGGCGGTCGCTGGGACACTTCGAGCCTCTTCAAGCGCCTGCGCAAGCTCGACAGCTAGAAAAAGGGGGCTCCGCCCCCGCGCCTTGCGGCGCTCCCCCGGAGTATTTCGGGCCAAAAGAAAAAAAGGGGCTGCGACAGACGCGGCCCCTTTCTTTTGGCGGTAAATACTCCCGGGGAGCGCGAGGGGCAGGCAGCCACTCGCTCCTACTTCTCAGGGATCAGGCCGCGTGGGCTGAAGCGCAGCACCAGCAGGAGCGCGAGGCCCATTGTGAAGAGACGCATATGCGCGGCCGAGTCTTGCATGGCGACGCGGAACCAGTTGTCGTCGGCAAGGCCTGACGTGAGGATCTGGGTCAGCCAGAGGCCAAGCGGTTCGACCTGAACCCAAAGCCACCAGATCAGGAAGGCGCCAAGGATCGAGCCAAAGTTGTTGCCCGATCCGCCGATGATCACCATCACCCAGATGAGAAAGGTGAAACGCAAGGGTTGGTAGGCGCCGGGGGTGAGCTGGCTGTCGAGGGTCGTCATCATCGCGCCGGCGATGCCGCAGATGGCCGAGCCGAGGATGAAGATCTGCAGGTGCCGGGCCGTCACGTCCTTGCCCATCGCCTCGGCGGCGGTCTCGTTGTCGCGGATCGCCCGCATCATCCGGCCCCAGGGGCTCTTCAGAGCGCGTTCAGCGAGCCAGAGGAGCGCCAAGAGAACGAGGGTGAAAAGGACCATATAGGCAAGTTTGACGTAGATCGTGGAGCCCGTGGTCGGATCGAGGCCAAAGCTCGCGGCGCGTTCGACGAAGCTCGTGCTGTTTTGTAGGTCGATCTCGTAGGGAACCGGGCGGGGCAGTCCGATCACGTTTTTCACGCCGCGGGCGAGCCAGTCTTCGTTCTTGAGAACCGAGATGATGATCTCGGCGATGCCGAGGGTGGCGATGGCGAGGTAGTCGGAGCGCAGGCCGAGGGCCGTCTTGCCGATCACCCATGCGGCACCGGCAGCCAGAACGCCACCCAAGGGCCAGGCGAGAAGCGTGATGATGCCCCAGTCGCGGAAGCCGTCGACGCCGCCGGGGTTGATCCCGCCGATATTGCCGAAATTCGCGGGCTTGATCGCCTCGACCACGGCAACGCCACCGTCAAAGACCCAGCGGTAGAGGAAGAAGCCGCCGACGAGGATCGCGAGGGTCGAGAGCGCGCGCGCTCGGCCCTTGGGCAGGCGGCTTTGGACCAGCACGGCGGCGATCACTGTCGCGGCCCCGAGCACCAGCGCCAGAAGGATCCGCGGGCCACCGCCTGCGGTCCAGGCGCCGGGGGTGGGGGGCAGGGAGACAAGCACGGTTGCGAGGCCCCCAAGGGCGACAAAGCCCATGATGCCCACGTTGAAGAGGCCGGCATAACCCCACTGGAGATTGACCCCCAGCGCCATGATCGCCGAAATCAGCGCCATGTTGAGGATGCCGAGGGCTGTGTTCCAGCTGCCCGAAAAGATCCAGGCGCCGGTCGTGCCTTCGAGGATGAAGAGAACCGCGACGAAAGCGAAAAGAAGCGGGGTGCGCATCGACTGGCTCATACCGACTGTCCTTTGAAGAGGCCCGTGGGCTTGAAGAGAAGCACGATGATCAGGATCGCGAAGCTGACTGCGAACTTGTAATCGGTCGACATCAGCTGCACGAGCCCGTCAGGCGCGAGGCTTTCGGGGAGCCAGTAGGTCAGCACCTTCTTCCAGGCATAGGTCACTGTCACTTCCGAGAAGGCCACGACGAAACCGCCGGCAATCGCGCCCAGCGGGTTGCCGAGGCCGCCCACGACCGCCGAGGCAAAGATCGGCAGGAGCAACTGGAAATAGGTGAAGGGTTTGAAGCTCTTGTCGAGTCCATAGAGCACGCCGGCCACCGTCGCCAAACCCGCGACGATCAACCAGGTAACCATGACGACGCGCTCGGGATTGATCCCCGACAGAAGCGCCAGATCCTCGTTGTCGGAGAAAGCGCGCATGGATTTGCCGGTGCGGGTCTTGTTGAGGAACCAGAAGAGCACCGCAACGACGATCACCGCGACCACGACCGTCAGAACCTGGGTCGTGCGAAGCGCGAGGCCCTCGGCGAGGCCGGTCATTTCCTTGAAGTCACGGGCGCTGATGATGAAACGCTCACCGTCCGAGAAATTCTGATCGCCCACGCCGATGATGAAGCGGACGATGCCGTTCATGATGAACATCACACCCACCGAGACGATCACGAGGATCACCGGCGCCGCCTTCTTTCGGCGGTAGAAGCGATAAACGGCGCGGTCGGTTCCAACCAGCAAGAGGCCTGTCGCCAGAATGCCGAAGGGCAGGGCGAGAAGGGCGGTCGGCAGGGGGCCGAAGTTGATCCCCATCGACTGGAACCACCAAGTCAAAAGGATGGTGACCGTCGTGCCAAAGGCCATGGTGTCGCCATGGGCGAAGTTCGAGAAGCGCAGGATGCCATAGATCAGCGTCACGCCCAGAGCGCCAAGCGCAAGCTGGGCGCCATAGGAGGTGGCGGGAATGAGGACGAAGTTGGCGAGGACAACGAGGCCGTTCAGAAAGTCCATGGTCTCATCCTCCCAGGAAGCTGCGGCGAACTTCGGGGTCGTTCAGAAGCTCTTTGCCGGTGCCGGTATGGGCGTTGCGCCCCTGAACCAAGACATAGCCGCGATCGGCGATCTCGAGCGCTTGGCGCGCGTTCTGTTCGACCATCAGGATCGGGATGCCGGTGCGGCTCACTTCGATGATCCGGTCGAAAAGCTCGTCCATGACGATGGGCGAGACGCCCGCGGTCGGCTCGTCGAGCATCAGGAGCTTGGGCTTGGTCATCAGCGCCCGGCCCACGGCGACCTGCTGACGCTGGCCGCCCGACAATTCGCCCGCCGCCTGACGGCGCTTGTCCTTGAGGATCGGGAAAAGGTGATAAACCTGTTCCATCGTCTCGCGGATATCGTCCTTGCGGATGAAGGCGCCCATCTCGAGGTTTTCCTCAACCGTCATCGACGGGAAGATGTTGCGGACCTGCGGCACAAAGCCCATGCCTTTGATCACGCGATCCTGCGGCGACAGGGCGGTGATATCCTCGCCCGCCAGCCGGACCGCGCCGGATCGCACATTGAGCATCCCGAAGATCGCTTTCATCGCCGTCGATTTGCCGGCGCCGTTGGGGCCGACGATCACGGCGATCTCGCCGGGGTTCACCGAAATGGTGCATTCGTGCAGGATGTCGGGGCCGCGGCCATAGCCGCCCGTCACCGCATCGCCAATGAGGAAGGGTTCGGTCATGCGCCTACCTTGTCCTTATGCTTGAGGCCGGTGCCGAGGTAGGCCTCGATCACATGTTCGTTGGCCTTGATCTCGTCGAGGGTGCCTTCGGCCAGAACCTTGCCCTCGGCCATGCAGATGACCGGATCGCAAATGCGGCCGATGAAATCCATATCGTGTTCGATCACGACGAAGGTGTAGTTGCGCTCTTTGTTCAGGCGCACGATGGCATCGCCTATGGTGTTAAGAAGCGTGCGGTTCACGCCTGCGCCAACCTCGTCGAGGAAGACGATCTTGGCGTCGACCATCATCGTGCGGCCCAGTTCCAGCAGCTTCTTCTGGCCGCCCGACAAGTTACCCGCCTTTTCGTCTCGCAGGTGGTCGATGGTCAGGAAATCCAGAACCTCGTCGGCCTTGGCAGCAAGCGCCCGCTCCTCGTCGGCGATCCGTTGGCGGCCGAACCATGTATTCCACAGCTTCTCGCCCGATTGGCCTGCGGGAACCATCATCAGGTTCTCGAGCACGGTCATCGAGTGGAATTCGTGGGCGATCTGGAAGGTCCGCAAAAGGCCCTTGTGGAAAAGCTCGTGCGGCGGCAGGCCGGTGATATCTTCACCGTCCATCACCACGCGCCCCGAGGTTGGCTTGTGGACGCCGGCGATCACGTTGAAGAGGGTGGTCTTGCCTGCACCGTTGGGGCCAATGAGGCCCGTGATCGACCCAGGTGCAATTCTGAGGGTCGCTCCGTCAACGGCATGAAATCCCCCGAAATGCTTGTGGAGGTCTTCGACAACAATCATGGGTGGCCCCCCGGCTGATCATGCCCCAACGGGACATGGTGGTGTTGAAACGGCGCGGGAATGACCCCGCGCCGCTCGTTTTGCACTGTCGTGCGATTAACGGAACTTCGCAGTCACGAAGGCGCCGCCGTTGACGTCGTACTCGCGGTAGTTGCCAGCGCTTTCACCCGGTCCGATAAGCTCGACAGCGGTCGCACCGATGTAGTCGATGTCGACGCCAGCTTTCAGAAGCTCGATGGCCTTGGCCAGCTCGCCCGGAAGGATCGGTTCACCCGGCGCGTTGGCAACGTCCATGACATGGGCGGCGAAATCAGCCGAAGCCGACGAACCGGCAGCCTGCATGGCGAGCATGATCAGAGCAGCAGCGTCATAGCTCTCGGCCGAGAAGGCCGAAGTGCCGTCGAAGCCAGCTGCCGAAGCCAGGCCCTGATAAACGCCTGCACCATCGCTGTCGGTGCCCGGCAGAGCGCCGAACGAGCCGTTCAGGCCATCGCCGATGGCGGCGAGGAGGCTGTCACCATACATGCCGTCCGGCAGGTAGAAGGTGTCGAAGGCGCCCGAGTCGAGCGAGGCTTGGATGACGCCCTTGCCGCCCTGGTCGACATAGCCGGCCACGACGAGAACTTCACCGCCAGCCGAGGCCAGAGCCGCGACTTCGGCCGAGTAGTCGGCCTTGCCGTCTTCATGCGCGGCCGAGATGGTCACCGTGCCGCCCGAGGCTTCGAAAGCGGCCTGGAACGCATCGGCAAGACCCTTGCCGTAGTCGTTGTTGGTATAGGTCAGAGCGACCGACTTGATGCCGCGGTCGTTGAGGATGTCGGTGATCACGACGCCCTGACGCGCATCCGACGGAGCGGTGCGGAAGAACAGGCCGTTGTCTTCGTTGTTGTTGTGCGACAGGCCCGGCGAGGTGGCCGACGGCGAGATCATCACAACGCCGTTGGGCATGGCAACGTTCTGCAAGATGGCGCCGGTGACGCCCGAGCAGTCGCCGCCAACGATGGCGTTGATGCCGTCGCCGGTGATCAGACGCTCGGCGGTCGCCGTGGCAAGGCCAGCGTCGATGCAGCCGTCATCGCCGCGGATGCCGGTGACGGTCGCGCCGTCAAGAAGGGTACCGGCAGCGTTGACTTCGGCGATTGCAAGCTCGGCGCCCTGAGCCATGGCCGGGGTGATCGACTCGAGCGGGCCGGTGTAGCCCAGGATGATGCCGATCTTGATTTCTTCAGCCGAGGCAGCGCCGGCAAGAAGAGCAGTGGCCGCAGAGGCCAGCAGCAGTTTTTTCATTCGATAACTCCCTATCGGATAGCGGATATTTTTATCCTGAAGGCCAAACTACGCAGGCCGTGGCCAAAAGGAAAGCCAAATCCCACGGGGAAACGGCCTGTTTTTACCGCTTTTCCGGGACAAACCTTCCCGGCAGAGACAACTTGCCGAGGGATCAGATCGACAAACGCGAGGCGTGCGTGCCACGCTCTCGGTAGGGCGTCGTGTCGTAATGGGCGCGATAGCATTTCGAGAAATGCGACGGCGAGGCGAAACCACAAGCCAGCGCCACGTTGATGACGCTCATGTCAGTTTGCATCAGAAGGTTGCGGGCCTTTTGCAGGCGCAGCTCCATATAGTAGCGCTTGGGGCTGCGGCTGAGATAGCGGCGGAACAGCCGCTCGAGCTGCCGGGTCGACATCCCCACGTCATGGGCGAGGGTCGCCGGGCTGATCGGCTCTTCGATGTTCTGCTCCATCATCTGGATGACGCGGCTGAGCTTGGGGTGGCGCACGCCGATGCGGGTCGGGATCGAGAGGCGCTGTGTATCCTGATCGGTGCGGATCGAGGAATAGATCAGCTGGTCGGCAACCGCATTGGCCAGCCCTTCTCCATGTTCGTCGGCGATAAGCTTGAGCATCAGGTCGATCGAGGCGGTGCCGCCTGCGGTGGTGATCCGGTTGCCATCGACGACAAAGACCGATTTCGTCAGCTTAACGTCTTCGAATTCCTCGGCAAAGCTGTCCTGGTTTTCCCAGTGGATCGTTGCCTTCTTGCCATCAAGGAGGCCCGCTTTGGCAAGCGTATAGCCCGCGGTGCAAAGGCCACCCATCGTGACGCCCTTGCGGGCCTCGCGGCGGAGCCAGCTGACCAACTTCTTGGTGGTCGCGGCCTGCACGTCGATCCCGCCACAGACCATGACAACGTCCTCGCGGCCCAACTCGCCCAGATCCATATTCAGCTTGAATTCGGTGCCGTTCGAGCAGCGGGCCACCTCTCCGCCTTCGCCGGCAATCGCCCAGTCATAGAGCTTTTTGTTGGCCATGCGATTGGCAATGCGCAGGCTCTCAAGAGCGCAGGCGAAACAAAGCATCGTGAAATTGTCGAGAAGAACAAAGACAAAGCGCTTGGGCTTGCCCTTGGCGTCAACTTCCACGATCTGCGGCTGGATATCCATATCCTACGTCCACCCCATGAGAACGGTCGATCATCAGCAGGTTTTCAGAGCAGGTTCAAGGGAAATCAAATGCGGCAATAGATGTCGTATTACGGCTGCCTGAACGGCGTTTGTCGGTGTTTTTGCCATTGGAAGCGGCTGGGGCAGGGGGTATAAGGCCGCGTTGTTACCGCAAACCCCCTGCCAAACTGCGGGGGCGGACCAAGGAGCTGAACATGATCGAATGGCACAAATCGGATTGGCGCAAACTGCCCCGGATCCAGATGCCCGACTATCAGGACGCAGATGCCCTGCGCACGGTCGAATCGAAGCTCGCCTCCTATCCGCCGCTGGTTTTTGCCGGCGAAGCCCGACGCCTGAAATCGCATCTGGCCAAGGTCAGCCGTGGCGAGGCCTTCCTGCTGCAAGGTGGCGATTGCGCCGAGAGCTTTGCCCAGTTCAGCGCCGACCAGATTCGCGATACCTTCAAGGTCATGCTGCAAATGGCCATGGTCCTGACCTTTGGCGCCAAGGTGCCGGTGGTCAAGGTGGGCCGCATGGCCGGCCAGTTCGCCAAACCGCGCAGCGCGCCGACCGAGGTTGTGGGCGGGGTGGAGCTTCCGTCTTACCGCGGCGACATCATCAACGGGTTTGATTTCAACGCCGAGGCCCGTATTCCCGATCCGGCGCGGATGCTGCAGGCCTATACCCAGTCGGCCGCGACGCTGAACCTTCTGCGCGCCTTCTCGACCGGCGGTTTCGCCGATATCCACCGCGTTCACGCCTGGACCCTTGGGTTCACCGGTGCGCCGGAGGCCGAGAAATACCGTGCGATTTCCGATCAGATTTCCAACGCACTCGATTTCATGACCGCCGCGGGCCTGACCGGCGAGACCAACCACGAACTGGCAACGGTCGAATACTACACCAGTCACGAGGCGCTGCTTCTGGAATATGAAGAGGCGCTCTGCCGGATCGACTCGACCTCGGGCAAATGGCTGGCAGGCTCCGGTCACATGATCTGGATCGGCGACCGTACCCGTCAGCCGGATGGTGCCCATGTCGAGTTTGCACGCGGCGTGCTGAACCCCATCGGCCTCAAGTGCGGCCCGACGATGACCACCGGCCACCTCAAGGCGCTGATCAACAAGCTCAACCCCAAGAACGAGGCCGGTCGTCTGACGCTGATTGCTCGCTTCGGCGCAGGAAACGTTGGCGAACACTTGCCGCGCCTGATCCGTGCCGTGCAGGAAGAAGGGTTTAACGTGGTCTGGACGTGCGACCCAATGCACGGAAACACGATCAAGTCGTCCTCTGGCTACAAGACCCGGCCCTTCGACTCGGTCCTGCGCGAAGTGCGCGAGTTCTTCGGTGTCCATAACGCCGAGGGCACCATTCCCGGCGGTGTTCATTTCGAGATGACCGGTCAGGATGTGACCGAATGCACCGGCGGTGTTCGCGCTGTGACGGACGAGGATCTCTCGGATCGCTATCACACAGCTTGCGATCCGCGTCTGAACGCGTCGCAGTCGCTTGAGCTGGCCTTCCTTGTGGCAGAAGAGCTGTCGGCGCGCCGCAGCAAACTTGCCGCAGCCGCCGAGGCCAGCTGATCAAACGTTAGAAACGACGAGACGAAGGGCCGGGCGTGGACGCTGCGGCCCTTTTTCTTTCATTTCGTCGAAAGGCAGGGCAGGCCGTGAAACCGGAGCGAGGATCTCGCGGCGGATATATCCGTCCCGGCGGATCGCCAGCCGTCGGGCAGGGGTATGTATCACGATTGCGCCCATCAGCCTGTCAACGACACCGTTTGCGCCTTCGAGGGGCAAGAGCAACAGTCTGCCAATCTCGCGGTCTGCGTCCAGCTCGGCGGCGAGGGGTATCTCGACCAGCGCGGGCCCATTGAACACAAGTTCGACTTCGGCAACGAGCTCAGATCGGGCGCCGAGTGTAAAGAATGTCGAAAGCGGCATACCGCGCCCGTCGGCACGGATCATATCATTGAGACGCTGCCCGCAAGCCCGCATCCGCGTAACGCCTGGCGCAAGGCGCTCTGCAATGAACGCATGGGGGAGGGCGGTATCGATCTGGGAGGGATCAACCTCGCTGCGAACCGGCAAAATACGCGCGCCGCGGATCTGCCGCCAGTAGCCTTCAAGCGCGGTGATGGCTTGAGGCCGGTGGGCAGACAGAGTGCGGTCCGTTGGAAACTGGGACATGACGTTTCTCCGAAAATACCATTTGATTTTTAGGCATCTCGTTTGGTGACGCACCCGTTATGTTAACACGTGGTTAATGTCTGCAGTAGCCCCACCTGCGCTTGCCCTTGGAGGGCGATTGCCGTTAGCTGCGGCAAACGAAAAGGAAAAGCCATGATCCAGTCGATGACCGCGTTTGCCAGCCGCACTGGCGCCATGAATAGCGCAAGCTGGGCCTGGGAAATGCGCGGTGTTAATGCGCGGGGGCTGGATATGCGCCTCAGGATTGCGGAGGGGCTCGACGGGCTGGAGCAGGCAGTGCGCGCCGCTCTGAGCGCACGGTTCTCGCGTGGCAACATCAGCCTGACCCTGCGGGTGAGCCGCGATGACAGCGCCGGCGCCCTGATCCTTGATGCCGATCAGCTCGACCGGGTGCTGGCCGCGCTTGACCAGATTCAGGAACGCGCCTTCGAGAAAGGCGTGACCCTCGCTCAAGCCACCTCGGCCGATGTTCTGCAACAAAGGGGCGTCGTGGTTCAGGGCCGCACGGAGGATGACGCCGAGGCGCTCGTCGCGGCCCTGCTGGCCGATCTCGAGCCAATGCTCGACGATTTCGCCGCCATGCGCCGGGCGGAAGGGACCGCGCTCCGCTTGGTTCTTCTCGATCACCTCGACCAGATCGCCGCCCTGACCAACGCCGCCGCCAGCGCCGCCGAGGCCCGCCTCGAGGAAACCCGCGCCAACATGACTGCCGCTCTTCGCCGCGTGGTCGATGAGGCGGTCGAGGCTGATCCTGCCCGCATCGCGCAAGAGCTGGCGATCATCGCCGTCAAGCAGGACGTGACCGAAGAGATCAACCGCCTCAAGGTCCATATCGGGGCGGCCAAGGCGCTTCTTGATGATCCCAAGCCCGCGGGCCGCAAGCTCGATTTCCTCGCGCAGGAGTTCAACCGCGAGGCCAACACGCTCTGTTCCAAATCGCAGGCCGCGCCGCTCACCGCCATCGGGCTTGACCTCAAGGCGGTGATCGACCAGATGCGCGAGCAGATCCAGAACGTGGAGTAAACCATGCAGCGCCGCGGCCTTCTCATTATTCTTTCTTCGCCGTCGGGTGCGGGGAAATCGACGATGACCAAACGCCTGCGCGCCTGGGATCCCTCGATCCGCTTTTCAGTCTCCGCCACGACCCGCGCCCCGCGCCCCGGCGAAGAGGACGGCCGCGAATATTATTTCCGCTCACGCGAGGCTTTCGAGCAGATGGTCGCCACCGGCGAGATGCTCGAACACGCCGAGGTTTTCGGCAATTTCTACGGCAGCCCAAAGGGCCCTGTCGTCGCCAATATGGAAGGCGGGGTCGATACGCTCTTCGATATCGACTGGCAGGGCGGCCAGCAGATCAAGCAGGCGATGGGCGAGGATGTCGTCTCGATCTTCATCCTGCCGCCGTCGATGGCCGAGCTCGAACGCCGCCTGCGCTCGCGCGGGCAGGATAGCGACGAGGTGATCGCGGGGCGGATGTCGAAGAGCCTCGCCGAGATCAGCCATTGGGCGGAATACGATTATGTGCTGGTCAATGACGATCCAGATGCCTGCGAGGCTAAGCTCCGCGCCATCCTGACCGCCGAACGCCAGCGCCGCACGCGCCAGCCTTGGCTCAACGATTTCGTGCGCGGTCTGAGCAAGGAATATGGGGGCAAGTGATGATCTTTTCCTTTGAAGGCCACGCGCCGACGATCGACCCCGAGGCTTGGGTGGCGCATGACGCCAATATCATCGGCAAGATCACCCTGATGGCCGGAAGCTCCGTCTGGTTCTGCTCAACCTTGCGCGGCGATAACGAGCCGATCGTGGTGGGCGAGGGGACCAATATTCAGGAAAACTGTGTGATCCACACCGACATGGGCTTTCCCGTCACCATCGGCGCGGGCTGCACCATCGGCCACAAGGCGATGATCCACGGCTGCACCATTGGCGAGAATACCCTCGTCGGCATGGGCGCCACGATCCTCAACGGCGCGGTGATCGGCAAGAACTGCCTGATCGGGGCAGGGGCCCTGATCCCGGAAGGCAAGGTGATCCCCGATGGATCGCTGGTGATGGGGGTTCCGGGCAAGGTCGTGCGCGAGCTTGACGAGGCCCGGATTGAATCGCTGCGTGCCTCAGCGCGCGGCTATCAGCGCAACGCCCGCCGCTTCCGCGCGGGCCTCAAAGAGATCTGAGATGATACCTCCCAAGAGCCTCGTGCGCCGCACAGGTTGGCCCGAGAGCGCCTCCAAACCCCTCGTCACGCCGCTTCAGCCTTCGGTGGTCTATACCTCGGGCAATCCCGATGCGCTCGACGTGATCTATACGGAAAAGACCGGCTTTAGTTATGCCCGCGAGGGGCATCCGAATGCCTCGGTCTTGGCCTCGAAGATCGACTATCTCGAAGGGACGCAGGGCGGGATCATCACCGGCTCGGGGATGAGCGCGATTTCGGCGGTGCTGCTTGGCGTGCTGAAGGCGGGCGACCACGTCCTCTGCGGCGATCAGGCCTATGGCCGGACCCTGCGCCTGATGACCCAAGACCTGCCGCGCCTCGGTATCGAGACGAGCCTTGCCGATCCGACCGACGCCGCCGCGATACGCGCGGCGATGCGGCCCAACACGCGGATGATCCTTGTCGAGGTGATTTCCAACCCGACGATCCGTGTGGCCGATATGGAGGGCATCGCCCGGATCTCCAGCGAGACCGGCGTTCTTCTGGTGGTGGACAACACCTTCACCACGCCGCGCCTCTATCGCCCCTTCGAACATGGCGCCGATATCATCATCCATTCGGTGACCAAGCTGATGGCCGGCCATTCCGACGCGACCCTCGGCTATGCCGTGGCCCGCGATCCCGCGCTGATGACCGCGATCAACGACGCCAACGTGACATGGGGCCTGACGCCGAGCCCCTTCGATTGCTGGCTGGCCGAGCGTGGCCTGCACACCTTCGATCTGCGCCTCGACAAGGCCGAGCGCAACGCGGCGGCCTTGGCCGAGGCGCTGGCGGGCCATCCGGCGGTCGAGCGTGTGCTCTATCCCACGCGCCCCGATCACCCCGACCACAACCGCGCCATGAGCCTTCTTGGCGGGCGCGGCGGCAACATGATGTCGTTCATTCTCAAAGGGGGCAGGGCGGCCGCCAATGCCTTTACCAACGCCGCCCCCGAGATTGCCTTTGCGCCCACCTTGGGCGACGTGGGCACGACCCTGTCGCACCCGCCGTCATCGTCGCACCGGGGGCTGACCGTGGAAGGCCGCGCCAAGCTCGGGATTACCGAAGGGTTTTTCAGGGTGTCTGTTGGGGTTGAGGAGGAGGGCATCCTCGTTTCAGAAATGCTCCGCGCGGCCGATGCAGCTCGGGGTCAAAGTGCGACCTAGCTAAAGAATTCGGAAACTTCGATAATATCGAAATCGAGGTCGGGTGCCACCTGCGCGACTTCCCTCTTGATCAAATTCGGTGCCGGGAGCGCACTGGCAAGTGCGCGATACTGACCTTGGTATCCAGAGCGATACAATTCACCGGCGATATCGACCGCGTCGAAACCGTTGCCGATCAGGACCGACAAAATGGCAGTCGGTCGAGGCCGAGCTGCAAGGCAATCAGAGAGGCTTTCAATATCGACAAAGACAAAACCATCAATTCTGGGATCATTGTCGTCGAGGCCTTCAATAACGGTTTTTCTGCCCACAAAATAGATGGCATCGCCGTCAAGATTTTCTTTCGCTTTGCTGTTCCGATTTGACACTACTGCTTCGGCCTCCCGAACCCATCTATTTCCTTCGAACACGCTACATGCCGCATCCGCGTCTCCCATGAGAAACGCAGCAAATCTTGGACCTTTGGAAAGATCGCCCCCTGTTAAAGCACAGAATAGGCCGGAAATTGGAAATGTCCCCGTCAAAAGCGGCATTTTTTTTAGCCGGTTTCGACACGTTTCGCCCGAACCCGATCAATGCAGCCAAAGGGCCACCATTGGAGCCTAACCCTTCAATAAAATTGTGACATCGCCGAGACCGCGCCCTTGTCGCCGCTTCTCGGACCTGTAATCTTTGGGTTGATCTCAACGCAGAACTGGAAGGACGCACCATGAAACTTCTCCGCTTCGGGCCAAAAGGCAAGGAAAAGCCGGGGATGCTTGATGTCGATGGTGCGCTGCGCGATCTGTCGGCGGAGATCGATGATATCGCCGGCACCGCCCTGTCTGATACCGCTTTACAGCGTTTGCGCGAGATCGATCCCGCGCGCCTGCCCTTGGTTGAAGGGAGCCCGCGTATTGGCGCCTGTGTGGGGCAGGTCGGAAAATTCATTTGTATCGGCCTGAACTTTGACGATCACGCTGCTGAAGCCAACATGGCTATTCCCGAAGAACCGATCGTCTTTTTCAAAGCGACCTCCGCTATATGCGGCGCCAATGATCCGATCGAGATCCCCCACGGGTCAAGCAAAACGGATTGGGAGCTCGAGCTTGCTGTCGTGATCGGCAAGGAAGCGAAATATGTATCGGTCGAAGAGGCGATGTCGCATATCGCAGGCTATTGCATCGCAAACGACGTGAGCGAGCGGGATTTCCAGCTGCGGCGCTCGGGGCAATGGGTCAAGGGAAAGTCTGCCGACACCTTTGGGCCGATTGGACCGTGGCTCGTCACCCGTGATGAAATTGCCAATCCGCAAGATCTGAAAATGACGCTCGATGTCAACGGCAAGCGGTTCCAGGATGGCTCGACAAAAACCATGCACTTTAGCGTGGCCGAGGTTGTCTCGTATCTGTCCCAGTTCATGAGCCTCCAGCCGGGTGATGTGATTTCCACAGGGACACCGCCGGGGGTGGGGATGGGGCAGAAGCCCGAAGTCTACCTCAAGGCCGGAGATCAAATGGTCCTTGCAATAGAAGGGCTTGGTGAGCAGCGCTACGAAGTTGTTCAAGGCTAGCAGCCTTTCGAACCCCAAGCGTTGGTTTGTTGAATTTACTTGCGTTTAGAGCATCGGCGGGAAAGCTGATCCTATGCTGACAGTCAAAACACGCATAATCAGTATTATGTAACATAACTGCCAGTTGGGTAAGCAAAAACATGGGTGCTTGTATGCTTGATGCAGACTCTGCGGATACGGTCGAATTTCTCGCACAAATGGTATCCGCTGAGTCTGCCGAAGATCTATGGTCGCTCTTGATAGCGAAAATGGCAAGCTATGGGTTTGATCGTCTGATTTATGGGCTTACACGCAGCGCCGAAAAAGGTGGCGTCGGTCCCGAGGTGGATTGGGTGGTCCTATCGAACCACTCGCCTGAATATATCCAGCGCTTCCTAACCCAAGAAACGCTGCGCTCGGCACCGATGATGCGCTGGACCATGACGCATTTTGGCGCACAGAGTTGGCGGATCGTTCAGGATCGTGCTGTCTCAGGACAGCTTTCACCTGCGGAGCTTCGTCATCTTGAGTTTAACAGAGCGATGCAAGTTGTTGCTGGGTATACGATTTCTTTCGTTACCACCGGATCGCGGCAAAGAGCGGCAATGGCCCTGACCGCCATGCCCGGATTGGATCAGGACGACGTCGACAAGATCTGGGCCCAACACGGGCGCGATATAGAAATCATCAATAACGTAGCACATCTCAAAATCATGTCGTTGCCAAACCTTGGGTCAATCCGGCTATCTCCCCGCCAGAGACAAATCCTGGAAGCTGTTGGCGACGGAAAGTCCGCCTCGGAAATTTCCGGCCTGCTCGGCATTTCAGTCGCGATGGTTGAAAAGCATCTACGCCTCGCGCGGGCCGCTCTCGGTGTCGAAACAACAGCCCAGGCGTTGCTCAAGGCGGCATTTCTTAATCAGGTATATGTCAAAACGATCTAGATTTGACCGATCGAAAAAATCTGCTGCGAGGTCAGGTTTTCCTTACTTTCAATTTCCTTAGAATCAATCAAAAATAGGGTGTTCCGTGAGTGGTGGCCTTAGGCCTGGAACGCGGTCCCGTCGACTCCTGTTATTTCAGGTTGGGACGGGACCAACCGGGACACCGGCGTTGGGGCTGGCTTCTGATCGGTCTTAGCATCATGTAAAACGACGCCTCGATAACAGCCGGTTGCGCCGGGGCGGCATCCTGTTCTCCCAATATCGGTGCCGCCTACGGGCGCCCTGCCCCAAAGAAAATCCCGCCGGATCACTCCGGCGGGCCATTCTTTTGGTTTGACGCGAGGGATTAGCCCTTGGCGTTCATCCGGGCGACTTCGGCGGCGAAGTCGTCGGCTTCTTTTTCGATGCCTTCACCAACCTCGAGGCGGACGAAACCGGTGATGGTCACGCCGGCTTCCTTGGCGGCGGCCTCGACGGTCAGGTCGGGGTTGATCACGAAAGCCTGGCCGAGAAGGGTCGACTCGGCGACGAACTTCTTCATGCGGCCTTCGATCATCTTCTCGATGACGGCTTCGGGCTTGCCCGACTCGCGGGCGATGTCCATCTGCACGGCCTTTTCCTTGGCAACAACGGCCGGATCAAGGTCGGCTTCCGACAGCGAGGCCGGGTTGGCGGCGGCAATGTGCATGGCGACCTGACGGGCAAAGCCCTCGTTGCCACCCGAGAAACCGACGAGAACGCCGATCTTGCCCATGCCGTCCGTGGCGGCATTATGGACATAGGTCACAACGCCATCCGCGTTGATCGCGGCCATGCGGCGGACCGACATGTTCTCACCGATCACGGCAACGGCTTCGGTCACAACGGTCTCAACCGTCTTGCCGTTCATCGAAGCGGCCTTGAGCGCCTCGGTGCTGTCGACGCCAAGCGCCACAGTGGCAATACCCGACACCATCTTCTGGAAATCAGCGTTCTTGGCAACGAAGTCGGTCTCCGAGTTGACCTCGACAGCCACGCCCTTGCCGCCGTTCACGGCGACGGCCACAAGGCCCTCGGCGGCGGTGCGGCCGGATTTCTTGGCGGCCTTGGCAAGGCCCTTGGTGCGAAGCCAGTCAACGGCCGCTTCCATGTCGCCATTGGTTTCGGTGAGCGCCTTCTTGGCGTCCATCATGCCCGCGCCGGTCGACTCGCGGAGTTCTTTCACCATCGATGCGGTGATCGTCATCATGCGTCTCCTTAATAGGGGTGGCCGGACGGGCCCTGCCCGTCCGGTTTTATCTGTGCGAAGCGGCGCGGATTACTCCGCGACAGCCTCTTCGGCGATCTCTTCCATGGCGCCGAGATCGACACCGGCCTTGGCAAGCTGGGTCGACATGCCGTCGAGCGCAGCACGGGCGGCGAGATCGCAGTAGAGCGCAATGGCGCGCGCTGCGTCGTCGTTGCCGGGGATCACATAGTCAACGCCAGCCGGCGAGCAGTTGGTGTCGACAACTGCGACAACCGGGATGCCGAGCTTGTTGGCTTCGAGGATGGCGAGGTCTTCCTTGTTCACGTCGATGACGAACAGAAGATCCGGAACGCCGCCCATCTCGCGGATACCGCCAAGCGAAGCCTGAAGTTTGGCCTGCTCGCGCTCCATGCCGAGGCGCTCTTTCTTGGTGAGGCCTTCAAAGCCTTGAGCGGCGGCCTCGTCGATCGCCTTGAGGCGGTTGATCGACTGCGAAACGGTCTGCCAGTTGGTCAACGTGCCACCGAGCCAGCGGTGGTTCATGTAGAACTGGGCCGACTTTTCGGCGGCGTCGGCGATGCCCTTCTGGGCCTGACGCTTGGTGCCGACAAAGAGGATACGGCCGCCCTTGGCGACGGTATCGCGGATGACGTTGAGCGCGGCGTCAAGCATCGGCACGGTCTGGGTCAGATCGAGGATGTGGATGCCGTTGCGGCTGCCGTAGATGTATTGCTGCATCTTCGGGTTCCAGCGCTGGGTCTGGTGGCCGAAGTGAACGCCAGCCTCAAGCAGCTGACGCATGGAGAACTCGGGAAGAGCCATGTCCTATTCCTTTCCGGTTTAGCCTCGGCGGAGGATCAGGCTTTCGCCCAACCGGTGGATGGTATGGGATGTCTCCCCATAGCACCCGCCCCCGCCTGCGGGATTGAAGTAGCGGCCCTATAGACGCAAGTGATGGGGGGTGCAAGCCCCCTGCCCCTGCAATATTTCCCGTTCTTCTTGCAGGCCCCCACGCTTTGCGGCAACAAGCAGGTATGAGCCAAACACCCGACATCCTCTGTATCGGTTCCGTCCTTTGGGATGTGATCGGCCGCGCCACTGTGCATATGCAGGCCGGGGCCGATGTGCCGGGGCGGATCACCCGCCTTCCCGGAGGTGTGGCGATGAACATCGCCATGACGCTGCGCCGATTTGGCCTGACGCCCGCGATCCTCACCGCCATCGGCCGCGATGCCGAGGGCGAGGAATTGATCGCCGAAGCCGGGCGGATGGGGCTTGTGTGCGAGTTTGTCTATCGCTCCGAGGATCTGCCGACCGATGTCTATATGGCTGTCGAAGGGGCGAACGGGCTGATTGCGGCAATTGCTGACGCGCATTCTCTGGAGGCGGCAGGTGAGCGCATCCTTGCTCCGCTGGCCGATGGACGGCTCGGAAGCGCTGACGCCCCCCACTCTGGCCTCGTGGCGCTCGATGGCAACCTGACGACCGACCTTTTGCGCGAAATCGCCCGCTCGCCTCTCTTTGCCTTGGCCGATCTGCGCGTGGCTCCAGCCAGCCCCGGCAAAGCTGAACGGCTTCTCGCGTTGATGGATCACCCGACTGCAACGCTTTACGTTAACCTCGAGGAAGCCAGTCGCCTTTGTCAGGCGCATTTCACCGACTCCGCCGCCGCCGCCGCCGCAATGATCGTCCGTGGCGCGCATCGGGTGCTGGTGACGGACGGCGGCCGCCCGGCCAGTGAGGCGACAGGCGATAGCGTCATCACCCTTGAGCCGCCCAAAGTGCTTGTGACCCGCGTCACCGGCGCGGGCGATACATTCATGGCGGCTCACATCGTCGCCGAAGCGCGGGGGGCGGCCCGCGAGGAGGCGCTCTTCAAGGCGCTCGACGCCGCGGCCACCTATGTTTCCGGAGAAGTCCCCAAGTGATTGATATGATCTATTCCGACGAGGTCGCCGAGGCCCGCGCCAAGGGCGCACCGATTGTCGCGCTTGAAAGCACGATCATCACCCACGGAATGCCCTATCCGCAGAATGTCGAAACCGCGCGGCGGGTGGAAGAGACGGTGCGCCAAGGCGGTGCCACGCCTGCCACCATCGCGGTGATCGCTGGTGCGCTCCATGTGGGGCTGAATGGATCCCAGCTCGATGCACTAGGGCAGGCCAAGGACGTGATGAAGCTTTCCCGCGCCGATATGGCCGCCTGCCTTGCCTCTGGCCGCACCGGAGCCACGACCGTGGCCGCCACGATGATCGCCGCCCGGCTCGCCGGGATCGAGGTCTTTGCGACAGGCGGGATCGGCGGCGTGCACCGCGGCGCGGAGACGAGTTTCGATATCTCCGCCGACCTGCACGAACTTGCCCAGACCCCGGTCACGGTCATCGCCGCAGGGGCCAAGGCCATCCTCGACCTGCCGAAAACCCTGGAAGTTCTGGAAACCCTCGGCGTTCCGGTGATCGCCTACGGGCAAGACGACCTCCCCGCCTTTTGGTCGCGCCAATCGGGCCTCAAGGCGCCCCTGCGGATGGACAGCCCCGCCGAGATCGCCGCCGCCCACCGGATGCGCGGCGCTCTGGGCCTGCCCGGCGGCCAGTTGGTCGCCAACCCGATCCCTGCCGAGGCCGAGATCCCGTCTGATGTCCTTGCGCCGCATATCGCCAAGGCTCTATCCGAAGCCGAGGCGCAAGGGATCGCGGCCAAGGCCGTCACGCCGTTTCTGCTCCAGCGTATCTTCGAACTCACCCACGGCGCCAGCCTCGAGGCCAATATCGCGCTGGTCCTCAACAACGCGCGCCTTGGCGCAAAGATTGCCAGCGAAATGGCCAAGGCCTGAGCGCCCGCCCCTTGGAAAGCCCGAGGCGCCCGACTATTTTGCCGATGAACCCCCAAGCGAGGCCCAAGTGAACGGACCTGACCATCACGACGATCCGGCCCCCCGCCGACGCGGCGGCATCCTGACTGCGTTCCGCAACAATTTCCTCGCGGGCCTTGTGGTGATCGCGCCGATCGGCATGACCTTCTGGCTGGTCACCACCGTTCTGGGATGGGTGGACGGCGTAGTCTGGCCCTTCATCCCGCAGTCCTATCATCCGCAAGAACTCATCAACCGCTTCTTCGGGCTCGAGGGCGCAGATGCCGTGACCATCAACGTCCGCGGCGTCGGCGTCATCCTGTTCCTTGCCTTCACCGTCGTCGTCGGCTGGATCGCCAAGGGCCTCATCGGCCGCAGCTTCATCCGCTGGGGCGAGGGCCTTGTCGAGCGGATGCCGATCGTCCGCTCGGTCTATGGCGGGGTGAAGCAGATTGCCGAAACCGTGTTCTCGCAATCCGAGACCTCCTTCGACCGCGCCTGCCTGGTCGAATACCCCCGCCCCGGCCTCTGGGCGGTTGGCTTTGTCTCTACGAGCGCCAAGGGCGAAATCGCCCAGAAAGTGCCGCGTGACGATGAGGTGATGACCGTCTTCCTGCCGACAACCCCCAACCCGACCTCGGGCTTCCTCCTCTTCGTGCCCAAAGCCGACGTGATCCCGCTCGACATGAGCGTGGAAGACGCCGCCAAACTGGTGATCTCGGCCGGTCTTGTTTATCCGGCCGACAAGAAGGCCGCGAAGGCCAAGGCCGAGGCGGCGGCGAAGGCCGCGAAACAGGAATGATCCCGGCGCTCACCGGCTTCTTCACCGGCTTTTCCATCATCCTCGCCATCGGTGCACAAAACGCCTTCGTGCTGCGACAGGGGCTTTTGCGGGCCCATGTCTTCTGGCTCTGCCTTCTCTGTTCTGTCTCCGATGCGATCCTGATCGTCATCGGCGTGGCCGGTTTCGGCGCTTTCGTGGCCGCCCTGCCCTGGCTCCCCCGCGCGATGAGCCTCGCCGGTGCGGCGTTCCTCATCGTCTACGGAGCCCTCCGCTTCCGCGCCGCCCTGCACGGCGGCGAGAGCCTCAAGGCCGGCGCCTCACAGCCGACGCTCGCCAAAGTGCTTCTCGCGGGCGCCGCCTTCACCTGGCTCAACCCGCACGTCTACCTCGACACGCTCGGGATCGTTGGCGCCGTCTCGACAGGCTATCCCGAGGTGGCCGACAAGATCGCCTTCGGGATCGGCGCGGCCTTTGCCTCTTTCGTCTTCTTCTTCTCGCTCGGCTACGGCGCGCGCCTCTTGGCGCCGCTTTTGAAAAAGCCGCGCGCCTGGCAGATCATCGAGATTACCATCGGCGCGACCATGTGGGCGATCGCCCTCGGCCTGATCCACTCGGCCTAAAGCGCCGTCCAGCCGCCGTCGACGCTAATCGTCGTGCCGGTGATCTGGGCCGCGGCATCCGAGCAGAGAAACACGGTCGTCCCGCCCAGCTGTTCGACGGTGGCAAACTGCTTGGACGGCTGGCGCGTCAGCATCACCTCGCGGATCACCGTCTCGCGGTCCATCCCGTGCACCTTCATCTGGTCAGGGATCTGCGCTTCAACGAGCGGGGTGAGCACATAGCCCGGACAAATGGCATTGCAGGTGATCGCCTCTTCCGCCGTTTCCAGTGCGACAGTCTTGGTCAGACCCACGACCCCATGCTTGGCCGCGACATAGGCCGATTTGAAGGGCGAGGCGGTCAGCCCATGCGCCGAGGCGATATTCACGATCCGGCCCCAACCCGCCTTACGCATCATCGGCAGGGCAACGGCTGTGGTGTGAAACGCGGAGGACAGATTGATGGCGATGATGGCGTCCCATCTTTCGGCCGGAAACTGATCAACCGGCGCAACGTGCTGGATCCCGGCGTTGTTGACAAGGATATCGCAACGCCCTGCGGCTTCGATCAGCCCGCGCGCCTCTTCGGCTTTCGACAGATCGGCCCGAACATACCGCGCGCTCACGCCGAACTCCGCCCCAAGCGCCTCAGCCAAAGCGTGATCCTCGGGCCGGTCTGTGAAGGAGTTTAGAACCACATCCGCCCCGGCCCCGGCCAAGGCCCGCGCCACCCCGAGGCCGATCCCCGAGTTCGATCCCGTGACAACAGCCGTTTTCCCCTTGAGCGACATGATCCACCTCCTCCGCCATTTTCAGGCGCAACACTGTCATGCTGCAGATGCGAAGAAAATGAGCGATCTGGCCCAAAACGAAAAAAACGCCGGCACAAGGCCGGCGTTAAGTTATTGAGGCAGGTTTCATACAGGCAAGAAACCTATCGAGCAGTGCCCCCTTTATAAGCAATCTCCCGCGTAGGTCCAACACAAAAGTTTATGTTCAACTGCGGGAGTTTGCGGCCCGTTCCTCGAACGCAGCAAGGCACTCGAGCCATTGTCTCCAAAGTGACACCAGAGTTTTTCATGTCCTTCGCCTGCCATCTCTAGCCTTTTCAACAAGGGCCCCCACCCTATCTAGTTGGCTTGCGCTGCTTGGCCCGATCTGAGCCCGACGGCGCCGATTTGGAGGGCGGACAACCTCCGATTGCGCGGCGCATTTCCGAGAGTCGTCAGATCGCGTTCATCGTCAAAACTCCGCGCGAATCGGTACTAAAACTCCCAGAGATTGCAAAATGAGGCAGACCGCAGTACTTCCTGATGAGGCCGGACCAAACCGGCGACACGGGCAACGGAAATCGGACAGATGAAACTCAAAACGCTTCTACTTTGTCTCACGGTCGCGCTTGCGGGTTGCAACACCATCGCCGGTCTCGGCGAAGACGTGGCCGACGGCGCTCGCACCGTTCAGACCTGGTTCTGACTCCCAGCCCTTCTTTTGGCTCAAAATACTCCGGGGGAGTCCGCATAGCGGACGGGGGCAGCGCCCCCTAACCCAGCGACGTGACCCAAAGGATGGTCGCGTCTTCGGCGCTCGTCGAGATCACATTGTGCCCCATCGCCGCATCATAGTAAGCGCTGTCGCCGCGCTTCATGTCGATTGGCTCATAGAATTCGGTAAAGAGCCTTATGGTGCCCGTCAGCACATAGAGAAACTCCTCGCCATCATGGCGCACCCAGCCCTCGAACTCGTCCACCGATCGCGCCCGGATACGCGCCCGATAGGGCAGCATCTGTTTTCGGGTCAGCTGATCGGCCAGAAGCTCATGCTCATAGGTCGTGGTAATGTGCCGGCTGCCCTCTCCGGTTTTGGTCACCGCGATCCGGCCGTTCACCTGCCCCTTGCTGGGCGGAGTGAAAAGCTGCGGTACCGAAATATCAAGGCCAATGGCCAGCTTCTTCAGCGCCTCATAGGTCGGCGACATCTGACCGTTTTCGATCTTCGACAACGTTGACCGCGCCAGCCCCGCCTTCTGCGCCGCCTGCTCCAGCGTCCAGCTGCGCTCTTTACGCAGCTCGCGCACCCGCGCCCCGAGATCGAGCGGCGCGGCCAGCTCGTCGCTGCCCTGCGCGCGGGCGATGCGGATCAAGGATTTGGGATCACGGGCGGTCATGCGCCCTCTTAATCCGCCCCCCTTCCGCTTGCAACTGGCGCGGGGGCGCACTAGCCAAGGCCCATGTTGAGCCTCTTCGATCAGGGCGCGCCCGCCCCCTGCCCCGCGCCCTTCAATATGGCGGCCCATGTGCTTGCCCGCGCGGGCGAACTTGCGGATAAAACGGCGCTCAGCGTGATCGGCGGTGCACAGCCCGAAAGCTGGACCTATGCTGCGCTGGAGACGGCGGTCCGCGGCACGGCGACGGGCCTCTTGCGTGAAGGCTTGATGCCCGGCGATATCGTCCTGATACGCCTTGGCAATACCGCCGATTTCCCTATTGCCTATCTCGGTGCCATCGGTGCGGGCCTCGTGCCGGTCCCGACCTCCTCACAGCTGACCGAGCGCGAGATCACCGCCATGTCGGCCGATCTGGCGCCCAAACTGATCATTGCCGCACCGGGGATCAGCCTGCCGGACCATAGCGCTCCGGTGCTACCACTCGAGAGGCTCCGCGCCTTCCGCGATCTTCCCCCCGCCGACTTTGCCCTCGGCGATCCGAACCGCCCCGCCTATATCATCTTCACCTCCGGCACCTCTGGTCGCCCCCGCGCCGTGGTCCACGCCCACCGCGCGATCTGGGCGCGGCGGATGATGTGGAATGGCTGGTATGGGCTGACCGAGACCGACTTCCTCCTGCACGCAGGCGCCTTCAACTGGACCTATACCCTCGGCACCGGCCTCATGGACCCGTGGTCGGTCGGCGCGAGCGCCCTCATTCCCGCAGCCGGAATCGCCCCTACCGAACTCGCGAGACTTCTGGCCGAGCATGAGGCCACGATCTTCGCCGCCGCGCCGGGGGTCTACCGGCAAATGTTGCGCGCTCCGGTGCCTGCCCTGCCTAAACTCCGCCACGGCCTCTCGGCGGGTGAGAAGCTCCCCTCCGAACTCGCCCGCGGCTGGGAGAAGGCCAGTGGCGCGCCAGTCTACGAGGCCTACGGGATGTCGGAATGCTCGACCTTCGTCTCCGCCAGCCCCTCGGCCCCGGCCCCGGTGACCACCCTCGGCCGCCCCCAGCCCGGCCGCCACGTCGCGCTGATTGGCGCGGAGGGCCCGGTGCCCATGGGCGAACCCGGCGTCATTGCAGTGCACCGCTCCGATCCGGGCCTCATGCTCGGCTATCTCGGCCAGCCGGAAGAGACAGCGGCGCGGTTTCAAGGCGAGTGGTTCCTGACCGGCGATGTGGGCCGGATGGCCGACGATTTCACCATCACCTACGAGGGGCGCGCCGACGATATGATGAACGCCGGCGGCTATCGCGTCAGCCCCGTCGAGGTCGAGGACGCCATGACCGCCCATCCGACGATCACCGACGCCGCGGCCTGCGAGCTGCAGGTGAAAGCCGATACGACCGTGATCGGGCTGTTCTATGTATCTTCGGGCGACATCACCGAAGAGGAACTGGCTGCTTTTGCAGCTGAACGCCTTGCCCGCTACAAATGCCCTCGCCTCTTTCTCCGGCGCGAGAGCCTGCCGCGCGGCGCCAATAACAAGCTCCTGAGGCGGGTGCTGCGCGAAGAATGGGAAGCGGCCAGCAAGAGCGCTTGACCCGCCTCGTGCCGCCTTTCATTCTCCGCTGACAGTTGCACGGAGCCATCATGCTGCGCCGAGTTTTCGCTGAATGTATCGGGACAGCCTTCCTCCTCGGAACGGCGGTGGGGTCCGCCCATATGGGAACATCTCTGGGCGCTGGACCAGCCCTTGGCCTTTTGGCCAGTTCGCTGTCTACAGGCGCCATTCTTTTCGTCCTCATAACGGTTCTTGGCCCGGTTTCCGGCGCCCACCTGAACCCGGCCGTAACCCTTGCCTTCCGTGCACGCGGCGACATTTCGACTGGTGCATCAGTTCTCTATGTAGTGGCGCAGATAATCGGCGGCATTCTTGGTGTCTGGGTTGTCCACGCGATGTTCGGAGAGCCGATCCTGCAAGTTTCGACCTCGGCCAGTGATGGGGCGCATCTGGCACTTGCCGAAGGGATCGCCACTTTCGGTTTGCTCCTCACGATCTTTGGGGGATTGAAAGCACGGCCCGAAGCCGTTCCTGCCCTCGTTGGTCTCTATATCACGGCGGCCTACTGGTTCACCGCTTCAACCTCTTTCGCCAATCCGGCTGTCACGATCGCCAGAACCCTGACCGATAGCGCCGCAGGCATTGCACCGCACAGCGCCCCCGCTTGGATCGCAGGTCAGCTGATCGCGACCGCCATCGCGGCCGTCCTGCTGCCGCGCCTTTTCAACGAAGAGTGAGTGGCACCCGCGCGCGGGTCGCGCTATGAGGGGCCATGATCAAGCTTGATATCCTCTCCGATCCGATCTGCCCCTGGTGCTATATCGGCAAAGCCAATCTGGAACGCGCGCTCGAGAAAGTGGGCGACCATCCGTTCGAGATCGAATGGCATCCGTTCCAGTTGAACCCCAATATGCCCGCCGGTGGCGTGGACCGCCGCACCTATCTCGAGACCAAATTCGGCGGTCAGGAAGGCGCGGTGAAAGCCTATCTGCCTGTGGCCCAACACGCCGAGAATGCGGGGCTGAAGATCAATTTCGAGGGGATCGAGGTCACCCCAAATACGCTCGACGCGCACCGGCTCATTCATTGGGCGGGGCTTGAGGGCAAGCAAACGGCGATGGTCGCGGCCCTTTTCCGCGCCTATTTCGTCGATGGCCGGAATATCGGCGATCACGAGACCTTGGCCGATATTGCCGGCGAAGTCGGGCTTGATCGCGAGATGATCGCGCGCCTACTTGCCTCGGACGCCGACCTTGAAACCATCAAATCCCGCGATGCCCATAGCCGCGAGATGGGGGTGAGCGCGGTGCCGACCTTCATCGTCGACAACCGCCATGTCGTCCCCGGCGCGCAGCCGCCCGAGCTTTGGGTCTCGGTGATCGAGGAAATCCAGCGCCTCGCCAAAGCGCAGGACGCTTAGGCGCCCTTCGCCTTTTCCGCGAGGTCTCGGGCAATCGAGAAGGCGCCCTTGATCCGATCGGCCTCGGATTTCCAATCGCGCCGGACGATGATCTTGTTATCCTTGACCTTCGCCATCTCGCGCTGATCGCCGATGAACTCCACCAGACCCTTGGGCGAGGCGAACTTGTCGTTGTGGAAGCGGATCGTCGCGCCCTTGGGGCCGCCGTCGAGCTGGCTGATCCCCGCACGTTTGCACATGGCCTTGATCCGCACGATGAGCATGAGCGTGTTGACCTCTTTCGGCAGCTTGCCGAAACGGTCGATCAACTCGGCGGCAAAGCCCTCAAGCTCGACCTTGGTCGTCAAGTCCGCCAAGCGGCGATAGAGGCCGAGGCGCACATCGAGGTCGGGCACATAGGTCTCGGGGATCAGGACAGGAACGCCGAGGTTGATCTGCGGCGCCCAGTGGCCGTCGTCGTCGATCAGACCCTCGCCCTTGCCCGCGCGGATACGGGCGATCTCGTCCTCGAGCATCTGCTGGTAAAGCTCATATCCCACCTCGCGCACATGGCCCGACTGTTCCTCGCCTAAAAGGTTGCCCGCCCCGCGAATGTCGAGGTCCTGGCTCGCCAGCGTGAACCCTGCGCCGAGGGTGTCGAGGCTCCCGAGCACGCGCAGCCGCTTTTCCGCCTGCGGCGTCAGCTTGGCGCGGGGCTTGGTCGTCAGATAGGCATAGGCGCGGGTCTTCGACCGGCCGACGCGGCCGCGGATCTGATAAAGCTGGGCCAAGCCAAACATATCGGCGCGGTGCACGACCATCGTATTCGCGGTCGGGATATCGAGGCCGGATTCGACGATGGTCGTCGCCAGAAGCACATCGAACTTGCCATCGTAGAAGGCGTTCATCCGGTCATCGAGCTCGCCCGCCGCCATCTGCCCGTGAGCCACGACATAGCTCACCTCCGGCACCTCGCGCTTGAGCCAATCCTCCATCTCGGGCAGGTCGGCGATGCGCGGCACGACGAAGAACGACTGCCCACCGCGATAATGCTCGCGCAAGAGGGCCTCGCGGATGGTGATCGTGTCGAACTCGCTCACATAGGTCCGGATGGCAAGGCGGTCGATCGGCGGGGTGCCGATGATCGACAGCTCCCGAACGCCGGAAAGCGCCATTTGCAACGTGCGCGGGATCGGCGTGGCGGTCAGGGTCAAGACGTGCACATCCGAGCGCAGCTGTTTCAGGCGTTCCTTGTGCTGGACGCCGAAATGCTGCTCTTCGTCGATGATGAGAAGCCCGAGGTTCTTGAACTTGATCCCCTTGGCCAAAAGCGCATGGGTGCCGATGACGATATCGACGCGGCCGTTGGTCAGCCCTTCGCGCGTCAGCGCCGCATCGCGGGCGGAGACAAAGCGCGAAAGCGGCATGACCTGTATAGGGAAGCCGCGGAAGCGTTCGGCGAAATTCTTGTAGTGCTGGCGGGCCAACAAAGTGGTCGGCGCGATGATCGCCACCTGCATCCCCGACATGGCCGCGACAAAGGCCGCGCGGATGGCGACTTCGGTCTTGCCGAAGCCCACGTCGCCGCAAACGAGGCGGTCCATCGGCTGGCCCGAGTCGAGATCATTCAACACATCCTCAATGGCCTGAAGCTGATCGTCGGTCTCGGCATAGGGGAAGCGGGCGAGGAACTGGTCCCACATCCCGTCGGGGGGGCTCAGCTCGGGTGCCTTGCGCAGCGCCCGTTCGGCGGCCACGCGGATGAGCTTTTCCGCCATCTGACGGATGCGTTCCTTGAGGCGCGCCTTCTTGGCCTGCCACGCACCGCCGCCGAGCTTATCAAGAAGCCCCTCCTCATGGCCGAAGCGAGAGAGGAGCTCGATATTCTCGACCGGCAAAAAGAGCTTGGCGTTTTCGGCATATTCGAGGGCAAGACATTCGTGCGCCGCGCCAAGCGCTGTGATAACCTCAAGCCCCAGATAGCGCCCGACCCCGTGATCGACGTGCACCACGAGATCGCCGGGCGTCAGCCCTTGCGCTTCGGTCAGGAAATTCTCGGCCCGGCGCTTCTTCTTGGTCTGGCGGATAAGGCGGTCGCCCAGAACGTCCTGCTCGGAAATGACCGTCAGCCCCGGCGCCTCGAACCCATCCTCGAGCGGCCAGACCGCGAGGTGAACCCCCCGCTTGCCGACCCGCGAGAAATCGGTGATCTCGATGGTCTCGCCGATGCCTTCGTCTTCCAGAAGCCCCGAAAGCCGCTCGCGCGCGCCCTCGGAATAAGAGGCGATGACCACGGGGCCATCCGCCTCGCGAGACCGGATGTGCTGAACCAAGGCGCCAAAGAGGTTGATCTGTTCCTGCTGCCGCTCGGGCGCGAAATCCCGCCCGATCCGCCCGCCCGCGTCGATTACATTCGGACCGGAGGCCTGCTTGAGCGCGCCGAACTGCATCACGCGGCGGCCGGCAATCGCCGCATCCCAGCCTGCCTCATCGAGATAGAGGCTCGCGGGCGGCGCGGGTTTATAGACCGAATCGACGCGCGATTTCTGTTTTAGGGCAAACATCCGCGTGTCGTATTGATCCGCGACCGAAGCCCAGCGGGCAATGCGCGTGGGGGTCACCTGATCGTCGAGGGTGACGGTCGCTTTCGGCAGATAGTCGAACAGGGTTTCCAACCTGTCGTGAAAGAACCCCAGCCAATGCTCCATGCCCGCGTGCTTGCGCCCCGCGCTCACCGCCTCATAAAGTGGATCGTCGGTCCCGGCGGCGCCAAATTCGATGCGATAGTTCTGGCGGAAACGGGTGATCGAGGGCTCGTCGAGGATCACTTCGCTGACCGGGGCCAACTCGACCACATCAAGTTTCTCGGTTGTCCGCTGGGTCTCGGGATCAAACCGCCGCGCCCCATCAAGCACATCGCCGAAAAGATCGAGCCGCACCGGCCCGCCCTCGCCCGGCGGGAAGATGTCGATGATGCCCCCGCGGATCGCATAGTCGCCCGGTTCGACCACGGTGGGCGCCATGGTAAAACCCATGCGGACGAGAAACTCGCGCAGGGCCGCCTCATTGATCCGTTTGCCGACCTGAGCCTTGAACGCGGCGTCCTTCAAGACCCCGCGCGCCGGAACCTTCTGGGTCACGGCGTTGATCGTGGTCAGAAGGACGAATTTCGGCGGCATCCCGTGGACAAGGCCCGCGAGCGTGGCCATCCGCAGGGCGGAGATATCCGAATGCGGAGACACGCGGTCATAGGGCAGACAGTCCCAGGCCGGAAAGTCGATCACCGGCATCGTCGGCGCGAAGAACGCAAGCGCCGCCTGCATCGCGGCGAGGCGCTTGTCGTCGCGGGCGATATGGATCACCGGCCCGTTGGAGCTTTCAATCTCCTTCAGGATCAGGCGGGCATCATAGCCTTCCGGCGCGCCGCCAACGGTGATGAACTGGGTCTCGGCCATGCGCCCTCACCTAACCGCGCGGGCCGCGGTGTCAACTGCCTAGAAGCCGGGGGTCGAGGCCATGTTCTGCCACATCCCATACATCGAGGTGATGAAGATCGAGATCATGCCGATGATCTGGGTATAGAGGCGCTGACGGAAGAGGCGTTTGTGCAGATCCTTGCCGGTGGGCTGGGTCTCTTCGATGAGCCGCGCGGTCGACAAGCTGAGTGCGCCGACAATCGACATGGGCAGGGCCAGTAGGAACACGGCCTGCGCAAACTCGACCTCGTAGTAGAACGCCAGCGTTCCAAGCGCGGTGAGCGCGGCCGAGACAAACCCAAGCGCCCAAAGCCCCGTCAGGCGGGCAATATAGAGAAGGCGGCCGATATTGATGCGCACCAACTCTTCCAAATCGTGCTGGACCTGCCCGCCCTGCCGTTGCGCCCTCTGGATCATGTCATAGGGCACGCCCAGAACCCAATGGCTCGCCGTCGACCAGGCCACGGCAAGCGCGATCCAATACCAGAGATTGGAGAAGGACCGCATATCGATCACTTCAAAGATAGTCTGGGTCCAGCTCAATTCGGGGCCTGCGTATGCATCGGTTTTGGCGACCCTAGCGCTCTCCTGCGGCATTGCCCAGACTTGTGATGCGGGCAATTCCGTGGCACCTCGGTATCCGAGACCAGAAAGGCCCGACCATGACCCGCACCCTCGCCCCCTTCCCCGCCACCCGCCTGCGCCGCCTGCGCAAGAGCCCTGCCCTGCGAGCCATGGTGCGCGAGACGAGCCTTGCACCTTCGGATTTCATCTGGCCGGTGTTTCTCATGGCCGGAAAGGACGAGGAAACCGCGATCCCCTCGATGCCGGGTGTCACCCGCAAGACGATCGACCGCGTGGTGAAAGCCGCAGTTGAGGCCCGCGATCTTGGCATTCCGGCGATCTGTCTCTTTCCCTACACAGCCATGGAGCACCGCACCGAGGATTGCGCCGAGGCGTGGAACCCGAACAACCTGACCAATACCGCGATCCGGGCGATCAAGGACGCCGCCCCTGAAATCGCGATCATGACCGACATCGCGCTCGACCCCTACAACATCAACGGCCACGACGGCTATGTGGAGGACGGCGTGATCGTCAACGACCGCACCGTCGAGGCGCTGGTGAAGATGGCGCTGGCGCAGGCCGAGGCGGGGGCGGATATCCTTGGCCCCTCCGACATGATGGACGGCCGCATCGGCGCGATCCGAGGGGCGCTGGAAAGTGCCGGATATCCAGATGTTGCGATCCTCTCTTACACTGCCAAATATGCCTCGGGATTCTATGGCCCGTTCCGCGACGCGGTGGGCGCCTCGGGTGCTTTGAAGGGCGACAAAAAGACCTATCAGATGGATCCGGCCAATTCCGACGAGGCGATGCGCCTTGTCCAGCGCGACCTATCAGAAGGCGCCGACATGATCATGGTCAAGCCGGGGATGCCCTATCTCGATATCTGCCGCCGCGTGAAAGACGAGTTTGGCGTGCCGACCTTCGCCTATCAGGTCTCGGGCGAATACGCGATGCTGATGGCGGCGGCGCAGAACGGCTGGCTCGATCAGGAAAAGGTCATGCTTGAGAGCCTTCTGTGCTTCAAACGCGCCGGCTGTGACGGCATCCTGACCTATTTCGCCCCGTCTGCCGCAAAGATCCTGAACGGCTGATCCCTGCCGAACACTGATCCTCATCATCTCGCGGGTGACAGGCCCGCGGATACGTAATATAGTTGCCCGTAAGAGAGGCGGCACAAGACCGCCAAGAGGCATCGAGAGGATCCCATGACCCAGACAACCCGTCGTAAATTCGCACTTGGCCTTGGCGCCACGTCCCTTCTTGCCGCCTGCGCCAACGGAGTTGGTGGCGATGGCGGCGCAATGATCGACGCCCGTGTCGACGAGACCCTGCGCTATATGTATGCGACCTACCCCGGCACCCAAGACCTTGCCAGCAAGGCCCAGGGGATGCTGGTCATGCCCTTGGTGACAGAAGTCGGCCTCTGGGTCGGCGGCTCCTATGGGCGCGGTGCGCTGCGGATAGGCCAAACGACGGTCGATTACTACTCCGCCGCCTCGGCCAGCACCGGCTTTCAGGTGGGCGCCCAGCAGTTCAGCCATGTCCTGTTCTTCATGACGGAACAGGCCCTGATGGATTTCCGCCACGGCAGCGGCTGGTCGGCGGGCGCCGATCTGGCCTATGCGCTGAATGATCAGGGCGAGATGCTGCGCGCGGATACGACCACCACACGGGATCCCGTGATCGCGGTGGTCTTTGCCCAGGCAGGCTTCCGCATCGGCGCCACGCTTCAGGGCACGAAATACTCGAGGATCATCCCGTAAGACGCTGAGGGGATTGTATTATCCCCTCAACCGTTCCCCCTTCGGATCGAACGGCGGCCCGGCCAAGACGCGCCCGCGGTGGGGCCGCCCGAGGATCATCACATCCACCTCTGCCCCCGGCTCAACGCCTTTGAGATAGGCGAGTGCGAGGCTCTTGCCGACGCTATAACCATATGTGCCGCTGGTGACCTTGCCGACCGGAGTGCCATCCGGCAGGAAGATCGGCTCGCCTCCGGTAGCGTCGGCGCTCCCGACCTCCAGCACCTCGACCAACCGCAAGACTTCACGCGGTGCATTATCTTTGAGCGCCAAGTATGCGGCTTTATGCAAGAATTCCTTGTCGAGCTTGATCAGGCGTTCAAGCCCCGTCTCCTGCGGCCAATATTCCGGCGAATACTCGCGGCTCCAACTGCCATAACCCTTCTCGACCCGAAGCGACATGAGCGCCCGGCTGCCCACCGGCCCGCCCTCAAGCGCCTTCGCCGCTTCGATCAGCGCGGCATAGACCGCCACCTGATCGGGCTCGTGGCAGTAGATCTCCCAGCCGAGATCGCCGGTAAATGACACCCGCAGGGCGCCGCACTCAACGCCGGCAATCTCCAACCGGCCCGACCGCATGAACGGCCAGGCCTCGTTTGAAAGGTCGGCGTTCGACAGCCGTTGCAGCAGGTCGCGGGACTTGGGGCCGGCGACGTTGAAACCGCAGGTCGCCTCGGTGCGCGAGGTGAAGGTGGTTCCCTCCGGCAACGGCACCATCGCCCAGAACCGCTGGTGATAGCGCTCGGCCATGCCCGAGCCGATGATCCAGTATTCATCCCCGGCCATCTTGGTCACGGTAAAATCGCCCGCAATCCCGCCGCGCACGCCGATGAGCGGCGTCAGGCAGGATCGGCCCACAAGCGTGGGCATCCGGTTGGCGAAAACGGCGTTGAGCCAGTCTTCCGCCCCCGGCCCACGACAAACGTATTTGGCAAAGTTCGAGATATCGATGACGCCGACCTTCTCGCGCAGCATCCGCGCCTCGCGGCCCACGTTTTCGAACCACGGCTGGCGGGTGAAACCGGCGCTGTCGGGCGTCGCCGCATCGAAATAGAGCGGATGTTCCCAGCCGTAGTTCAGGCCGAAAACCCCGCCCATCTCTTTCTGCATCTCGTAGACGGGGCGCACCCGCACCGGCCGCCCCGCCGCGCGTTCCTCATTGGGGAAGTGGATCTTGAAGCGGTTGGCATACTGATCCTGCACGCGGGCGCGGGTAAAGGCCTTGTCGGCCCATTTGCCAAAGCGCGCCACGTCCCAGATGAACATATCATACTGGCTCTCGCCCGTAGTGATCCACTGCGCCGCCATCAGGCCCATGCCGCCAGACTGGCTGAAGCCGGGGATGATCCCGTTGCAGCAGAAATAGTTTTTCAGGTCGGGGTGCGGGCCGTAAAGCACGCTCGAATCCGGCGACCAGATCATCGGCCCGTTGATCACCCGCTTGATCCCGGCGCTGCCGACAACCGGCACACGGGCAATCGCCCGCATCATATTGTCTTCTATCCGCTCCAGATCGTCGGCGAAAAGCTCGTGGCCGAATCCTTGCGGCGTGCCGTCCTCGGCCCAGAATTTCATCGCCTTCTCATAGGCGCCGACGAGAAGGCCCTTGCCTTCCTGCCGCAGATAATACTCGCCGTCGCGGTCGGCGACCGACGGCAGGCGCCGGTCCATTGCGGCAATCTCGGGGATGGTCTCGGTGACAAAATACTGATGCTCGGTCGGCATTAAGGGCAGCTCGATCCCCGCCAGCGCCGCAACCTCGCGGCCCCAAAGGCCCGCGGCGTTGATCACCCAATCGGTGTGGATCGCGCCCTTCGGTGTCTCGACGATCCATGTCCCGTCCGGCTGGGGGATCGTCGCCGTCACCGGCGTGAAACGATAGATCTCGGCCCCGCGCATCCGCGCGCCGGTGGCATAGGCGTTGGTCACGCCCGAGGGATCGACGTTGCCGCCATCGGGCTCGTACATGATGCAGCGGATACCGTCGAAATCGACGAGCGGGTGCAGCCGCTCGGCCTCGTCGCGGCTGACCTCGTGGAAATTCATGCCGTAGAACTTGGCCTTGGCCGCCTGCAGCCGCAACTGATGCTCGCGCGCCTCGGTCTGGGCGAGATAGAGTGAGCCCGGCTGGAACACGCCGCAGCCCTGCCCCGTCTCGGCCTCGAGCTCTTTGTAGAGGCTCATCGTATAGTGCTGAATGCGGCTGATGTTGGTCGAATCGTGCAACCCGTGGATGTTGGCCGCCGCGTGCCAAGTCGAGCCCGAGGTCAGCTCGTCACGCTCGAGCAGCACCACGTCGGTCCAGCCGAGCTTGGCCAGATGATAGAGGATCGAACAACCGATGACGCCGCCACCAATGACGACTGCCTGAGCCCGCGAACGCATCAATTCCTCCACCGTTTCTCGCCGAGTTTCAGGGAAACCACTGGATGCTGTCTGCCCGCTTGCGACGTTCTGTGTCGTTTTTCCGGGAAGATCGCTGTCTTGTTTGATCATCTTGACCGGACAGAGGATCTCAAAGATGGTTCCGAGTAAAACAAGGGCAGCCATGACCAAGAACCAGGAATTTGTCATCGTTACAGCGATGAAGAACGAAGGGCCCTACATCCTTGAATGGGTGGCCCACCATCTCGCTATTGGTTTTGGCCATTTCATCGTCGTCACAAACGATTGTGCCGACGGGACCGACGAAATCCTTCTGGCCTTGCAACGCCAGGGGCTCGTTACCCACGTCATCAATCCCAGAGTTCTGTCGGTTGAGGTTGGCAAGTGGCAGATCGCAGCCCTAAAGATAGCCCAGTATTATCCAGCCTATCGCCGCGCCAAGTGGATTCTGCACTCAGATGTCGATGAATTTGTCCACCTCGAGGCGCCGCTAACTCAAGTTTCGGATCTAGTTGAACGGCTCGCTCCTGCAGACGCGATCTCGCTTACGTCCACCCCTTATTCGGGCGACAATCGCGTGGAAATGCGGGACGAGCCGGTTTGTGATCAATTCACGATGATGTCGCGCATTCCATCTCAAGATGAATTTACGGCAATAAAAACTCTTTATCGCAATGCTTTGCCTTGGTCTCCGCGCCGAAATCATCGCCCGATCATGCGTGACTTTTCGGCACTCGGTCTGGTTTGGAAAGACGGTTCCGGCAACCAACTTCCGCCTTCATTCACCGATACGGACAGGAAGGTCATTGCAAGCGGCGGGACAACCGATCACGCCCGTCTCAATCATTATGCGATCCGCAGCATCGAAAGCTTTCTGGTCAAGATTGATCGCGGCGATGTCATGGATGCGGCGCGGCTCGAGAACCGGTTCATAGATTACTATCGCGGCTATGATACATCGGGGATGGCCGCCCCTGCCCCCCTTGGTCCGGCGGCCAGATCAGTGCTCGATGGTTTTCTAAAGGACCCCGAACTGGCCAGGCTGCATCGCCGGTCTTTCGACTGGCATCGCGCAAAAGCGGACGAAATTGTTGCGACTGGCGATGGGTTCACAACGGCGCGGGCGATTGGGTTGTGCGATCCCGAGCGCGTCAATCCGACAGAAACCGCAAAGGCGCCGGTTTCGCCAGCCTGGCAGCTTCATTCCTTATCGCGGAACGCAGAGCGAGGTGAGACACGCGCGCTGCCCAAGATCGCCAGCTTCTGGACTGGAAGCGATTTGACGTTTGTAGAGGTTCTCGTAGCCCAGTCCTATCTCGATGCCGGTCACGAGTTCACGCTCTACACCTTGGACGAGGTCGGCAATGTGCCGAAAGGGGTTATCATCGCAGACGCCCGCGATATCTATGCGCCGAAGTTCGCGGTCGGGCCCGAACTGCGACATAACAATGCCGTCTATAGCGACATTTTCCGTCTCTTCATGATCCGCGAGACTGGAGCGATCTGGGCTGACATGGACGCCTATTGCTTGCGCCCGTTTATATTTCCGACGCCGTATGTTTTTGGTTTCGAAGAAGCCAAGAAGTCCGACCATTCACTCGCCAATGGAGTCCTTGGACTGCCGTCAAACTCGCCTGGTCTTCACGGCTGTGTCGAATTCCTTACCAGCTTGACACCCATACCCCCATTCTTTCGCCGGAGTAGGCAAGATCAACTCCAAGACCGGAAAGCGTCAGGCGAAACTTGGAATGTAACGGAATTTAGTTGGGGCACTACTGGGCCGAGGATGGTCGATCACTATCTCGCCGAAACTGGAGAAAAGCGCTTTGGCGTCGGCAAGAATGTTCTCTACCCTGGTCCGCGGCCTTTCCGACGGGCACATCTCGATCCGGCGGTATCGTCAGAGATCTATGAACACCCGGAGACTGTTTCGGTTCATATTTTTGGTAAAACCAAACGTTTTATTTTGGAGGATTTCGGCGGCGACTTGCCAAAGGACTGCTATCTGGACCGCCTCTGCCGTCGCCACGGAATTGATCCGGCGGAGTTTCCAATCGACGCAGGAAAAACGACAGGAACCGTCGCTAAAGGAAAAGTGAGGTCCGCGGCGGCGGAGTGAACTAGGGCCGATCCATTTCACGAGGTAGGCCCATGAAAACCACTACTCGCGTTGCCGTTATCGGCGGGGGCGTCGTTGGATGCTCCGTTCTCTATCACCTGACCAAGCTTGGCTGGTCGGATGTCATGCTGATCGAGCGGTCCGAGCTGACCTCGGGCTCGACATGGCACGCGGCCGGGGGCTTTCACACTCTCAACGGCGATACCAATATGGCCGCGCTTCAGGGCTATACGATCCGCCTCTACCGCGAGCTTGAGGCGATCACGGGGATGTCCTGTGGCCTTCACCATGTGGGCGGCATCACCTTGGCCGACAACCGCGACCGGTTTGACATGCTCGTGGCCGAGCGGGCCAAGCATCGCTACATGGGGCTTGAGACCGAGATCGTCGGCCCCGAGGAAATCGCCAGGATGGCGCCGATCGTCAATCTCGACGGCATCGTCGGCGGCCTTTACGACCCGCTCGACGGCCACCTCGATCCTTCCGGCACGACCCACGCCTATGCCAAGGCCGCGCGGATGGGCGGGGCGACGATCGAGACCCACTGCAAGGTGATCGAGACCAACCAGCGGGCCGACGGGACGTGGGACGTGGTGACCGAGAAGGGCACGATCCATGCCGAGCATATCGTCAACGCGGGCGGCCTCTGGGCGCGTGAGGTGGGGGCGATGGCGGGCATCTACTTCCCGCTGCATCCGATGGAGCACCAGTATCTGGTCACCGACGAAGTCCCCGAGATCTATAACCTCGGCCGCGAGCATCCCCACGTCATGGATCCCGCCGGCGAGAGCTATCTGCGGCAAGAGGGCCGTGGCCTTTGCATCGGCTTCTATGAAAAGCCCTGTCGGCCTTGGGCGGTAGACGGGACGCCGTGGGATTTCGGCCACGAGCTTCTGCCCGACGATTTCGACAAGATCGAGGATTCCATCGCCTTCGCCTACAAGCGCTTCCCGGTGCTCGAGCGTGCGGGCGTCAAATCGGTCATCCACGGCCCGTTCACCTTTGCCCCCGACGGCAACCCGCTCGTCGGCCCTGTGCCGGGCGTGCGGAATTACTGGTCGGCCTGCGGTGTCATGGCGGGCTTCAGTCAGGGCGGCGGCGTCGGCCTGACGCTGGCGCAATGGATGATCGAGGGCGAGGCCGAACGCGATGTGACGGGCCTTGATGTGGGCCGCTTCGGCAAATGGATCACGCCGGGCTATACGCGGCCCAAGGTCATCGAGAATTACCAGACCCGTTTCTCCATCGCCTATCCCAACGAGGAAAAGCCCGCGGCGCGGCCGCATCGCACCACGCCGATGTATGACATTTTCGACAGCATGGGCGCGGTCTGGGGCCAGCAGTTCGGCCTCGAGGTGGTCAACTATTACGCGCGAGGCGACGAGCCGCGCTATGAGACCCCGTCCTTCCGCCGCTCCAACGCGTTCGCCGCCACGGGGCGCGAGGTGAAGGCCGTGCGGGCGGGCGTGGGGATCAACGAGGTGCAGAACTTCGGCAAATTCTCGGTCAAGGGGCCGAATGCCAAGGCATGGATCGGTCGGATCATGGCGGGGCGCATCCCCAAACCGGGGCGGATATCGCTCACGCCGATGCTCTCGCCCAAAGGGCGGCTCTGGGGGGATTTCACCATCTCCTGCCTGAGCGAGACCGAGTATCAGCTCACCGCTTCCTATGGCGCGCAGGATATCCACCATCGCTGGTTCCTGATGAATGAGGCGGAGGGCGTGACGGTCGAGAACATCTCCGACCGGCGCACCGGTTTCCAGATCGCCGGCCCCAAGGTGCGCGAGGTCTTGCAGGCCTGCACCCGGGCCGATGTGGGGGCGATGAAGTTTCTCGATGTGCGCCGCATGGTCGTGGGGCAAGCCGACTGTATCGTGCAGCGGGTGAGTTATACCGGCGATCTTGGCTTCGAGATCTACTGCGATATCATGGATCAGCGGAGCCTCTGGCACACGCTGTGGAATGCAGGCCAGCCGCACGGAATGATCCCCTTCGGGATGCGGGCGATGATGTCGCTCAGGCTTGATCGGTTCTTCGGCTCTTGGCTGCGCGAGTTCTCGCCCGACTACACCGCCGCCGAGACCGGCATTGACCGTTTCATCGACTGGAAGCGCAGCAATTTCATCGGCCACGCGCCCGCCGCTGCCGAGCGCGACGTGCCCCCTGCCCGCCAGCTTGTGACATTTATCGTCGAAGCCGAGGACGCCGACGTGACCGCCTATGAACCGGTGTTCATCAACGGCGAGGTTGCGGGCTTCTGCACCTCGGGCGGCTATTCGCATCACATGGGCCAATCGGTCGCTTATGCGCTCGTGCCGCGTGCGTCGGTTGCCGATGATCTTGAGGTCGAGATCGAGCTTCTGGGCAAGCGCCGCAAGGCGCGGCTCGCCCTCGACAGCGGCTTTGATCCCGAAGGCGTGCGGTTGCGCGGCTAGGGCCTGCTCTCCTAGGCTCGGGGAATGACCCCGATCCTGATTCTCGCGGCCGGGCGGTCCTCACGGATGCGCGGCCGCGACAAGCATCTTGAAGAGATTGACGGAGTGCCGCTTCTGCGGCGGCTGGCGCTTGCCGCGCTCGAGCTTGGCGAGCCGGTTTTCGTGGCCTTGCCCGCCCTGCCCCACCCCCGCGCCGAAGCGCTGGCGGGGCTTGATGTGAGCTTGCTTGCCGTTCCCGAGGCCGAGGAGGGAATGTCGGGGACATTACGCGGCGCGGTGGCGCGGCTGCCGAAGGGTGCTGGATTCCTGCTGGTCCTTGGTGATCTGGCTGAGATTGGCGCAGTAGAGATGCGGGCAGTCACGGCAGCGCGGGCGGATGCCCCTGACAAGCTGATCTGGCGCGGCGCAACAGAAACAGGCGAGCCCGGTCATCCAATCCTTTTCGACGCCAGCCTGATCCCCCGCTTTGCCGAGCTTTCCGGCGACGGCGGCGGCGAGAGCCTTGTAAGACCTTTGCGTGCCCAGACCTGCCTCGTTCCTCTCCCCGGCCGGGTGGCCCGTGTCGACCTTGATACGCCGGAGGATTGGGATGCCTTCAGAAAGAAAACACCCCGGGCCTAAGGCGCCGGGGTGTCTTGGCCGCGCCCCCACCGGACCGGCCAACCGCACCCTCGCGGGCGCGGCGCTGCAAAGCTGTCAGATGAGAAGACGCGCCTCGTGTTTCTTTAACGAGCGGCGGGCGGCGGCATAGTTTCTGGTGCCGACCCGTGTCGCGAGTTCGGGGAAAAGCTCGAAAATTTCACTGCGCTGGCTGTTTCCTAGCCCCTTCAACGAATAGTCGCCCGGCTGAAAGCTCTCGGTCCACGAGCCGTTCGACAGAACAACCTCGTGATGTTCGCACATGAAATGGATGTAGGTCGTCTGCATCACATCAACCTGAAAGACCCCCTCGGCCCCAACAAGATGCTTGGCTGCGGCGAGAACTTCACGCTCTTCGAAATAAAGCTGGGTGAGATCCGAGGCCACCAGGACACGATGGTTGGGCGACAGGAGCATATCAGTCTCGGGCAGCCCCCCGCCAAGCGCGCCTGCCTTGATCAAAATCGGGCGCAGATGCGGTGCATGGACAAGATCCTTGCCGCCTATCGTCTTGGAACCAATCCAGGCAATTTCCTGGATCCCGTTGTCGCGGGTAATGACCTTGTCACCGACTTTGAGGCTCTCAACCGGGCGCTCACCCGCTGTCGTCGCGATGAGGGTGCCGGGGGTAAAGCAAGGGATGACCTTTTCAACGTCATGGAAGGCAACTGTGGAGCCATCCCTGAAGGTGACCATGCCGCTGTCAGTAGATCCTTCATCATAATTGATGGATCTAACGCCCATGCCCCGCAGGTCGAGGACATCGACGCCATCGTCACTGTCGAAACCGTGATCCTTCGGGCTCAAGACACTCTCCGTTTGTTTTTGGCAGAAGGCAAAGCTTCGCCATCGACGCAAAACGCCGCCGCCGAAATGGCGGAAATTACGATTTTTGCGCTGGCAAGCCGACGCAGACACTCTTGCGGTTCTACGGTGGCCGATCGGCCTTCGAACGAACCTGGCTGCCCCCACAGCCAGCCCCCGAATGAGGGGACGTTTCAAAAATAAAGGCAGGACTGTGGCTTAGGTAGCCAAAAATGACCGAATTGCGGCAACCCCAGCTTAGCGGGCCGCCGAAAACCCCAATAGCGAGAACTGGCGGACGCTGATTCCCTCTCTATTGTTTACGTTCGATTGACCTGCGAGCAGATTTGCTGCCTTGAACCGAACGACTATGGCTGAAAGCGTGAACAATGCTGCAAAATGGCGAAATTGCGGCAGACGGCGCGATCAAGAGGGTCTTGTTGCGGTTGTCGATGGGCATCTGTTGCCAGGATCATACCAATCACTGCGAAACCACCCGATTGGTCAGGTTTCGGGATTTTAACGCCCGACTCAGGGGATCTGGTGCCGGTGAAAGGACTCGAACCTTCACGGGGGGTTGCCCCGGCGGATTTTGAATCCGCTGCGTCTACCATTCCGCCACACCGGCCAGCGGCATTCCGTGTATCCGCCGCGCTCGGGGTCGTCAACGGCGATCCTGCGCGAACATTCACACGACTGCGAGTTGACGAAAGCGATACGAAGTGGCCTAAAGCCCCAAAGATCGAGGCAGGCATGATCCGCAAACTTTATGATTGGACAATATCGCTCGCCGCGCATCCCCGCGCGATCTGGGCGCTGGCGATCATCGCCTTTGTGGAAAGCTCGTTCTTTCCGATCCCGCCAGACGTTCTGATGATCCCGATGATCATAGCCGCGCCCACGCGGGCCTTCCGCATTGCGGCGGTGGCAACGGTTGCCTCGCTTCTTGGAGGCCTCTTTGGCTATGCCATCGGGGCGCTGCTGTTCGAGACCGTGGGTCAGCCGATCCTTGATTTCTATGGCAAGGCTGACGCTTTCGAAAGCTTCGCCATCCGCTACAACGACTGGGGCGCTTGGGCTGTCCTCATTGCAGGCGTCACGCCCTTTCCCTTCAAGGTCATCACCATCGCCTCGGGGGCGACCGGTCTTTCGCTTCCGGTTTTCATCGTCTCCGCGATTTTGGCCCGCGCGCTTAGGTTTTTCGTCGTGGCCGCGCTCTTGTGGAAGTTCGGCCCGCCCATCCGGGGCTTCATTGAAAGGCGTCTCGGATTGATGTTCGCGATCTTCTGCGTTCTCCTGCTCGGCGGCTTCTATCTCGTGAGGTATCTATGACCCGCAAGACCCTTGTCCTTTTGGCCGCAGGTGGTTCGGCCGCGCTTCTGATTGGCGCTTTCATCTTTCAGGCCCTCGGCTATCTGCCCTGCCAGATGTGCCTTTGGCAGCGCTGGCCCCACGGCGGGGCGATCCTTGCCGGAGGATTGGCGGTTTTGACAGGGGCGCGGCTTTTCATCGCTTTGGGCGGCCTGTCGGCGCTGACAACCGGCGCAATTGGCGCCTATCACGCGGGCGTTGAACAACATTGGTGGCCGGGGCCGTCGAGCTGCACCAGCTCGGGCGGCCTGACGGGCCTCAGCGGATCGGACCTTCTGGCGATGGACGGGCCGAAGCTCATCCTCTGTGACGAAATCAGCTGGCAGTTTCTCTGGCTGTCGATGCCCGCATGGAATGCGGTGTTTTCGCTCTTGCTCGTCGCCCTTTGGATTGCGGCTTGGAAAGCCAGCGACGCCTAGCGCCGCGCCGCGCGGCGGGTCGACAGCAACAGGTTGGTCTCGCTGCGCGTGACGCCCTCGAGGCGGCGAATTGCGAAAAGAACCTCGTCAAGATCCTCAAGGGTCTGAGTGCCGATCTCGACAATCAGATCCCACGTTCCATTGGTGGTGTGCACCGCGCTCACCTGCGCCATGCCGACAAGGCGCTGGATGATCTTCTCGGTGCCGCGCCCCTCGATCCCGAGCATCATCAGCCCGCGCACCGGGCTCGCGGCAATATCGCTGCGGGTCAGAACGGTATAGCCCGCGATGTCGCCCGTTTGCGCCAGCTTGGCCATCCGGCTGCGGACGGTCGTGCGGGTGACTTTCAGGTCGGCTGCCAGCTCCGACAGAGAGGCGCGGCCGTCGCGTTTCAGCGCGGCGAGAAGTTTCTGATCCAGATCGTCCATAATTCCTGTCCAAATCGAGCAATCAGGTTTCCTTTTGCACGTTTTGCCCGCTTCCACCAGACCCGATCCGAAAGGAGTATCTCAACATGACACAGACTCACATCATCCTGATTGGCGCCCCGGTCGATTGCGGCAAACGCCGCCGCGGTTGTCTCATGGGCCCCGACGCCTATCGCACCGCCGGTATCGCCGAGGCGATCACTGCCCTTGGCCACAAGGTTTCCGACCTTGGCAACCTTGCCCCCGAAGCGGTCACTGTGGGTCCACCGAAGAACCCGCTTGTTCACGCGCTGGCCGAGAATGTCGGCTGGACCCGCACCCTCAGCGCCGCCGCCCGAGACGCGGCGAAGAATGGGATGCCGATCTTCCTCGGTGGCGATCACGCCCTTTCGCTCGGCTCCGTTGCCGGTATGGCCGCCCACGCCAAGGACATGGGCCGCCCGCTCTTCGTGCTCTGGCTCGACGCTCATTCGGATTTCCACACCCCCGACACCACCGACAGCGGCAACCTGCACGGCACGCCTGTGGGTTATGTCACCGGCCGTTCCGGCTTTGAGGCCTTCCCGCCCCTGCCCGCCGTCGTTCCGGTCGAGAATGTCGGCATGATCGGCTTGCGATCCGTCGATGCCGCCGAGCGCGAGGCGCTTGAGGCAGGCGACGCAACCCTCGTGGATATGCGCACCATCGACGAGGTCGGCATCCGCAAGCCTCTGGCCGATTTCCTCGCCATGGTCGAGGCCGCAAACGGGATGCTGCACGTCTCGCTCGACGTGGATTTCCTCGATCCCTCGGTCGCCCCGGCGGTTGGCACCACCGTTCCCGGCGGCGCGACCGTGCGCGAGGGGCATCTCGTCATGGAAATGCTCTGCGATAGTGGCCTCGTGACCTCGCTCGACCTCGTCGAGCTCAACCCCTTCCTCGATGATCGCGGCAAGACGGCGAACCTGATGGTGGACCTCACCGCCTCGCTTCTTGGCCGCCGCATCTTTGACAGACCCACCCGGAGCCATTCATGACGCCCCCCTCCCGCCTCGCGCTCGTCCCTTTCGTGTCGGTCGCGCATATGATGGGCCTTGTCCATCACATCGGCCTTGAAGCGATGCTGCGCGATCTGGCGGGCGAGATCGAAGCCGATTTCCGCCGCTGGCCGCTTTTCGACAAGACGCCGCGCGTCGCCTCGCATTCGGAAGTGGGTGTGATCGAGCTGATGCCGACCTCGGATGGCGAGATGTATGGCTTCAAATACGTCAACGGCCACCCCAAGAACACCCGCGAGGGGCTTCAGACCGTCACAGCCTTTGGCCTTCTCGCGGATGTGCACACCGGCTATCCGGTGCTTCTGACCGAGATGACCATCCTCACCGCGCTGCGCACCGCCGCCATGTCGGCGCTGGCCGCCAAATATCTGGCCCCCAAGGGCGCAAAGACCATGGCGATGATCGGCAACGGCGCGCAGTCCGAGTTTCAGTGCATGGCCTTCAAGGCAATCTGCGGTATCGGGACGGTGCGCCTTTATGATATCGACCCCGCCGCCACCGCCAAATGCGCGCGCAATCTGGCGGGTTCGGGCCTGAAGGTCGTGAGTTGCGCTTCGGGCCAGGAGGCCATGGAAGGCGCCGAGATCATCACCACCTGCACCGCCGACAAGCAGAACGCGACGATCCTGACCGACAACATGGTGGGTGCGGGCGTCCACATCAACGCCATCGGCGGCGACTGCCCCGGCAAGACCGAGCTTCACGCCGATATCCTGCGCCGCTCGGATATCTTCGTGGAATACCCGCCCCAGACCCGCATCGAGGGCGAGATCCAGCAGCTGGACGACGATCATCCGGTGATCGAGCTGTGGCAGGTGATGACCGGCGACGCACCCGGCCGCACCGGCGACAGGCAGATCACACTTTTCGACAGCGTGGGCTTTGCCATCGAGGATTTTAGCGCGCTCCGCTATGTCCATTCCCGCATCAAAGGCACGCCGTTTTATACCGAACTTGACATGCTCGCCGACCCCGACGATCCCCGCGATCTTTTCGGGATGGTCCAGCGCGCCAAAAGCTGACGCGATATCATGGGGCTGGGCATAAAATCCGGCCCCATTGGCCTTTCTGGGCCTTATCCGATTGCACCCAATATCAGGGGTCTGGTATAGTCCAGAGACCTAAATATTGATCCCAGACGGATGACAGGCGGACAGTGTGAGCGATACCCCGGAAACCCCTGAAAACGCAGAAGAAACCGCGCCGAAGCGGCCCGAGTATCATGGCCCCTCCGTCTCGATCACCGACGAGCTGAAGACCTCCTACCTCGATTACGCCATGAGCGTGATCGTCAGCCGCGCGATTCCCGACCTGCGCGATGGCCTCAAACCGGTTCACCGCCGCATCCTTTATGCGATGCACGAGGTCGGCAACAGCCACGACAAACCCTATCGGAAATCGGCCCGTCCGGTGGGCGATGTCATGGGTAAATACCACCCCCACGGTGATAGCGCGATCTATGACGCGCTGGTGCGGATGGCGCAGGATTTCTCGATGTCGCTGCCGCTTCTGGATGGGCAAGGCAACTTCGGCTCGATGGACGGCGATAACGCCGCGGCCATGCGCTATACCGAAGTGCGGATGGACAAACCCGCCGCCTTCCTTCTGGCCGATATCGACAAGGAAACCGTCGATTTTCAGGACAACTATGATGGGAAAGACCGCGAGCCGACCGTCCTGCCCGCCCGTTTCCCCAATATGCTCGTCAATGGCGCGGGCGGTATTGCCGTGGGCATGGCGACGAATATTCCGCCGCACAACCTTGGCGAAGTGGTCGATGCCACTCTGGCGCTGATCGACAACCCGGATCTCTCCTCCGAAGACCTGATCGAATATGTTCCCGGCCCCGATTTCCCGACCGGCGGCCTGATGCTTGGCCGCTCCGGCGCCCGCAAAGCCTATCTCGAAGGGCGCGGCTCGGTCATCATCCGCGCCAAGACCCACGTCGAGGAATTGCGCAAGGATCGCTGGGCCATCGTCGTCGACGAGATCCCCTATCAGGTCAACAAGGCGACGATGATCGACAAGATCGCCGAAGCGGCCCGCGACAAGCGGATCGAAGGCATCGCCCATGTGCAGGACGAGAGCGACCGCAACGGCGTGCGCGTCGTGGTCGAGCTCAAGCGTGACGCGACCCCCGACGTGGTTCTGAACCAGCTTTACCGCTTCACCCCGATGCAGACCTCGTTCGGCTGCAATATGCTGGCGTTAAATGGCGGCCGGCCCGAGCAACTGACGCTCTACGGGTTCCTCTCGGCCTTCATCAGCTTCCGTGAAGAGGTTGTCGCCCGCCGCACCGCCTTTGAATTGCGCAAGGCCCGCGAGCGGAGCCATGTGCTGTGTGGTCTGGCCGTAGCTGTGACCAACGTCGACGAGGTTGTCGCGACGATCCGCTCCTCGGCCGATGCCGCTGACGCCCGCGAAAAGCTGATGACCCGCCGCTGGCCGGCAGGCGCGATTGTCGAATATCTCAAGCTGATCGACGATCCGTTGCACCCCGTGAACGAGGATGGCACTTATAACCTCTCCGAAGTTCAGGCCCGCGCGATCCTTGATCTGCGTCTCCAGCGCCTGACCCAGATCGGCGTTCAGGAAGTCACCGACGAATTGCAAGACCTCGCCGGCAAGATCAAGGAATACCTCGCGATCCTCGCCAGCCGCGAACGGATCATGGAGATCATCTCGACCGAGCTGCGCGAAGTGCGCGAGCAGTTTGCGGTGCCGCGCCGGACCGAGATTGTCGACTGGGCGGGCGATCTTGAAGACGAAGACCTGATCGAGCGCGAGGATATGGTCGTGACCGTGACCTCGGGCGGCTATATCAAGCGCACCGCTCTGGCCGAGTTCCGCTCGCAGCGGCGCGGCGGCAAGGGCCTCTCGTCGATGCAGACCAAGGAAGAGGACGTGGTCACCACGCTCTTTGTCGCCAACACCCATACCCAGCTTCTGTTCTTCACCACTGATGGCATGGCCTACAAGCTCAAGACCTGGCGCCTACCGCTGGCGGGGCGCACGGCAAAGGGCAAGGCGATCGTCAACATCCTGCCGATCCCGACGGGTGTTTCCATTGCCGCGATCATGCCGGTTGATCGTCCTGACGAGGAATGGGACGACCTGCAGATCGCCTTCGCCACCTCCGAGGGCGATGTGCGCCGCAATGCCCTGTCGGATTTCACCAATGTGATGCGCAACGGCAAGATCGCGATGAAACTGCCCGAAGGGGTTGAACTTGTGAACGCGCGCATCTGTTCGGAAGACGATGACATCATGCTCGTCACCGACTCGGGCCGCGCGATCCGCTTCTCCGTCACGGATGTGCGGGTCTTCAAGGGCCGCGATTCCACCGGTGTGCGCGGCATCCGCCTGCGCGGCGATGACAAGGTCGTCTCGATGGCCGTGATCCGGCATTTCGACGCGACCGCCGAAGAGCGCGCAGGCTATCTCAAGATGCGCCGCGCCATGGCGGGCGTGGCCGACGAGGCCGAGGCGGATGAGGACGAAGAGGCCGTGTTCGGCGCGATTTCGGCCGAGCGCTATGCCGAGATGTCGGCGGTCGAGAACCTGATCCTGACCATCACCGCCAAAGGCTCGGGCAAGCTTTCCTCGAGCCACGATTATCCGGTGCGCGGGCGCGGCGGCATGGGTGTCACGGCGATGGACAAGGCCATGCGGGGCGGCGATATCGTCTCCTCCTTCCCGGTCGAGATGGGCGACCAGATCATGCTGGTGACCTCGACCGGCCAGTCGATCCGCGTGCCGGTCGAAGGCATCAGCTTCCGATCGCGCAGCGCCGGCGGCGTCAAGGTCTTCGATACCGCCAAGGGCGAAGAGGTGGCCTCGGTCGCCTGGATCGCCGAACAGGCCGAGGACGAGGAATAGCCGGGGCCCTGCACCCCGGTTAACCCTTTCTCAAGATTTCCATTCAAATTCTCGGAAATTCCGGTGAAATGAGCTTGCCTGCGTCCTCGCGGGCCGCAGCCAGAACGGCGCATTTCTCACCGGAGTGACCCATGCTGCGACTGGCCCTTGTTTCCTTGTTTCTTCTGAATAGCGGCGCCTCGGCGCAGAGCAGCCTGATCGGCTTTGAAGGCGCAACGCTCGCGCTGGACAGCACCGGCTCGGCCGACCTTGCGGCGTCCTACCTGATTACCGCCCACCACGGTCTCCAGCTTGACGCCAGCGTTGATCCGGCCTCGGGCGGCTTGCTCGCCAGCGCGGGTGCGCATCTTTACCTCATCCCCGACAGCGACCGCCGCTATGGCGCTTTCGTTGAATTCAGCGATCTCGACAACGCCCCGATCTGGGCCATCGAAGCTGGGATCGAAGGCGTATGGGTGGGGGGGGACACAACCTTCGGCATTCGAGCAGGCGGTGGCCTCGCCCGCCCCGGTGCGCTCGACTATATCTTCGCGAGCGCCTCGTGGGAGCGCAGCCTGAGCGATACCTTCAGCTTTTCCGCCTCCACCACCGTGGCGGAGTTTGACGAGGCTAATATCTCGGCCATCGGGGCTCAGGCCGAAGTGGCCCTCAGCTATCAACCGCGCAACACCCCCTTTGTCGTCACGGTCGGCTATCGGGCCGATGCCCTGACCGGCTATGACACCCGCGCCTGCCTCTTCGTCGCGGCATCCTATACCTTCGGGCAGAAGCCGTCCTTCGCCTTTCCCGATCCCCTCGCCGGCCTCTGGTCGCGCGGGCTCGTCGGCAACTGATCCCTTTCCAACCGGCAGCAAAAGCCCTATGCGGGCTGCCATGAGCGAGACACTTCATATCGTCGGCGGCGGCATGGCCGGATCGGAAGCAGCCTGGCAGGCGGCCAATGCGGGTGTGCGCGTGGTGATCCACGAGATGCGCCCCAAGGTCGAGACCTTTGCCCACAAGACCGGCAACCTTGCCGAGATGGTCTGTTCCAACTCCTTCCGCTCGGACGACAGCGAACAGAACGCAGTGGGCCTTCTCCATTGGGAGATGCGGGCGGCCAAGGGGATCATCATGGAGATGGCGACCCGGCACCGCCTTCCGGCGGGCGGCGCTTTGGCGGTCGACCGTGATCCTTTCGCCGAATCGGTCACCGATGCGCTCGTAGCGCATCCAAAGGTTTCTGTGTCTTATGAAGAGGTTGCAGAGCTTCCCTCAACCGATAAATGGATATTTTCCACCGGCCCGCTGACCTCGCCCGCCTTGGGCCAGGCCATCCAAGCCGAGACCGGAGCCACCGCGCTCGCCTTTTTCGATGCCATTGCCCCCATCGTCTATTTCGACAGTGTCGATATGGACATGGCCTGGATGCAATCGCGCTATGACAAGGGCGAGACCGAGGAAGAACGGACGGCCTATCTCAATTGCCCGATGACCAAGCCGCAATATGAGGCCTTCATCGACGCGCTTCTCGTTGCCGACAAGACCGAGTTTCACGAGGGCGAGACAGCGGGCTATTTCGATGGTTGCCTGCCGATCGAGGTCATGGCCGAGCGCGGCCGAGAGACGCTGCGCTTTGGGCCGATGAAGCCCATCGGCCTGACCAACGCCCATGATCCGGAAAACAAGCCCTATGCCGTGGTGCAGCTGCGCCGCGACAATGCGCTTGGCACGCTCTACAACATCGTCGGGTTTCAGACCAAGATGAAGTATGGCGCGCAAGTCGATGTTTTTCGCAAGATTCCCGGTCTTGAGAAAGCGCAATTCGCGCGGCTCGGCGGGATTCACCGCAACACCTTCCTGAACTCGCCCACGCTCCTTGACGCGCAGATGCGCCTCAAATCCAAGCCCAATATCCGCTTCGCGGGCCAAGTCACGGGCGTTGAGGGCTATGTTGAATCCGCCGCCATGGGCCTTTTGGCGGGCCGGATGGCCGCCGCCGAAATCCTCGGGTGTGAATTGCCCCCCGTGCCACCGACCACTGCGATGGGTGCACTTGTGTCCCATATCACAGGCGGGGCTGTCGCCAAGACGTTCCAGCCGATGAACGTGAATTTCGGACTCTTCCCGCCGCTTGAAGACGCCCGCAGCGGCCGTCGTGGCCGGAAAGACCGCTATAAGGGCTATACCGACCGCGCCAAGGCCGATTGGCAGGCGTGGCTGGCGCAAAGCCCGCTGGACGGGCTCTGAAGCGGCCCGTTAGGCTGGCCCCATGATCACCCGCTTCGCGCCCTCGCCTACCGGCCCCCTGCACCTCGGCCATGCCTTTTCGGCGCTCGCGGCCTATGACATGGCCCGCGCGGCGGGCGGGCAGTTCCTGTTGCGGATCGAGGATATTGACCAGACCCGCGCGCGCACCGAATGGGAGGCGCAGATCTATGACGATCTGCACTGGCTCGGCATCGTTTGGCCCGAGCCGGTGATGCGGCAATCGACACGCGGCGCGGCCTATCGGGCGGTTCTGAAAGATCTGTTCCAAAACGGGTTTCTCTACGGCTGCGCCTGCAACCGACGCGATATCCTTGCGGCAGCCTCGGCCCCGCAGGAAGGCGTCGAGCCGCCCACCGGCCCTGATGGCATCCTCTATCCCGGCACCTGCCGAGGCACCGAGACAGCACTACTGCCCCCCGGCACGCCCGGCATCGCCCACCGGCTCGATATGGCCCGCGCAGCGATGGGCAGCTATGCCTTCACCGAAACCGGCGAAGGGCCAAATGGGGAAAGCGGCGAGATCACCTTCAGCGCCGAAGCTGCGGTGGCGCTCCTCGGCGATATCGTTCTCGCCCGGCGCGATGGCTTTGTGGCCTATCACCTCGCCGTGGTTCTAGACGATGCAGCGCAGGGGATCACCCATGTGGTGCGCGGGCAGGACTTGTTCGAGGCAACGCGGATTCACGTTGTTTTGCAAAGGCTTCTGGGGCTGCCCACGCCGATCTATCACCACCACCGCCTGATTCGCGACGAGGCGGGCAAGCGGCTTGCCAAGCGCGACGATGCCCGCGCCATTGCGAAATACCGCGAAGACGGGGCCAGCCCCGGCGATATCCGCCGTCTGGTCGGGCTCTAGACCGGGTCCGAGGTGATGGTCTCGGTGCCATCCTCGACGAGCGTATAGAAACAGGACCGCCGGTTGGTGTGGCAGGCGGGGCCGCTCTGGCGGACCTTCATCAGAAGGCAATCCCGGTCACAATCGACGCGCAGCTCGATCAGCTCCTGAATATGGCCGCTGGTCTCGCCCTTGGCCCAAAGCTCTTGCCGCGAGCGCGACCAATAGGTGACGCGGCCGGTCTCCAGCGTTTTCGCGAGCGAAGTGGCGTTCATCCAGGCCATCATCAGCACTTCACCGTTCCCGGCATCCTGAGCGATGGCGGGGATGAGGCCATTGGCATCAAACTTGAGCGTCGCCGGATCGAACTTGGGGCCAGACATCGGGCAAAACCTCTTTTGCATCCCTCGTGCCCGGCCTATGTAGGGCAGCGAAGGACAAAGGGCAAACTCGCGATGTCGACCGATACTGACCTCATCAAACTCTACTCGGCAAAGATCCTTGCCCTTGGCGCCGACATGCCTCGCACCGCGCGGCTAAAAGCGCCTGACGCCACCGTTCGCAGGCGCTCGCCGCTGTGCGGCTCGACCGTCACCGTCGATCTCGTCCTGAAGGACGACAAGATTGCCGACTATGGGCAAGACGTGAAGGCCTGTGCCTTGGGGCAAGCGGCGGCTTCGGTGATCGGCGCGGTCGTGGTCGGCCTGACGCCCGAGGATATACAGCGCGGGCGCGATCAGCTTGCGGCCATGTTGAAGGATGGCGGGCCGGTGCCCACTGCGCCTTTCGAGGGGCTCAAGGTTCTAGAGCCTGCGCGCGACTACAAGAACCGCCACGCCTCGATCCTGCTGACCTTTGACGCGATCCTCGAGGCGATTGCCGAGGCCCAACGCGCTTAAAAAAACCGCCGCGCATCCGGGACGGGATGGCGGCGGCAGGCAGAAGCCGGGTCTTGGGGCGCCGCACCGGTAGAGGCAAGGCCACCGGGGGGACAGGCTGAAAGCATCGCAGTTGGGACAGGACGATGCGGGCGCCTAGACCTCAGGCTCCGGGCAGATCAGAAAAACGACGGCAGCGTGAGGCTGACGTAAAGCAGCACGACAAGGGCGACAGCGCCGAGCGCATCGACGATCAGGGTATCGGCGGAACGTTCGATCGCGGATTTGATTTCTTTGGCCATGTTGCTTACCTCGACGCTTGCTTGTTGCTGATTTGTTCTCATGTTCTTAACCGCAAGTAAAGAACTTTATGAGAACATTTGTGAACAAATAAGCAAATGTCGGCCGTGAGGCGCCTAACCTACTGATATCAAACGGATCGCCTTGTCCTGCTCCATGAGCCAAAGAAGCGTGCGAGCCGCCTCGCCGCGGGGCGAGGTTAGCCCCGGATCATCGTGCAAGAGCTTTCGGGCATCCGACTGGGCCATCTGCATCAGCGGCGCTTGCCGTTCGAGATCGGCGATCCGGAACCGTGGCAGGCCCGATTGCGCCGTGCCGATCACATCGCCAGCCCCGCGCATGGCGAGGTCTTCCTCGGCGATCCGAAAGCCGTCTTCCGTCTCGCGCAGGATCTGAAGGCGCCGCCTGCCCCCTTCGGACAGCGGCTCCTGAAACATCAAAAGGCAGGTCGAAGCCGCCGAACCACGGCCAACCCGTCCGCGAAGCTGATGGAGTTGGGCCAGGCCAAAGCTCTCGGCCCGCTCGATCACCATGATCGAAGCGTTGGGCACATCGACCCCCACCTCGATCACCGTCGTCGCCACGAGAACGCCCGTCTCGCCTTTGGCGAAGGCCGCCATGGCGGCGTCTTTTTCGGCGGGGGGGAGCTGTCCGTGGACAAGCCCCACCACCCCCTCGCCAAGGGCCGCGCGCAGGCGTTTGAACCGTTCCTCGGCGGCGGTCATGTCCGAGGTCTCGGACTCCTCGACCAGTGGACAGACCCAGTAGGCCTGCTTGCCCTCCTGAACGGCGCGACGGAGCTTGCCGATCACCTCGTCCATCCGGTCGACCGAGACGAGTGCTGTCCGCACCGGTGTCCGCCCGGGCGGCTTTTCATCGAGAACAGACACATCCATATCGCCATACTGCGCCAGCGCCAGGCTGCGCGGGATCGGCGTGGCCGTCATCACCAAAACATCGACCGCCTGCCCCTTGGCGCCCAGCTCCATCCGCTGGGCCACGCCAAAGCGGTGCTGTTCGTCGATCACAGCAAGGCGCAGATCGTCGAACTCGACATCCTTCTGGAAGACCGCATGGGTGCCAACGAGGATGCCGATCTCGCCTCCGGCCAACGCCGCAAGTTTCGCGCTGCGTTCGGCCCCCTTGTCGCGCCCGGTCAGGATCTCGATGCGAACGCCCGCCGCCGCAGCCAACCCCTTCAGCCCGTCATAATGTTGTCGAGCCAAAATTTCGGTTGGAGCCATCATGACCCCCTGCCCGCCCGCCTCGACCGCCCGCAAAAGCGCCATCAGCGCCACGAGCGTCTTGCCCGAGCCCACATCGCCCTGCAAAAGCCGGTTCATCCGCGCTTCGCCAGCCATGTCGGCCGAGATCTCCTCGACAGCGCGGGTCTGTGCGCCCGTGGGCCTATAGGGCAGCGCAGCCAGAACCTTGGCCCGGAGCCGCCCGTCGCCCGCCGAAACCCGCCCCTTGCCGCGCCGGACAACCGCGCGGGCGAGCGCAAGTGTCAACTGGTGGGCGAAGAACTCGTCGTAGGCGAGGCGCTGGCGGGCCGGGAGATGCGGCGAGAGATCGGCAGTCGATTCAGGGGAATGAACTTGCCGCAAAGCCGCGCCCCAATCAGGCCAGCCTTCCCGCGCCTTCAACGCCGGATCAATCCATTCGGGCAATAGCGGCGCCATCCCCAATGTGCTGCGCGAGGCCTTGAACATGAGCTTTTGCGTGATGCCTGCGGTGAGCGGATAGACCGGTTCGAAAAGGGGCATATCCTCCGCCTCTTCTAGTGGCAGGATATGGTCGGGATGGGTCATCTGGGCGATACCGTCGAACATCTCGACCCTGCCTGACACAACACGCCGCTCGCCCACCGGCAAAAGCTTTTTCAGATACTCGGCACGGGCATGGAAGAACACGAGCTGAAACGAGGTTTTGGCATCGTTCACCGTGATCCGGTAGGGCCGCCCCTTGCCATGCGGTGGAAAATGCGCGGTCACGGTGATTTCGACCGTCGCGACGGCGGGCAACACGACCTCGTTGATCGAAGCGCGGCGGTGTCGGTCGATCCCGCTGTAGGGCAAAGTGAAAAGAACATCGCGCGGCTTTTCGACACCGAGGGCAACCATCAACTGCGCCGTTTTGGGCCCAACGCCGTCAAGCGCCTGAAGCCCGCCAAAGAGCGGCCAAAGGGCTTCGGGCCGGCCCTTCATGCCCCACCAATGAGCGCGAGCCAGCCGTCTTCGTCGATCGTTTCGATGCCCAGCTCTTCGGCCTTCTTGGCCTTCGATCCCGCCCCCGGCCCGGCAACAAGAAGATCGGTCTTGGCGCTCACGCTTCCGGCGACCTTCGCCCCAAGCGCTTCAGCGCGAGCTTTGGCTTCTGCGCGGCTCATCTTTTCAAGCGTGCCGGTAAAGACAATTGTCTTGCCCGCGACAGGGCTGTTTTCGGCCACCATTCGGCGGCTTTCCTGCACATCGAGTTGTGCCACGAGCCGATCAATCGAGGCGCGCTCTGCCTCTTGCTGCATCGTCGTCACGAGCGAGGCCGCCATAACACTTCCAACTCCGTCGATGCCGATGAGATCATCCCACTCTGGGCCCTCGCCGACACGCGCAGCTGTCATCGCGGCCTCGAAGGCGGGCCAGGTCTCATAGTGGGTGGCGATCATGGCCGAGCTGGTTTCCCCAAGGTGGCGGATGCCAAGCGCAAACAGGAGTTTGGCCAGCGGTATCTTGCGCCGTTCTTCGATGGCGGCAAAAAGCTTTTGGGCGCTTCGTTCCCCAAAACCATCGCGATTGGCCAGCTTTGAAAGGTTGGCCTGATCGCGCGCCGCGAGGGTGAAGATATCCGCAGGTTCGCGGATCGGCAGCAGATCATCGGCAAAGAACATCTCGATCTGCTTGGCGCCCAAGCCTTCGATATCAAAGGCGCCGCGGCTGACAAAATGTTTGAGCTTTTCAACCGCCTGCGCCGGACAGATCAGGCCGCCGGTGCAGCGATGGACGGCATCACCTGGCTCTCGTAAAGCCACAGATTGGCATTCGGGGCAGGTTTGGGGAAAGACATACGGGCGTGCTTCGGCAGGCCGCCTTGCAAGATCGACATCCTTGATCTTGGGGATCACATCGCCCGCACGATAGACCTGAACCCAATCGCCCAGGCGGATATCCCGCCCCTCGCGGATTGGCGCACCGTTGGAATCGCGTCCAGCGATATAGTCTTCGTTATGCAGCGTGGCATTGGAGACAACCACCCCGCCAACCGTGATCGGCCGAAGCCGCGCGACAGGGCTCAAAGCGCCGGTGCGGCCCACCTGAATGTCGATCGCCTCGAGAACTGTCCAGGCAAGTTCGGCGGGAAACTTATGGGCGATGGCCCAGCGAGGCGTGGTCGAGCGGAAGCCAAGCCGCTCTTGCAGGCGCAGATCGTCGACCTTGTAGACCACACCATCGATATCATAGCCCAGCGATGCCCGGCGCGTCTCAATATCGCGGTAGTGTCGCGCCAGGCCCGCTATGTCGTCAAACCTCTGGGTCAGTGGATTCGTCTGAAAGCCAAGCTCGGCAAGACGGTCGATCGCTCCCATTTGGGTGGTGGCAAGCGGCCCTGAGACCTCGCCCCACGCGTAGGCAAAGAACCGAAGCGGGCGGGCGCGGGTGATTTCGGCGTCCAACTGGCGCAGGCTGCCGGCGGCGGCGTTGCGCGGGTTGGCAAAGGTCTTGCCGCCGGAGGCTTCTTGTCGGGCATTGAGCGCGGCGAAATCGGCGTGGCTCATATAGACCTCGCCCCGCACCTCCAGGATTGCTGGCGCGCCGGTGATTGTTTGTGGGATGTCTTTGATTGTCAGGGCGTTGGCGGTCACGTTCTCACCCACCTCGCCATCGCCGCGCGTGGCGGCCTGCACGAGCCGGCCGTTTTCATAGCGCAACGACAGCGACAGCCCGTCGATCTTGGGTTCGGCCGTATAGCCGAGTGGCGCATCGTCGGACAAACCAAGAAACCGGCGAATCCGCTGATCAAACTCGGTGACTTCCGCGTCGTCAAACGCATTTTCGAGGCTCAGCATCCGCACCGCATGGCGGACTTTGCCAAAGCCGTCCGAGCCTGCCGCGCCAACCTGCTCACTTGGGCTGTCAGGGCGTTTGAGTTCGGGAAACCGTTTCTCGATCTCGACGTTTCGCCGTTTCAGGGCGTCATAGGCAGCGTCGGAAATTTCCGGCGCATCCTCGGTGTGATAGGCACGGTTCGCAGCCGCAAGCGCACGGGCGAGGCGGTCCAGTTCTGCTTGGGCTTGCACAACCGACAACTGACCAACAGCCATATCAGCCGCAGCGCCTGATCCCATTGACTTGTCTTGTTCCGTCTCGCGCACGTCGTCCCCGAAAGTCGCTGAACCCGTTCCAGACGACTCTTAGGCGGCGATCTGTTCCGCGTCCAGCCTCAGGCGCCGACGGCCAGCCGTTCGGCTTGTCTGCCCTTTTCGGGATCTCTCAGGACGTAACCTCTGCCCCAGACTGTTTCGATGTGGTTTTCCCCGCCGGTCGCTTCCGAAAGTTTCTTTCGAAGCTTGCAGATGAACACATCGATGATCTTCAACTCTGGTTCGTCCATTCCCCCATAGAGATGGTTGAGAAACATTTCCTTGGTCAGGGTGGTGCCCTTCCTCAGGCTTAGGAGCTCCAGCATCTGGTATTCCTTGCCGGTCAAATGCACAGGCATCCCGCCGACATCGACGGTTTTGGCATCGAGATTGACCGAGATCCGGCCCGTATTGATGATGGATTGGGAATGCCCTTTCGAGCGCCGGATGATCGCATGAATCCGCGCAACCAACTCGTCGCGGTGAAACGGCTTGGTCATATAGTCATCCGCCCCAAAGCCAAATCCGCGCAACTTGCTTTCCGTCCCGCTCTCGCCGGTCAAGATCAGGATCGGTGTCTCGACCCGCGCCATCCGCAGTTGCCGCAAAACCTCATGCCCGCTCATGTCCGGCAAATGAAGGTCAAGGAGGATCAGATCATAGTCATAGAGCTTGGCCAGATCGATCCCCTCTTCGCCAAGGTCCGTCGCATAGACGTTGAGATTGGCATGGGTCAGCATCATTTCGATGCTTTTCGATGTTGTCGGATCATCCTCCACCAACAAGATGCGCATATTCGGGCCTCCGCACAGTAACGTTGCGTTCAGGATAGAGCGACATTGGTTAATCACCCGTTACCGTAGCGAAATTCTCCGCATTGACAATCTAGGGTTGTCTATATTTTTGGATGGCTGTTGTTTTAAGCGCATCTTCTCCGTGCTCGGCGACGGCACGCACCCACGCCATGAACTCGTCTTCTGAAAGACCATAGGCCTCAAGCGCGTCTTCGATCTCGATCAGCCCGTGCGCCACAGCTCTGACAACCGCGGCTTTCCTTGAGGCCACCCAGCGCTTGGTGTCGACCGCAGGCAAATCAGCAAGGCTCATCAATGTTCCGTCAGGCAACCGCACCGAGCGCGGCCCCTTTGCTTTCTTGATATACATTTCACACCCCAGTGTTCCCACGATGCAGAAACTGGGGGTCGGGATTTAAAGACCGGTGAAACCACCTCTTGAGAGTGCTTCGTATTTTCCTATATTCCGGCAGACCTCAGTAACCCGCCGGAAACACATGCCCACCCCGCACCCGATCAACTCGCTTGGCTTTGCCAAGCCGCCCAGCGAGACGCGCGTCGTCGTCGCCATGTCGGGCGGCGTGGACAGCTCGGTCGTGGCCGCGCAGCTCGCTGAAGAGGGCTATGACGTCGTGGGCGTGACCCTCCAGCTCTACGACCACGGGGCCGCGCTGGCCAAGAAGGGCGCCTGCTGTGCAGGGCAGGATATCCACGATGCCCGCCGTGTGGCCGAGGCGATGGGCTTTCCCCATTACGTCCTCGACTATGAGAATATCTTCAAGGACGCGGTGATCGACGAGTTTGCCGACAGCTATCTCGCGGGTGCCACGCCCGTGCCCTGCATCCGCTGCAACGAGCGGGTGAAGTTCAAGGATCTTCTGGCAACCGCCCGCGATCTCGACGCCGATTGCATGGCCACCGGCCATTACATCCAGCGCAAACTCGGCGCGGGGCCGGAATTGCATTGCGCGGCGGATGCAAACCGCGACCAGAGCTATTTCCTCTTCTCGACCACGCCTGAACAGCTCGAGTTTCTGCGCTTTCCCTTGGGCCACCTGCCCTCGAAGGATGCGACCCGCAAGCTTGCCGCCAAATACGGGCTCGCCGTGGCCGACAAGCCCGACAGTCAGGACATCTGCTTTGTGCCCAATGGCAATTACGCCTCGGTGATCGAAAAGCTGCGCCCCGGCGCGGCGGAGCCGGGCGAGATTGTCGATACCGAAGGCAACGTTCTGGGCACCCATCGCGGCGTGATCCACTACACCATCGGCCAACGCCGAGGCCTTGGCATCGGCGGGCTCGCCGATCCGCTCTATGTGGTGCGGCTCGATGTGGACAAGCGGCAGGTCGTCGTCGGCCCGAAAGACCTATTGGCAACGCGGACGATCCCCGTGCGCGAGATCAACTGGCTGGGCGATGGCGCCTTCAGCAATAAGGCAGAGCGAGAGATTTCCGTGAAGGTCCGCTCGACCCGTCCGCCTGTGCCCGCAATTCTGCGGCCGATCTCGGAAACCGAAGCCGAGGTGGAATTGCTGACCGCCGAGGAAGGCGTGAGCCCCGGTCAGGCCTGTGTGTTCTACGAGACCGGCGGCAGCCGCATCCTGGGCGGTGGCTGGATCTGGAAAGGCCGCTAGAGCCGCGCCAAGACGGCCTTGGCTGCGCGTAGGCCCGGCGGCTCACCACCCTGCCCCAGCCGCTCCATCGTCAGGCGCATGGCCTCTTTTTGGGCCTCGGGGTTTTGCAATACTTGCTCGAGGGCCTCTGCAATGGCCCCGGGGCGGCATTCACTGCCAATAAACTCGGGGATTGTCCGGGTGTCGCTGACAAGGTTCACAAGCGTCACCGTATCGATGAGCAGCTTCTTCTTGATGATCCTGCGGCTCAGCCAGTTCATGTCATAGGCGATCACCATCGGCGTGCCGGAAGCCGCAAGCTCAAGCGACACTGTCCCAGAAGCCGCAAGCGCCACATCCGCGGCGCGGAAGGCGGCAAGTTTGGCGCCCGAAAAACCGCTCTCGCGTGTGGGATCGACAAGCACAGGCCGCACCGGCCAATGTGCGGTCAACTTGCGCACCAAACCCGCGACAGGCGCGGCGCAGGGCACGATCACCCGCATATCGGGGTGGTTATCCTGGAGTTTTGAAAGCGCCGAGCCAAAGGTTCCGGCAAGGCGCGAGACCTCACTTCGCCGCGAGCCAGGAAGCGCCAGAACCAGCGGGCCATTCTTCATACCCAATACGGTTCGCAGCGAGATTGCCTCTTCTTCCGTGCCGATCTTTTCGGCCACGACGGGATGGCCTACAAAATCGCACTCCATCCCCGCCTTTTCCATATAGGGGGGCTCAAAGGGGAAGAGAGAGAGCACATGGTCGATGAATTTCGCCATCCGCTCGGCCCGCTCCGGGCGCCAGGCCCAGACCGTCGGGGCGACATAGTGGACCGTTCGAATTTCGGGATTCCGTTCCTTGACCGCCGCAGCAACGCGCAGGCAGAAATCAGGGCTGTCGATGGTGATCAGAACATCCGGGGGATTGGCAAGGATTGCTTCGGTCAGCTCGCGAATTCGACGTTTGAGATGAAAATACTTGGGCAGGATCTCGACGATCCCCATGAGCGACAGCTCGTCCATCGCAAACAGGCTCCGCAGGCCCTGTTCTCGCATCTTGGGACCCCCAACACCGTCGAAGCTCAGCTCCGCCACTTGTGAGCGCAGCCCCGCCATAAGCGCGCCGCCTAACTTGTCGCCCGAGACCTCACCCGCGATGATAAAGATCCGCATCAAACGTCCCCCACCCAGACCGAGACGCCAAGCCGGTTGGCTTCGCCTCTCAAGTGGTCAACATCGAGGCACATCACCCCGCCCTCTTCAATCCAAATTCCGGTGATTCCCGCCCGCGAAGCCCCGATCACAGTCTCAGGACCGATGGCCGGAAGGTCGGCTCGCCGGTCCTGACCGATCTTGGGCGCTTTGCAAAATACTGCTCCTTGCGCCTTGGGCGGGTCCGAGAGCGACTTGAGCATAAAGTCTGTTCCCAGACTTGCCTCCATCGCCAGAACTTGGCCGCCCCGAACAACGCAGGCCTGACCAATATCCGCAGGAGCAAGATCATCGAGGTGTGCCTTGCCGCTCTTGGCATCGTCCTTCTGGGCATAGCTGGGAGATGGGCCGGCAAGAGCCCCCTTTCGTGGCAACAGATCGGGGGCGATTTCATGCGCCGCCACGACCGTAAATCCGAACTCTTCAAGGATAGCGATGAGCGCTCGCAAGGTTCCATCGTCGCCCATCTTCATTGCGGCCCCAATGCGGGCAAAGAGGGGGGCGGTCGCTTGATCTATTTCGGCGGGATCAATCTCTGGCCTCAGAACCTTGCCTGCTAGGCAGACCTCTTCGACCCCACGCAGCCGAAGCTCGGACAGAAGTGTTCCCAAATGCTCGAGGCGAAAGGCGATCTGTTCGAGCCCACCTGGAACCTGAGGTTCGAAACCCGCCATGAAGCAGATAATCGGCAGCTCACCTTTTTTCCCTAGCGCCTCGACGAGGAGACCGGGCAAAGCGCCAGTGCCTGCAAAGAGCGCCAGCATCGGTTCAGCTCGGGGTCAGGAAGCTACGGTCTGATTCTCCCAAGATGAAATCGACCATTTCCTGAACATATGTGCTGTCCACCTCAGCTTTCAGCCGCTTGGCCCTGTCGTGGAAAGTCCCCTCACCATCCCGAAGCATCTGGAAAGCTGCCCGTAGTGCCGTGATATCGGCGCGTTCGACCCCACGCCGCTTGAGGCCCACTAGGTTGAGGCCGTCGAGAACGCCGCGTGGTCCTTGCACGAGGCCGTGCGGTATGACGTCATTCGTCACCATCGACAAAGCGCCGATAATCGCGCCCCGTCCGATCCGAACCCACTGATGTATGCCGCATAGCCCACCGATGATCACGTCGTCCTCGATGATGCAGTGTCCGGCTACGGCCGAGTTATTCACGATGATCACCCGGTCTCCGATTTGTGCGTCATGAGCGACGTGGCAGCCGGCCATCAAAAGACAATCATTGCCGATCCGGGTTTCGCCGCCGCCACCGGCTGTGCCGGTGTTGATCGTGACGTGCTCGCGGATGCGATTGCGCGCGCCGATGCGAAGGCGCGTCTTTTCGCCCGCGAATTTGAGATCCTGCGGCACCTCGCCGACCACGGCGAAGGAGAAGAGTGTCGACCCCTCACCAACCTGCGTATCGCCGGTGATGACGACATGGCTCCTGAGGGTCACATTGTCTCCGAGGACGACCTCGGGACCGACCACACAGAATGGCCCAACGACACATCCGGCGCCGATGACGGCGCCCTCTTCGATCACCGCAGAAGGGTGAATATCGGGTGTCATCAGCCTTTTAGATCCATCATTGCGGTGAACTCCGCCTCGGCGGCCAGTTCGCCATCAACCGTCGCGACACCCTTGAACCGCCAGACCTTGCCGCCCGGCTTGCCGCGCGTTGTCTGAAGTTCCATCCGCAGCTGATCACCGGGGACAACCTTGCGGCGGAATTTGCAGTTGTCGATTGCCATGAAATAGATGAGGAAGTTGCCATCGACGAGGCCGAGGCTCGCGCCGACCATAACGCCTGCCGTCTGCGCCATCGCCTCCACGATGGTCACGCCTGGCATGATCGGATTGCCGGGGAAATGGCCCTGAAAATGCGGCTCGTTCATTGTCACGTTCTTGAGCCCAACGGCAGATTCGGTTCCGTTGATTTGTTCAACACGGTCTACGAGCAAGAACGGGTAACGATGCGGCAGGATTCTCTGGATCAGATGAATATCAGCGGTCGTGATGGGCTCGGACATGGGCATTCTCCCTATTCAATAGCCCAGACGGGGCCTTCATCCGACCACTAGCAACTCGGCCCCTTCGCGGCAAGCTCGCCCGTGCTAGTTGGTGGCCGGAGTGGCTGCGGTTCCATCGCCAAGGCTTTGGTCGATCGCTGCAATTGCTGCCTCGGTGATATCGATCAGATCGGCCTGCATGACGATATTGCGCCGGTCTATAATCACCACCGCGCCGCGCGAGATCATGATGTCGGCCAAGACGACTTGCACGGCCGACAAGAATTCGTCCCTGCCACGGCTCAAACTCGTCTGGAGCGCTTGTTCCTTTTCGTCCTGCCCTTGTCGGACCGTCTGCACCTTGGCATCGAAGGCGTCAGCCTCGACCCGAAAATCAGCCGGATCCATCGTCGGGCGGCGCTCTGTCAAGCTCCGCTCTTCGGCTTGCAGCTCCTCGGCGAATTTTCGATTTTCAGTTTCCAGCGCCTTGGCCTGAAGGTCGATATCGGCGCGGATGCGCTGGCCGTAGAGGGTTTGCACAAACAGCTGATCAAGATTGATCGTCAGGATCAGGCTGCGAAACTCGGTCGCCGGCGTGCTTGTGCTATCTTGCGCGACAGCCTGCCCTCCGAAGAGGGCAAGCAATCCTAGGCAGACAGCGACCCCGAGTTTCCGCATCAGAACGACGTGGCGATGGTCAGGTCGAAGGATTTGGGCCGGTCATAGCTTTCGGACATAAGCGGCTGCATGAAGTTGAACCGCAACGGGCCAATCGGTGTTTTCCAGAACAACGACAGACCGGCCACTGCGCGGGGTGTGAAGTCGTTATAGAGAACGTCCGATACATCGGAGAGACCCGTATCCCAAAGCGACCCGTAGTCGATGAAAGCACCGCCGTGCATCCCAAACTCGGTGGGAAGGCCAATCGGGAACTCGGTCTCGAGGCGAACCACGGCATAGGTATTGCCGCCGAGCGCATCATTTTCCCCGTCGCCGGTGTAGCGCGGGCCAAATCCGCCGGGCTCAAAGCCGCGCATGATGCCGCTGTTCATGAAATAGCGGTCGGTGATCCGGCTCGCGCCTTCGAGGAAGTAGAGGTAGCCGCCCTCAAGCGTAGCGCGCAGCGTCACTTCCTCATTCATGATCTTGGTCTCAGCCGCGAGTGTGGCTGTGTTCTTCAGGAAGGTTGCTTCACCAAACGCATATTCCTGTCCGAAGCGAAGCAAGACCCCTGCGTTCGGGTAAAGCCCGGTGCGACGGTTATCCCATGTGTAGGTGTAGCCAACGGAATTCGTCCAGCGCCCACCGGCAGCGGCATCCTCAAGAATTGGCTGCGAGTTGGTGGAAACATTCGACAAGAGCGAATAGTCGATCGAGTAGCTGACGCCCAGACGTCCATTTTCGCTCACGGGGAAGCTCAACGACGGCGAGAAACCAAAGCTCGTCGTGTCATAGAGCGCTGCCTCGTTATCGGTGGTCTTATAGCCCGACCGCAGACCAAGCCTCAGATCACGACCCAGAAGATAGGGCTCGGTGAAATTGAACGTCAGGATCCGATTGGTTGCCGCAGTTGAAATCTGGAAATCAAGCGCCTGCCCCCGGCCGAGGAAATTCCGCTCGCTATAGCTCGCGAGCAAGCTAAAGCCGGTGTCGGTGTTGTAGTTCGCACCGAAGGTGAGCGATCCGGTCGGAACCTCGGTCACAGCCACATCGACAATCACCTGCTCGCTGGAAGACCCAGCTCGCGTGCCGACCTCGGCATTCGAGAAGAACCCAAGCGCACGGATGCGCGAAGCGCTTTCACGGATCGAGCGGGGGTTGAGTGGATCGCCCTCAACAAGGGTGAACTGGTTGCGGACAACGCGGTCGAGCGTTGTTGTATTGCCGGTGATATCGATGCGCTCGACGAAGACGCGCGGTCCACGCACCAGCGCGTAGTCAAGATCGAGCTTTAGCTCGCGATCACGGCGGGTGATTTGCGGATCGGCCTGAATGAATTGCAGGCCGAGCTGATTGGCGCGGAACTCGAGGCGCGCAATATCGTTCTCGATCCGCAGCGGCGAATAGGTCTGCCCGTCCTTGGTCCGAACGATGCCCTCAAACTCGGCCAGATCAACATCCGGTAGATCAGAGGTAACCTTAACCTCGCCAAATTCGTATTTCTGCCCCTCTTGGACATTGAACGTGATGAGATAGGCATCTCGCTCACGCGTGAGTTCAACATCAACAGACTGAATCTCGAAATCGACAAATCCGCGCGAGCGATAGAACTCGGTCAACACCTGTTTGTCGAAATCGATCCGGTCGGCAACAAAGGTATCGCGGCTGATGATCGCCCGCAAAAGGCCTGCCTGCTTGGTCTCGAGGACGCCACGAAGACGATAATCTGAGAAGCTGCGGTTGCCAACAAAGCCAATCCGCGAAATCTCGGTCACGCCACCTTCGAAGATCTCGAACACAAGATCGACGCGGTTGTCGCTGCGACGGATAACGCGCGGGGTGATAGTTGCGCTGATCCGGCCCTTGTCGGCATAGAGCTGGACAATCGCGCCAACATCGCGCTCGACCTGGCTCGGGCTAAAAACATGGCGTGGCATCGATTGGATCGCAGACCGAAGATCATCGTCCTTGATCTTGGAATTGCCCTCGAAGGAGATGACGCTAATGGTCGGAAGCTCGACAACCGTGACGATCAGCGTTGATCCGCTCACGCGCGCATCAACCGACTCGAAAAGTCCAGTTTCGCGCACGGCCTGAACCGCATCATTAAGGGTCGCCGCGCTGACAGATTGCCCCGACGAAAGGCCGAGATAGGTCAGGATCGTCTGGGTTTCGATCCTCTGATTCCCCTGAACAGATACCCCGGAGAAGCTATAGCTCTGTGCCGCAGCTGGCAAAGCGCTCAGGCCTAGCAGGGCAGCGAGAAAAAAAGCCCTGAAAACAGTGAAAAGCCGCGCGGCAGCGCTTGTGGCAAGGTCGCTCATAAGATTAGCCAGTTTTATATCCCCAGACACCTAGGGAGTATCGGGATTACCGGGCCTTGTCAAAAACACAAACGCGCCCCGGAGGGCGCGTTTTGTTGATTTTGCGAAACTTTGCGGATCCGGCTCAGATTGAGCCGAGAAAAGCCGCAAGTCCCAGCGCGCCAAGAATGGCGCCAACGAACAAAAGCCGGTCCAGGTTAAGTCCGATCAAATAGGACAATCCACGATATCCGGAGTTGAGTGTCTGCATGATCCTGCCCCAATAACGATTTCAGCCGTTGCAGAGTCTCGCAGGATTGCGGCCAAAAAACGGCGAATTCAGGGAACCTCAGGGGCAGAGCCCCGGAACAGTGTCGTTCGCCAAGGCGAGGAACATCATCGTCAGGATAAGGGCCAACCCGATCATCGTCAGAACCCGCAAAGCGGCGTCCGATGGCTTGCGTCCGCTCACAGCCTCATAGGCATGAAAGACAAGGTGGCCGCCGTCGAGGATCGGGATCGGGAAAAGATTCAAAAGGCCGATCGCGGTCGAGAGAAGGCCCAAGAACTGAATATAGGCCCCGATTCCCTGGGCGGCCATTTCGCCCGACGTCTGGGCAATGCCGACGGGGCTAGAAAGATTGCAGGTCGAAATCTCTCCGGTGAGCATATGCCACATCCCCGAGACAGAAACCTTTGCGATGTACCAGAGCTGCCCCCAAGCATAGCGGACGGTCGTCGCGATATCCGGCGAAGAGGTTTGCGGCTCGAAGAAAAGCCCCCCCGAAAGGCCAATCAGCCACCGCGTCTCAAAATCACCGTCCCGCAGCGGAAGGTCGACACGGCGCGGGGCGATATCAAAGCTCAAGGTCTCGCCTTGCCGCCAGACCTCAAAGGTCATCGCCCGCCCGTCAGAGGCGGCAACGATGTCCATCATCTGCGAAAATGCGAAAACCGGTGTCCCGTCGATTGCGGTGATCACATCGTCAGCCAAAAGCCCCGCCTCGCGCGCCGGGCTGTCTGTGCTGACAGCGCGCGCCAAGGTCGGCTCAGGATAGGGGCCTCGCACCACAATCTCTTCGCCCGCCCGCATCACCCGGTAGTCAACAGACGGAACCATCCCAAGCTTGTCCGTTGCCGCGACAACGTCGGCCATCGTTGGGGTTTCTACGCCACCAATGGCAAGTATCTGGTCGCCTGTTTCGAGCTCCTGTTCATAGGTGTCCGGCAAATCCGGGACCGAGGCCAGAGTGAGCGGGTCGGTCGCAACACCGATAGACAGCACTGCCCAAGCAAAGACGAGAAATGCGAAAATGAAATTGAAGGCCGGACCGGAAGCGACCGTCAGAGCGCGGGCCCAGACCGGCGCGCCGGCCATGCTGTCTCTGGACGCTTTCGCACCGGTATCGGCCCCCATCGAAGCGGCGTTGCTGTCACCTTTGAATTTCACATAGCCGCCAAGCGGGACCAGTGCGATCTGCCAAACCGTTCCCCTGCGATCGACACGTCGCCACAGAACCGGCCCAAAACCGATCGAGAAAACATCCGCCTTGATCCCGCTCCAGCGCCCCGCGAGGTAGTGGCCCATTTCATGCACAAACACGATCACCATCAAGGCGACCACAAAGGACAGAAGGGTTAGACCGGTAGAGCTGAATTGAGGTAAAAGGCTCGTCATAGGGTTTCTTAGGCTGAAATTGCAATGAGTTCCGACGCACGACGGCGCGCAAGTCGGTCGGTTTCGAGAATATCGTCAAGGCTATTTGCGGCGCGGTTCAGGCCATCCGAAGACCACATCTTGTCGAGCACATCTTCGACAAACGCCGCCATATCCACAAACCCGATCCGCCCGGCGATGAAAGCATCGAGGGCGATTTCCTTGGCGGCGTTGAAGGCCGCGCCGCTTTGCCCTCCGGCCTTCATGACCGACTGCGCGAGGCGCAGAGCCGGATAGCGCTCGGGGTCCGGGGCTCGGAAGGTCAATGTTCCGATCTTGGCCAGATCCAGCCGTGCAACAGGCAATTCCCGCCGCTCGGGCCAATTCAGGGCGAAGCCAATGGCATGACGCATATCAGAGGCCCCGACATGGGCCATGAGCGCTCCGTCACGGAAGCCAACCAGAGCATGAACAAGGCTTTCTGGATGGATCACTACCTCTATCTGCGAGGGGTCGACCCCAAAGAACTCGCGGGTTTCGATCAATTCGAGCGCCTTGTTGAACATAGACGCGGAATCGATGGTGATCCGCTGGCCCATCGCCCAATTGGGGTGGGTCGAGGCATCGGCAACTGTGGCACGGGCGAGCCGTTCGATTGGCCAATCGCGCAGAGCGCCGCCCGAAGCTGTGATAATGATGCGTTCAACCGCTCCGATATCCTCGCCGACGAGCGCCTGAAAGACGGCAGAGTGCTCACTATCGACCGGCAAGATACGCGCGTTGTGGGCACGCGTAGCCGCCATGACCAAGGGCCCCGCGGCAACGAGTGTTTCCTTGTTGGCCAGCGCCAGAGTGGCCCCCTGCCGGATCGCTTCCATGCCCGGTACGAGCCCCGCCGCACCGACAATGGCCGACATGATCCAATCTGCCGGACGGCTGGCCGCTTCGGCCACAGCCGCATCCCCTGCCGCGGCTTCGATGCCAGTTCCAGCGAGCCTGTCTTTGAGGGCACCGAAAAGCGCTGGTTCGCAGGTCACAGCCTGCTTTGCGCCGAGCTCGATGGCATCGCGGGCAAGTTGATCGACGTTCCTGCCACCCGTGAGCGCAACGACGTCGTAGTTCGCAATATCACGCCGGATCAGATCAATCGTGCTTTGGCCAATGCTGCCAGTTGCGCCTAGAATGGAGATCCGCTTCACAAAAGGCCTCCGTCTTTCAGCACCTCAACCGCAAAGAGGAACAAGGCTGCGCCGGTCAAAGCGTCGAACCGATCGAGCAGACCCCCATGGCCGGGGATAAGGTTTGAGCTGTCCTTGATACCTGCAAAGCGCTTGATCGCACTTTCGGCGATATCCCCCATCTGGCCGGCAAACGCGGCAAGCACCGACAGGACGATCACAGAGGCACCGCCCCCGAGCGGCCCTTCAAAACCGTAGCCCGCAAACACGGCCCCCACGACCCCGGCTCCGATCCAGCCCGCTATTGTTCCGCTCCAAGTCTTTTTCGGGCTCACTCGCGGCCAGAATTTCGGCCCACCGACAATCCTGCCCGCGAAATATCCAAGGATGTCGGACGCCACGACAATCAGAACAACCCAAAGAAGCCCGATGATGCCATCGGCCCGCGTGGCCAGAAACCAAAGGATCGCGGCGGCAACGGCCAAACTATAGCCGGCAAAGATCCATCTGCCCCGCGCCACGAGGAAAGCTCCAATCACAGGCACGACCACCAGGACGAGAGAGCCCAACCCCAATGACCACCCCTGCCCGACAGCCATCGCTCCGGCCGCCAACACGCCCATTATTTCAGGTCGCGGCGCCCCGAGCATCCGCGCGAGTTCCCAGATCATCCCGCCACTGACGATGACGGCAAGAAGGGAGAACCAGAAGCCGCCCAGCCAAAGCGCCGCTCCGCCGATCGCAATCATGCCGATCGCGGACAAGACCCTCTGCGCCAGATCGCCCCATTTTCCAGAAACCGCCATATCAGGCCTTCACCGCGCCGAACCGCCGGTCGCGGGTCGCATAGTTTCCGACGATCCTGCCAAACTCTTCAGCGGTGAAATCCGGCCAGAGCGTATCAACAAATTCGTATTCGGAATAGGCCGACTGCCAGAGAAGGAAATTCGAAATCCGGGCCTCGCCCGAGGTGCGGATCACGAGGTCGGGGTCGGGCAACACATGGGTGTCGAGGAACCGCGCCAGCGTTTCGGCATCGACATCCTCAGGTTGAAGCCGTCCTGCCTGAACCTCGAAGGCCATCCGCTTGGCCGCGCGCGTAACCTCGTCGCGGCCGCCGTAATTGATGGCGATGGTCAGATGAATGAGATCGTTGTGTGCGGTCAGAAGCTCGAGCTCGTCCATCAGCGCGACGAGCTTGTCCTCGAGTTTCACGCGATCCCCGATAAACCGAACCCGTACGCCCGCCTCGACCAGCGCGCGCTGCTCTTTCTCGATGTAGCGGCGGAAGAGCTTCATCAGACCCGCAACCTCGGTCTGGGTGCGCTTCCAGTTCTCGGTCGAAAAGGCAAAAACGGTCAGGTATTTGACGCCAAGCGCCGGGCAGGCCTCGACGATCTCGCGCACCCGGCGGGCGCCCGCGTGGTGGCCAAACAAGCGGGGGCGGCCCCGCTTCTGCGCCCATCGGCCGTTCCCGTCCATGATGACGGCAACATGGCGCGGGCCTTTCGCCTCGGTTGTCTCGGCCATCTGGCCTCCAAACTGCGCAGGTCAGACCTGCATGATCTCGGCCTGCTTGGTCTCGAGGGTCTGATCGACGATCTTGATATACTTGTCGGTCAGTTCCTGAACCTCACCTTCCCAGAATTTCTGGTCGTCCTCCGACAGGCCGTCGGCCTTGGCCTTCTTGACCTGATCCATACCGTCGCGGCGCAGGTTGCGAATGGCAACGCGGGCGTGTTCGGCATAGTTGCCAGCGACCTTGGTCAGCTCGCGGCGGCGTTCTTCGTTCAGCTCGGGGATCGGCAGCATGATGATCGTGCCGTTGAGCTGCGGGTTGATCCCAAGACCAGACTCGCGGATCGCCTTCTCGACCTTGCCGACCATGCCCTTGTCCCAGACGTTGATGGTCACCATCCGCGGTTCGGGGACGTTGATCGTCCCGAGCTGGTTGATCGGGGTCATCTGGCCATAGGCATCGACCGAAATAGGCTCGAGCATCGAGCCAGAGGCTCGGCCGGTGCGGAGTGAGGCGAATTCCGTCCGCAGCGCGTGGATCGCGCCGTCCATCCGGCGCTGGAGATCATCAGTGTCGAGTTCGAATTCGTCAGCCATCTTGGTCGTCCCGGTCTTGCGAAAGTTGCGATCCTATAACGTCAACCGTGCACAGTTGTATAGGTGCCTTTGCCCGCCATGATGCCCTTGAACCCGCCCGGTTCGTCCAGCGAAAAGACGATGAGCGGCATTTTGTTGTCGCGGCAGAGCGCGATTGCGGAGGCATCCATCACCTTGAGATTCTTGGCCAGAACCTCGTCATAGCTGATCCGGTCAAATCGCTTGGCTTGCGCGTTCTTCTTGGGGTCGCTGTCATATATGCCGTCAACCTGCTTGCCCATGAAGATCGCCTCGCACGACATTTCCGTGGCGCGCAGCGCGGCGGCGGTGTCGGTGGTGAAATAGGGATTGCCGGTGCCGGCCGCAAAGATGCAGACCCGCTTCTTCTCGAGGTGGCGCACGGCGCGGCGGCGGATATAGGGCTCGCAGACCTGATCCATCGGAATGGCCGAGATCACGCGGGTGAAGACGCCCACAGCCTCGAGAGCCGACTGCATAGCCAGCGCGTTCATCACCGTGGCCAACATTCCCATATAATCGGCCGTGGTCCGCTCCATCCCCTGCGCCGAGCCCTGAAGCCCGCGGAAGATGTTGCCGCCGCCGATCACCATACAGATCTCGACGCCCATATCGTGAACCGACTTCACCTCCTGAGCGATCCGCTCGACCGTTGGCGGATGCAGACCAAACCCCTGATCCCCCATTAGGGCCTCGCCCGAGATCTTGAGCATCACGCGTTTGAAGGTCGTCTGGTCACTGTCGCTCATCCGCGGGTCTCTCTTTTTGCTGGGAGTCTTTCGTTGCGCGGCAAAATGTCGGAAAAGAGCGGCGTGTTCAATGCCAAGCGCGCCGGAAAATGCAACCCAAGCGCGCGACCGCCAGACGAAGGCCTGCTCGTGATCGACCCAAAGAACATCCCTGTCGACAAACCTGTGCTCATCGCCGGGCCGACCGCTTCGGGAAAATCGGCGCTGGCGCTGGCGATCGCGGCCGAGAGCGGCGGCATCATCATCAATGCCGATGCGCTTCAGGTCTTTGATGGCTGGCGCATCCTGACCGCGCGGCCCAGCCCGGATGAGCTGTCGATCGCGCCACACGCTCTTTATGGTCACGTCCCTTTTGATGCCCTCTATTCCGTGGGCCATTGGCTGCGGGATGTGGAAGGGCTTTTGCGCGGGCCTGACCGGCCGATCATCGTCGGCGGGACAGGGCTCTATTTCCGAGCGCTTACCGAGGGCTTGGCAGAGATCCCGCCAACACCGTCCGAAGTGAGGCTGGAAGCGGATAGCCTTCCCCTACCCGACCTGATCACCGGCCTTGATCCTCGGACACGAGACGCCCTCGACCTCAACAACCGTGCCCGTGTTCAGCGTGCCTGGGAAGTGCTCCGGGCGACCGGGCGGGGCATAGCCGACTGGCAAGCCGACACGCCCGCCCCGCTTCTAGCGCTTGGATCCACGGTCCCCCTCGTCATGCAGGTCGGCACCGATTGGCTCAACGACCGCATCGCCCGCCGGTTTGACCAGATGCTTTCGATGGGCGCGCTTGACGAGGCGCGGGCCATGCTGCCGCATTGGGATCCGGCCCTGCTGTCGTCCAAGGCAATCGGAGCGCCAGAGCTTATAGCCCACCTCAAGGGTGAGACATCGCTCGACCAAGCGCGTGAGGCCGCGATCATTGCCTCACGGCAATATGCCAAGCGTCAACGGACCTGGTTTCGCGCTCGGATGAAGGACTGGCGGGCAATACCGTAGTTATCCACAGGTTCACCCACAGGAATCTGCAAAAACTTCATATTTTCGTCATTGTTGCCGGCCAAGAACCCTGCATTCTTGCAGAAATCGAACAAGAGCCGCCAAATGCTAGACATTCTACCTGACCCTGCCAACCGTGTGACCCTGACCGCTCTCGCCCAAAATCCGACCAATGGGCGCTGGCGAACAGAAGCCATGCGCAGCCACAGCGCCCCGCGGCTTTTGTTTGTAGCGAAAGGGCAAGGCCGGATTACGGTGGCCGGCCTGACCTCGGGTTATGGGCCCAACAACCTGATCTTTATTCCCGCTCGGACCATGTATGGCTTTGAGGTCGGACCATCCGTTTTCGCTCAAATGCTCGCAATTCCAGCCTCGATGGTCGAGGATTGGCCGGACGAGCCGGTGCATCTTCGCTTGCGCGACGTCATCGCCCAAAAGGAACTCGCCGGCATTTTCGATGCTCTTGAGCGTGAGATCATTTCCGACAAGTCGGGACAGGCGCGCGCGGCGCAGCACCACGTGGGCCTTTTGTCTGTCTTCTTCGAACGTCAAGTCGCAAACCACCCAACCGATCCCGCGACCGATCGCAGCCGCACCGCCTCGGCCCGGCTGGTCGCGGCCTTTTCCGATCTCGTCGAGCGCGACTTTCGCAAGCACAAGGGGATCGCCGACTACGCCGCCGATCTGGGCGTGACGCCAACCCATCTGACGCGGTGCTGCCGGTCGACCAGTGGTCGTTCTGCGTTGCGCCTTCTCAACGACCGTGTGCTTTACGAGGCCCGCCTCCTTCTTCGCGAGACGAGCACGCCAGTACAAGACATCGCACAGTCGCTTGGCTATACCTCGGCTGCTTATTTCACCCGCAGCTTCCAGCAAGCGACCGGCCAAACTCCAACCGGTTTCCGCCGCTCCGGCGTGGCTGTTCAGCGCCTCTGAACTCCCTTTCAGCAACCCCGTAATCGTGCACTATTTGCCCCACCCGCCGGCAGGGCATGTCGCAAATTGCGCAGTTATTGCCGAAACCAACTATTGACCCACCGCCAAAAAGGCCGACGATGGTTCCTGATCGGAGGCCCGGCGCGCAGGGAGGACGTGGCGCGCTCAGCTTTGCCACCATCGGAAAACAAATTCAGGGAGAAAAGAATGACCCAATTTAACTCTGCGCTTCATCCGGCTGCATTGATGTATGCCGAGGAAGAGCGCGCAGGTAAGCTGAGCCGCCGCGAGTTCATGACCCGCGCCACCGCTCTTGGCGTTACCGCCACTGCCGCCTATGGCCTTCTGGGCCTCAAGGCGCCCGCTGCCGCCGCGACCGCTGCTCAAGGCGGAACCATGCGCATCCAGCAAAACGTGGTTGCGATGAAAGATCCGCGCACGTTTGACTGGTCCTATCTTGGCAACGTGGCTCGGGGCTGGCTCGAGTATCTCGTCGAGGTCAACAGCGACGGCTCGATGCGCGGCATGCTGCTGGAAGGCTGGGAAGCCAACGACGATGCGTCGCAATATACCCTTCATGTCCGCCCCGGCGTGACCTGGAACAACGGCGAAGCGTTCAACGCCGACAACGTTGTCTGGATCCTCAACTACTGGTGCGACAAGGCCGTTGAAGGCAACTCGATGGCGGGCCGTATGTCCTCGCTCATCGACGCCGAGACCGGCAAGGCCCGTGACCGCGCGATCGTCAAGCTTGACGACATGACCGTTCAGCTGAACCTGCCCGCCTCCGACATCACCGTCATGGTTGGCATGGCCGACTATCCGGCTGCCGTGGTTCACCCCAGCCACAACCCTGAAACCATGGTCGCAGACTCGCTCGGCACCGGCCCCTACAGGTTGGAATCGCTCGAGGTTGGCGTGAAGGCCGTTCTCGTCCGCAACGAGGGCCACACCTGGTGGGGCCACTCGGCCGAAGGCATCGGCGGCGCCTATCTCGATCGCATCGAGTTCATCGACTACGGCACCGACCCGGCCGCCTGGATGGCCGCGATCGAATCCGACGAAGTCGACATGCTCTATGAGAACGTCGGCGAATTCCTCGACATCGCCTCGGCGATCGGCTGGGAGCAGTCGGACGTGACCACCGGCGCGACCCTCGTCTTCCGCTTCAATCAGAAGACCGAAGTTGATGGCGTAGCGCCCTATGCCGATGTCCGCGTGCGTCAGGCCCTGAGCCAGGCCGTGAATAACGGTGTGGTTCTCGAGCTTGGCTATTCGGGCCGCGGCACCGAGGCCGACAACCACCACGTCGCCCCGGTCCACCCGGAATATGCCGACATCGGCCGTCCGACATTCGACCCCTCGGGCACCAAGGCGCTTCTCGACGAAGCCGGCATGGGAGACTACGAGTTCGAGCTGATCACCCTCGATGACGACTTCAACCGGAACTCGGGCGACGCAGTTGCCGCCCAGATCCGCGATGCGGGCGCCAACATCAAACGGACGATCATGCCCGGTTCAACCTTCTGGAACGACTGGGACAAGTTCCCCTTCTCGGCCACCGAATGGAACCACCGTCCGCTGGGCGTTCAAGTTCTTGCTCTGGCTTATCGTTCGGGCGAAGCATGGAACGAAGCGGCCTATTCGAACCCCGAGTTCGACACGCTTCTTGCCAAGGCCATGTCGTTGGCCGACGCCGATGCCCGCCGCGAAGTGATGGCCGAGATCGAAACGTTGTTCCGCAACGACGCCGTGATCATCCAACCCTTCTGGCGCAAGCTCTACCGGAACTTCCGTCCGGGTGTTGTGGGTGCGGGTATGCACCCCAGCTTCGAGATCCACGCTTACAAGCTGGCTTTCTCGGCCTAAGAAAACCGCGTGTCGCCCCCGCTTTTGCGGGGGCGCTCCGGCCCTGCCGGACGTATGGCATTAACGGCCACCCGAAACGGTGGCCTAAACTGCGAACGACAAGGGAAGCTCCATGGGCCTTTTTGTCTTGCGCCGCTTCGGGGTCATGATCCTCACGGCGCTTTGTCTGACATTCGTCGTGTTCGTTTTGACGAACCTAGAACCAAACCTCGAAAAACTCGCCAAAACCCAAGGCAACGCCCGGATGTCGGACGAGCAGGTCCAGACATGGCTTTCCAACCGCGGCTATGACCGCGCCGATTTCGTCAAATACGGCGAGTGGCTTGGCGTCTTGCCCGGCTATGTGATCGAGGGGGCCGATGGCGAGACCCGCAGCCGTTGCCTGCGCCCCGGCGTTGATCCCGAGGCCGCCCCGCGGTTCTGTGGCATCCTTCAGGGCGACTGGGGGTTCTCGACGGTGTTCAAGGAAGATGTTTCCAAGATCGTTCTGACGCGCCTGAGCCAGACCGGCAAGCTTATGGGATGGGTCATGCTGGTCATGGTGCCGTCCGCATTGATCATCGGTGTTCTTGCCGGAATGCGCGAAGGCTCGCGCCTTGACCGCAGCCTTTCGACCGTCTCGATCGTCACCACCGCCACGCCGGAATACGTTTCGGGCGTGATCTTCATCACCGTCTTTGCCTCGTCCGCCGTGGGCCTGAAATGGTTCAACGGTTCGGCCACGAGCGCCATGGAAGATATCACCTTCCTCAATTTTACCCTGCCGGTTCTGACTGTGGCACTTTATGGCATGGGCTATATCGCCCGGATGACCCGCGCCTCAATGACCGAGGTCATGACCGCGCAGTATATCCGCACCGCGCGCCTCAAGGGTGTTAGCTTCCGCAACATCGTCTTGAAACACGCGCTCAGAAACGCGCTGATCGCGCCGTTCACCGTGATCATGCTGCAATTCCCGTGGCTTCTGAATGGCGTGGTGATCGTCGAGACCCTGTTCAATTTCAAGGGCTTCGGCTGGACCCTCGTGCAGGCCGCCGGCAACAACGATATCGAGATGCTCTTGGGTGTGTCGGTCGTCTCGGTCTTTGTCGTTCTGACCACGCAGTTGATCTCGGATATCGGCTACGTCTTCCTCAACCCCCGCATCCGGATATCGTGAGGAGAGCGCTATGGACAACCTAACCTGGACCGGATCGCTCGGAACCATCCTCAATCCCGCCCTCGTGGTGGCGGCGGGCCTCTTCGCCATTGCCGTGGTTCTGCAAATCCTCGCCTCGCTTGTCGTCGAGCCCTATCGTGCCCAGACCCTACCCGATGGCCGCCTGTCGCGGCGGGGCGGCGTGACCGGCCTCATTGAGCGTGCACCGCAGTATCTCTTGTGGGCGCTGATCCTGATCGTTCTTGGCTATCTCGTTGGTGGCGTGGTCGCGCCCTATGGGAAGGCCGGTATCGTCGGCGCTGTCTCGAAACAGCTCACGCCCGTCTGGATCGCGCTTGTGGCCACTTATGCAGTCTCGATCCGCTACAAGCGGCGGCTGGGGCTATACGGCAAACTCTTTGACTCGACCGTCGGCATGATCGGTTTCGGCATCGTCATGTTCTGGGTCTATACCGCCTTTTTCTCGTCGGTCGGCGGGATGATCGCGACCCATGATCCGTTGTCGCAGGTCTCGGGCCTGAAGAACAAGCTCCCCGGCACAGCCGTTCCCAACGCGACAGACTTCGCGATGGGCGCTCACTATCTTCTGGGCGGCGACAACCTCGCCCGCGATGTCTTTAGCCGGATGGTCCTTGGCTCTTGGGAGGTCGTGAAGATCGCGCCCTTGGCCACCATGTTTGCCTTCATGGTCGGCATCACCCTCGGCGTGCCAGCAGGCTATTACGGCGGCAAGCTCGACACTGTGCTGTCGTTCCTCGCCAACCTGATCCTGGCCTTCCCGGTGATCCTGCTCTTTTACCTTCTGGTGACGCCCGAGATCGTTATGACCGGCATTCCCTCCTATATGGCGGCGGTTCTCTTCGTCTTTCCGGTGCTCTTTGCGATGGTGTTTCTCAACGCTCGCTTCCGCACCGATCCGAAGAAGCGCAACGTGATCCTCGGCGTCGTCGTCGGCGCGATGGTCTGGGCCTATCTCTCGCTCATCTCTCAGCCCGGCACGGTGATGGCCTTCCTGCCCGCAGCACTTGACCTCTTCAACATCCCGCCGGGCATCCTTGTGGTCTTTGTCTCGGTGGTCTTCGTCAACTCGCCCACCGTCTTCCGCATCGTGCGCGGCCTGACGCTCGATCTCTCGACCCGCGACTATGTGGCCGCGGCGCAGACCCGTGGCGAGGGCCCGTGGTATATCATGCTGTGGGAGATTCTGCCCAACGCGCGCGGGCCGCTGATCGTCGATTTCTGCCTGCGCATCGGCTACACCACGATCCTTCTGGGGACATTGGGCTTCTTCGGCCTCGGCCTGCCGCCGGAAAGCCCCGACTGGGGATCGACGATCAACGAGGGGCGCAAGCTCCTGTCGATCTATCCGCACCCTGCCCTGCCACCTGCGCTGGCGCTGCTGAGCCTCGTTTTGGGCCTCAACCTTCTGGCCGACGGCCTGCGTGAAGAAAGCCTGAGGGACTGATCATGACCGACGACACCCCGATCCTCGACATCGACCGCCTCTCGATCTCGTTCTTCACCCGCCTGCGGGAAATCCCGGCCGTGATGGACTTCTCGGCAAAGATCATGCCCGGCGAGGCCTTGGGCCTCGTGGGCGAATCCGGCTGCGGCAAATCCACCGTCGCGCTGGGCGTCATGCAGGATCTCGGCGTGAACGGCCGGATCGTTGGCGGCTCGATCAAGTTCAAGGGCCGCGACCTCTGCACCATGGGCGCCGAAGAGCTCCGCGATGTGCGCGGCAAAGAGATCGCGATGATCTATCAGGAGCCGATGGCTTCGCTCAATCCGGCAATGAAGATCGGCCGGCAGTTGATGGAAGTGCCGATGATCCACGAGGGGATCGGTGAGAAAGAGGCCTATGCCCGGGCTTTGGAAGTCGTGACGGACGTGAAGCTCCCCGACCCCGAACGCATCCTCAAGAGTTATCCCCACCAGCTTTCGGGCGGCCAGCAGCAGCGGATCGTCATCGCCATGGCGCTGATGTCGAAGCCCGCGCTTCTGATCCTTGATGAACCGACCACCGCGCTCGATGTGACCGTGGAAGCCGCCGTGGTGCAGCTCGTGAAAGACCTCGGCAAGAAATACGGCACCTCGATGCTGTTCATCAGCCACAACCTTGGCCTCGTGCTCGAAACCTGCGACCGGATTTGCGTGATGTATTCCGGCGAGGCGGTCGAGCGCGGCTCGATCGAGGATGTTTTCGACAAGATGCGCCACCCCTATACGCAGGCGCTTTTCCGCTCGATCCCCCTGCCCGGCGCCGACAAGAACGCGCGGCCTCTCGTCGCCATCCCCGGCAACTTTCCCCTGCCGCATGAGCGCCCGCAGGGGTGCAATTTCGGCCCGCGCTGCAACTATTTCGAAGCTGGCCGCTGCGATCAGGGCACCATCGCCATGAACCTCGTTGAAGGCGATGACCGGCATCAGACCCGTTGCCTGCGCTTTGAAGAGATTGACTGGAACGCCAAGATCGACGCGGGCGAGACCAAGGAAAAGGGCGAGATCGGCGAAGTTGTCCTGAAGATGGACAACCTCAAGAAATACTATGAGGTCTCGGCCAATGCCCTCTTTGGCGGTGGCCATACCAAGGTGGTGAAGGCCAACGAGACCCTGTCGTTCGAGGCGCGTGAAAGCGAGACGCTGGCCATTGTGGGCGAATCCGGTTGCGGCAAGTCGACCTTCGCCAAGGTCTTGATGGGGCTCGAGACGGCGACCGACGGCAAGATCCTGCTCGATAACCGCGAGATTCAGGGCACCGCCATCAATGACCGCGATACCGGCACGGTGGCCGATATCCAGATGGTGTTTCAAAACCCCTTCGATACGCTCAACCCCTCGATGACCGTGGGCCGCCAGATCATCCGCGCGCTCGAAATCTTCGGCATCGGCAAGAGCGACGCCGAGCGCAAGGCGCGGATGCTCGAGCTTCTCGACCTTGTGAAGCTCCCCCGTGCTTTTGCCGAACGGATGCCGCGCCAGCTTTCGGGCGGGCAGAAACAGCGCGTGGGTATCGCCCGCGCCTTCGCGGGCGGGGCGCGGATCGTGGTGGCCGACGAGCCCGTGTCGGCGCTCGATGTCTCGGTGCAGGCGGCGGTGACCGACCTTCTCATGGAGATCCAGCGCAAGGAAAAGACCACGCTTCTCTTCATCAGCCACGACCTCTCGATCGTGCGCTATCTCTCGGATCGGGTGATGGTGATGTATCTGGGCCATGTGGTCGAGATCGGCACGACGGATCAGGTTTTCTCACCGCCCTATCACCCCTATACCGAGGCGCTCCTCTCGGCGGTGCCAATCGCCGATACCAAGGTCGAGAAGAAGCATATCGTTCTGGAAGGCGATATTCCTTCGGCGATGAACCCGCCGCCCGGCTGCCCGTTCCAGACGCGCTGCCGCTGGAAATCCAAGGTCGAGGGTGGGCTCTGCGAGCGCGAAGTGCCGCCCTTGCGGACGATGGCCGACGGTCATCAGATCAAGTGCCACCTGCCCGAAGACGAGCTGCGCGGCATGGAGCCTGTCATCACCATCGCCGCCGAATAAGGCGGGCCGCAGGGGCACATTTAACCTTTCCTTCACCATGAGGGGATGGTGTAACGTGCGTGACCTGCACAAGATTCGAAGGGGGAGCATATGGCCGGATCCGTCAACAAGGTTATTCTGGTGGGCAATCTCGGGCGCGATCCCGAGGTGCGCAGCTTTCAGAACGGCGGCAAGGTGGTGAACCTGCGCATCGCGACCTCGGAAAACTGGAAAGACCGCACCACCGGCGAGCGCAAAGAGCGCACCGAATGGCATTCCGTAGCGATCTTTTCCGAACCGCTCGGGCGGATCGCCGAGCAATATCTGCGCAAAGGCTCCAAGGTTTATATCGAGGGCCAGCTCGAAACCCGAAAATGGCAGGACCAGTCCGGCCAGGATCGTTATACGACCGAAATCGTCCTGCGCCCCTATCGTGGCGAGCTGACGCTACTTGATAGCGCCGGTGGCTCGGGTGGCGGCGGCGGTGGCAGCAGCTACGACGAGGATCGTGGCGGTGGCTACGGCGGTGGTTCGGGCAGCTATGGCGGCGGCACGAGTGGTGGCGGCGGTGGCCGCTCCGACCTGGACGACGAGATCCCGTTCTAGGAAAAAACCCCCGCCCCGGCGGGGGTTTTGCCTTTTTACCGGCGGGCGAGTTCTTCGCTGAGGAGCCCGCCCACCACATCCTGTGGCACATCCGAGGTGACAAAGGCCGCGCCAATCCCCCGCGCCATGATGAAGCGCAGCTTGCCGTCGAGAACCTTCTTGTCCTGCGCCATCAGCGCCAGAAGCGCGTCGGCGTCCGGCAGATCACCGGGAATGTCCTTCAGGGCAACCTTCATCCCCATCGCCGCAAGATGGGCGCGGACGCGGCTCGGCTCTTCCTGCGCGCAAAGGCCAAGCCGCGCCGAGGTCTCGAAGGCCAAGGCACAGCCGATCGCGACACCCTCCCCATGCAGAAGCCGCGAGGAATAGCCCGTCGCGGCCTCGAGCGCGTGGCAGAAGGTATGGCCCAGATTGAGCAAAGCACGGTCGCCCTGTTCGGTCTCGTCGCGCATGACGATCTCGGCCTTCATCTCGCAAGAGCGGCGAACGGCTAAGTTGCGCTTGTCGATATCGCCTTCGGCCATGGCGGGGCCGTTGACCTCGAGCCATTCGAAGAAGGCCGCATCGCCCAGAAGCCCGTATTTCACCACCTCGCCATATCCGGCGAGGAAATCGCGGGGCGGCAGGGTCGCCAGAAGGCCGGTGTCGGCCAAAACGAGCGTCGGCTGGTGAAAGGCGCCGACAAGGTTCTTGCCTTGGGCGGTATTGATCCCTGTCTTGCCGCCGACCGAGCTATCGACCTGCGCCAGAAGCGTCGTCGGGATCTGCACGAAACGCACGCCCCGCCGCACAACAGCGGCTGCAAAGCCCACGAGATCGCCGATCACGCCGCCGCCAAGCGCGATCACAAGGTCGCTGCGCTCGATCTTTTCGGTGAGGATCCATTCGACCGTGCGCGAGAACTGCGCCCAGCCTTTGGTGGCCTCTCCCGGTGGCAGCGCCAGCGCGCTGTGGGCAATACCTGCGGCATCGAGCGAGGCTTGCAAGGTCGCCAGATGCAGCCCAGCCACCGTCTCGTCGGTGATGATCGCCACGCGCTTGCGGCGCAGGAACGGCGCGATGTGCTGGCCCGCCTCGCGCAGAAGGCCCGCGCCAATCAGGATATCATAGGCGCGACCCGGCAGATCGACGTGGACGGTCTCAAAGGTCATGCTCCCTCCAGGATGTCAGGGCGGCGCAAAAGGGCTTCGATCACCTTGTCGGAGGTCTCGTCAATCGAGTAGTGCGGCAGGGTGTGCACCTTCAGATCGGCCATCGCATAGAAAGGCTCGCGCTTCTCGCAGAGTTCGGCGAGGGTTCTCTTTGGGTCGGCCGTTCGCAGCAAGGGGCGCGTTTCCTTGTGGCGGACCCGATCCCAGAGAAGATCGAGCTCGGCGCAGAGCCAGACCGAGACGCCCTGCGCCGAAATGGCGGTGCGGTTGCGTTCGGCCAGAAACGCCCCTCCGCCGGTCGAGAGGACACACGGGCTTCCGGCCAGAAGGCGCTCGATGACTTCCGATTCACGGGCGCGGAAGAACGGCTCGCCGTCACGGGCGAAGATTTCGGCAATGGTGGCGTTGGCGGCGCGTTCGATCTCCGCATCGGAATCAAGAAGCGGCACGCCAAGCCGCGCTGCCAAGGCCCTGCCCACGGCTGTCTTGCCCGCACCCATCATGCCAACAAGCACAACGGTCTTGTGCAAAACAAATTTGTCAGCTGCGGCTCGCTCCGAGCCTGCCGCCTGTGGCGTCGCACTCATTTTATGTCCCTCAAGCGGCCGCAATCGGCACACAGCCGCCCAGTCAAAACTTTCTCTACTGAATGGCGTGATCTTGAGGGAAATGCCAGTTATAAAGATGCCAAAGCGGCCAAAGCCGCTGCGGGCAGGAGAGGCAAGGATGCCGCTATGATATGGCGACTGATCAAGTTCTTGGTGGTTTTGGTGGTTATCGGGTTTATTGGCCTTGTGGCCTATGCCTATGTGGGGCCGTTGTTCTTCAGCGGCGATTTCGCGGCCCCGACTGAGGAGATCACCCAACCTGTCACCCTTGAGGGTAACTGATGCCCAAGGGCGTGATTGCACTGGCTGTTCTGCTCATGGTTTCGGGCGTTGCGGTCGCGCAGGAAAATTCGGGTCAGCCGCTGTCGGCAATCGACTGGCTTTCGCGCAGCGTTGAAACGCCCATGTTCGATGCCGGGCTCGCCCCCGTCGATCCCCTGAACGGCGGGCTTACGGTTCGCAGGCTTGAAGAGCCGGGGGCGGCCGCTGTCCTTCTTCCTTCCATTTCTGTCTCGACAATTGACACGGCCTCGCCTGACGTTGTGGGTCTGTTACCCTCTGCCGTTACCGGGTTTCCACGCACCTTGTGGTCGAGCAGCAATGAAGAAGTTCTGACTAGCCTCGTTTCCGAAGTTCCAGTCAGCCTGCTGCCGGGCCTTCGCGATCTTTATCTGCGGCTTCTCTTGGCCGAGGCAGACGCCCCGATCGGCGCTGGCCCCGAGGGCAATCTTTTTCTTGCACAGGTCGACCGGCTTCTGGACCTTGGCGCGATTGACCAAGCCGACGCCCTTCTCGAGGCTGCCGACCCGACGACCCCCGATCAGTTCCGCCGCTGGTTCGACGTGGCGCTGTTGCTCGGCACCGAGGATTTCGCCTGTGCCGTGATGCGCGACAAGCCGGACGTGGCGCCGACCTATCTTGGCCGGATCTTCTGTATGGCACGGGGCGGCGACTGGCATACCGCTGCACTGATCCTCAACACAGGGCGTGCCCTCGGAGATATCACCGAGGAAGAGGATGCGCTTCTGTCGCGCTTTCTTGATCCTGATCTCTATGCCGGCGAACCGCCGCTTCCGATCCCTTCGCGCGTCAGCCCTTTGATCTTTCGGATGCGAGAAGCGATTGGCGAGGGCGTTCCGACCTCGATGCTGCCCCTTGCATTCGCCCACGCCGATCTGCGGGAAACCGCCGGTTGGCGGGCCCAGCTTGAAGCGGCCGAGCGCCTGGCGCGGAACGGGGCTGTGAACGAGAACCTCCTTCAGGCGCTCTATACGGCCCATACCCCGGCGGCCTCTGGGGGGGTCTGGGATCGCGCAGCGGCGTTTCAGGCCTTCGACGCCGCTCTGCGGCGCCGGGATACCGAAGCGATTGCGGCGACGCTGCCTGCCGCCTGGACGGCCATGCGCATGGCCCGTACCGAGGTTGGTTTCGCCCGTCTTTACGGACGCGATCTGGCGGGCCTGCCCTTGCAGGGGGATACCTCGCGCCTTGCGTTTCTGGTCGGTCTTCTGTCGCAGGATTCAACCCAGATCGCGACGATGCGACAACCGACCAATGAGACAGAAGCGTTCCTTCGGCAACTGGCCCTCGGCGATCTGGCGACGACACAAGGCCAGACGCTTCGCACCGCCGCCATCGCCGCGGGATTTGACGGGGCCGCACCACCAGACGCGCTGGCAGCGCTTCTGGCCGAGGGCAAGAGCGGCGAGGCGCTTCTGCGCGGCATCCGACTGCTGGCGGAGGGCTCGGTCGGGGATCCGTCCCTTGTCAGTCAGGGCCTGCGCCTTTTACGGGCAATGGGGCTTGAGGCTGACGCCCGGCGCATTGCGCTGCAATACCTCATCCTCGAGAGGCCTTTGTGAGCGGCCCCGCCCGTCAGTCCGACTGGATCGCGGGCTTTCTTGCCGCCCAAGCCGCCGAGCTCAACGCCGCGAAGAACACGCTATTGAGCTATGGGCGTGATCTGAGCGATTTCTCGGACTGGCTGGGGCGAAGGGGATCGGATTTTGCGGTGGTCCATCAAGAGACCATCGAAGCCTATCTCATTGCCTGCGAGGCGGACGGCCTTGCCAAATCAACCCGCGCCCGACGACTTTCGTCGATCAAACAGCTCTTTCGGTTTGCCTTCGATGAAGGCTGGCGCGACACGAATCCCGCCCTGAAAATCAAAGGGCCGGGGCGAAATCAGAGCCTTCCAAAGACCCTTTCGATTACTGAGGTCGATCGCCTGTTGGCCGCCGCCCGCGAGAGCGAACGGGAAGCCGTTCGCAATACTTGCCTGATGGAGCTTCTCTACGCCACGGGGATGCGCGTGAGCGAACTTGTGGGCCTTCCCGTAGCCGCCGCGCGCGGCAATCCAAAGATGCTTCTGGTGCTCGGCAAAGGTGGCAAGGAACGGATGGTGCCGCTCTCGAACCCCGCCCGCGAGGCGCTTGCCGACTGGCTTGCCGAGCGCGATCGGGCCGAGGCGGTCGTGGTCAAGCGGGGCTTGCCGCCCTCCAGGTTTCTTTTCCCCTCGACCGGCAAGGAGGGGCACCTGACCCGGCACCACTTCTATGTGCTCATCAAGACCCTTGCGGTTGCCGCCGGAGTTTCGCCCTCGAAGGTCACGCCCCACACCCTGCGCCACGCCTTCGCCACACACCTGCTGGCGGGCGGTGCCGACCTGCGGGCGATCCAGACGATGCTGGGGCACGCCGATGTCGCCACAACCGAGATCTATACTCATGTCCTCGAAGAGCGGCTGCGCGATCTGGTGATCGACCATCACCCGCTGGCGGGCGGTGCATCAAAGAAAGCGGCCAAGCCTTGATGGAACGGCGATAAATCCCCATAACAGGGGCGACCAACCCTGAAAGTCTGAAATGTCCGCCCCCCTTCTCGATGCTGCGTTCTGGATTACCGCCGCAGCCATCTTTGTTCTTCTGATCCTTTCGGCCTTCTTCTCGGGCTCGGAAACCGCATTGACCGCCTCGTCGCGCGGCAAGTTGCGGACGGCCGCCGACCGTGGTTCGAAAGGTGCCTCCAAGGCACTCGAGGTGACCGAAGATAGCGAGCGGCTGATTGGATCGATCCTTTTGGGCAACAACGTGGTGAACATCCTCGCCACGTCGCTCGCCACGGCGCTTCTGACCAAGCTGTTTGGCCAAAACGGCGTGGCCTATGCCACGCTGGCCATGACCGCGCTTGTGCTGATCTTTTCCGAGGTCTTGCCCAAGACCTATGCGATCACCAGCCCTGAAACGGTCGCCGCGCGGGTTTCGGGCCCGATCTATTGGGTGACGCTGATCCTGTCGCCGATTGTGAGCGCCGTGCGGGCCTTCGTTCGGCTCGTTCTATGGGTTTTTGGCGTCAAAACAGACCCCGACAGCCATATCCTTGCCGTGCGCGAGGAAATCGCCGGTGCGTTGCAGCTCGGCCATTCCGAAGGCATCGTCGAAAAGGAAGACCGCGACCGTATCCTTGGCGCGCTCGATCTGGCCGAACGCATGATCGAAGAGGTGATGACGCACCGCTCTTCGATCGAGTTGATCGACGCTAATCTGCCTGCCGAAGAGATCATGGCCCGCTGTCTCGAGAGCGCCTATACACGGCTGCCTCTCTACAAGGGCGATCAGGACAATATTGTTGGCGTCGTTCACGCCAAAGACCTTCTGCGTGCCATGCACAAGCTGCTGGCCGATGGCGTAATCGACCGCGAAGAGCTTGAGAAGTTCGATATTCTCTCGGTGGCGATGCCGCCCTATTTCGTCCCCGAAACCACGACCCTCGACGATCAGATGCGCGCCTTTCTCAAGCGCAAGTCGCATTTTGCGCTGGTCGTGGATGAATATGGTGGCCTGCAAGGCCTCGTGACGCTTGAAGACATCCTTGAAGAGATCGTGGGCGAAATCGCCGACGAGTTCGACATCGAAGAGGAAAGCCAGATCGAGCGAGCCGCCGATGGGTCCTATATCGTCGATGGCGCGATGACGCTGCGCGATCTCAACCGCGCCCATGACTGGGCCTTGCCCGATGACGAGGCCAACACCGTGGCGGGTCTTGTGATCCACGAAGCGCAGACCATCCCGACTGTGGGTCAGGTCTTTACTTTCTACGGTTTCCGCTTCGAGGTCTTGGCGAAAGATCAGAACCGTATCTCGAGCCTGAAGGTCCGAAAGCTCTAGGGCGGGGCCGTTAGCGCGACTTGAACATACTGCCGAGGATGCCACGGATGATCCGACGGCCGGTTGTGCCCTTCATCTCTTTCACGAAAGCTGTGGCCAACGCATCGGCGAGGCCCTCGTCCTTGGCACGTCCCGCCCGCGGTGATCGCTTGACGCTTCCGCCATACCGCCGCGCGGCGGTGAATTCACGGGTTTCGTTTGCGGCTTCGGCCTCTTCAACCGCTGCATTGGCCTTGCGGGCCAGCATTTCCGCCGCAGAGTCGCGATCGAGCCTCTGATCGTATTTGCCTGCCACCGGAGAAGCCGCCATCAGCTCCGCCCGCGTGGCGGGATCAATCGGGCCAAGCTGTGATGAGGGAGGCCGGATCAACGTCCGCTCCACGATGCCAGGCACACCCTTGGCATCGAGCATCGAGGTCACAGCCTCACCGGTCCCTACCTGCATGATCGCCTCTGCCGTGTCGAAAAGCGGGTTGGGCCGATAGGTCGCCGAAGCCTGACGCAGCGCCTTCTGGTCGTTTGCGGTAAAAGCCCTGAGCGCGTGCTGAACGCGGTTGCCAAGCTGTCCGAGCACATCTTCCGGCACATCCGCAGGATTTTGCGTGACGAAAAACACACCGACCCCCTTGGAGCGGATCAGCCGCGCCACCTGCTCAACCTTGTCGACAAGCGCCTTGGGCGCATCGTCGAACAAGAGATGCGCCTCGTCGAAGAAGAAAACGAGCTTGGGCTTGTCGGGATTGCCGACCTCGGGAAGCTCTTCGAAGAGCTCGCTCAAGAGCCACAGAAGAAAGGTCGCATAAAGACGTGGCGAGGCCATCAGCTGATCGGCAGCAAGGATGTTGATCCGACCGCGACCCTCGGCATCAAGGCGCATCAGATCGGCCAGATCGAGCGCCGGCTCTCCGAAAAGTTGGGCGCCGCCTTGGTTTTCAAGCACCAGAAGCTGGCGCTGGATCGCTCCGACCGAGGCGCTGGCCACATTGCCATAGCGAAGCGAAAGATCTTTGGAGTTCTGACCGACCCAAACAAGCAATGCCTGCAAGTCCTCAAGATCCAGCAGCGGCCAGCCCTGCTCGTCGGCCACGCGGAAGGCGACGTTGAGGACGCCCTCCTGAACTTCGGTCAGTTCCAGCAGACGGCTGAGAAGAAGCGGCCCCATCTCGGCCACGGTGGCGCGGATCGGATGGCCTTGCGCGCCAAAGAGATCCCAGAAAGTTACGGGAAAGGCCGAGTAGTTCAGATCAAGCCCGATCGTCGCCGCGCGCTTCATGAAGGCGTCGTGCAGCTTGAAATCGCTGCGGCCGGCCGCGCCAAGACCCGACAGATCACCCTTCACATCCGAGAGGAACACCGGCACCCCGGCTTGAGAAAGTCCCTCTGCGAGAATCTGAAGCGTGACGGTCTTTCCAGTGCCCGTCGCACCGGCAATCAACCCGTGACGGTTGGCATAGTTAAGAAGAAGGTTCTGTGGTTCGGCATAGCCTTCGCCGCCGCCGCCAAGAAAAATCGTCGCGCTCATATCTCGCCCCAAAAGTCATTCACCGCCAATGCGTTCGGGACAAAGATACATCGTTAACACTTGGATGCTAGATGGAAGAGGCCGGCCATGTCCTCTTTGCCGGCAACCTCCCTGTTGGACTGGCCGTGCCGCGAGGCACGGCCTCTTTTTTTACCCCGGACATTGGGTTCTTTTTGCTCACCAAGCCGTGAGAATCCGGGTTGACCCACCCTTTGACTTTTCGTAGCGTCACGCCAATTAGTCGGCCAAGTCCGACAGGGAGAGTTGGGAAAAGGGATCGGCTACGGTCCCTTTTTTCATTTAGGGCCGAGGGTTTGCGGCCGCGACAGCGGCAAAACCATGCCGATCGAGCCTCCAATACCCCCTGACTTCCCAGCCGAGACAGTGTAGACCCCCTAATCAACGAAACCCATACGGGAAGACATCCATGCAAAAGAGCTTTTCGCTTATCGCCGCCCTTGCCTTCGCAGCCTTGGCGGGACCGGTCCATGCACAAGAGGCAACGAACCCTGCCACCGGCCTCGATATGGGTCAGGTCGATGGTGAAATGCCTGCAGGTGCGCCTTATATCAAGGAACAGATTGGCGATTGGGCCCTGCGCTGCCTCAACAATCCGGACGGCGATGATCCTTGCCAGCTTTATCAGCTCCTGATGGATGGCGACGGCAATTCCGTGGCCGAGATCAGTATGTTTCTCTTGCCCGAGGGCGGGCAAGCTGCAGCCGGAGCGACGATCATGACGCCGCTCGGCACGCTTCTGACCGAAGGCCTGATGATCAGCGTCGACGGAGCCTCGCCTCGCCGCTATGTCTATACGTTCTGCAACGTGAACGGCTGCGCCGCCCGTGTTGGTTTTACTGCGGAAGAGCTGGCCCAGTTCAAAGGCGGCACCAGTGCGGTGGTGCGGCTCGTCTCGGCCGCCAATCCCGGTCAGCCGGTCATGCTGAATATGTCGCTCAAAGGCTTTACTGCCGGCATCGAGAGCCCGCTCTTGCAGGGCGCGGCCAACTGATCTAGCCCGAATAGCGCCTCAACGCGATCACCGCGTTGAGGCCCCCAAAGGCGAATGCGTTGGACAGGGCCACCTCGACCCTCGCCTCGCGCGCCTCATTCGGCACCACATCGAGCGCACATTCCAGATCAGGCGCTTCATAGCCGACGGTGGGAGGGATTACCCCATCGCGCAAGGCCATGAGGCAAGCCAGAAGCTCCACCGCCCCCGTGCCGCCGATCAGGTGGCCGTGCATGGATTTCGTCGACGAGATCATCAGATTCTTCGCGTGGGATCCGAAGACCTCGGCCACTGCGGCGCACTCGGTCCGGTCATTGGCAGCCGTCCCGGTCCCATGTGCGTTGATATAGCCAACCTCGGCCAAGGCTATGCCCGCATCTCTGACCGCTCCGGCCATTGCCCGCGCCGCCCCTTCCCGCGATGGCAAAACGATATCTGAGGCGTCCGAGGTCATCGCAAAACCGATGATTTCGGCCAGTATCTCCGCGCCGCGCGCTTTGGCCGCCTCAAGTTCCTCGAAAACGAAGACCCCGGCCCCCTCGCCCTGCACCATGCCGTTCCGGTTTGCGCTGAACGGGCGGCAGGCATCGTGCGACATCACGCGCAGGCCCTCCCAAGCCTTGATCCCGCCAAAGCACAGCATCGATTCCGATCCGCCGGTCAGCATCGCATCGCAAATGCCCGATCGGATCATCTGAAACGCAAGGCCCATCGCATGGTTGGAAGAGGCGCAGGCGGTGGACACGGTGAAAGACGGGCCACGCAGGTTCCATTCCATTGATATGTGGCTCGCGGCGGCATTGCTCATCAGCTTGGGCACGATGAACGGGTGAACCCGGTTCTTCCCCTCTTCATAGACCGCACGGTAATTCTCGTCCTGCGTCGTTAGCCCGCCCCCTGAGGTTCCAAAAACAACGCCCGCGCGATCGGCAAGTTCACCACTGATTTCCAGCCCGGACTGATGCATCGCTTGCCGCGCTGCGATCATCGCAAATTGAGTAAATCTATCGTAGAGCGTGATCTGCTGGCGATTGAAATGTGCGGCTTCGTCGAAGCCGCGAACCTGAGCTCCTATCTTCACTGAAAGCCGGTCAACATCCCGTATTTCAAGTGGTCCGATGCCACAGCGTCCTTCGCGCAAAGCCTTGTAGGTGCCGTCAACATCATGGGCGAGCGCGTTGATCGTCCCTGCCCCGGTGATGACAACGCGTCTCATGCCTTGTCACGCACCAAGCCTTCCACCGCCGCAATGATCGCCGCGACCGAGGAGAAATCGAATTCGCCTGCACTTGGCTCATTCGCATTGAAAGGCACGGCTATATCAAAGGCCTCTTCGATGGCGAAGATGCTTTCTACAAGGCCCAGGCTGTCAATGCCGAGATCTTCAAGTGAATGGTCGAGGTTGATATCCGAAGGGTCGATCACGGCTTGTTCGGCAATGATCTCGATGACTTTGGCCCCAGCATCCATGGCCGATCTCCCAATTTCGACCGAGGACTCAGTCGCTCTTGTCAACCTTTTGGGTCAATTTCGCCTTGGCGGCAGCGTCCTTCAAGATGCGCGGCAGTCGGCGCATGGCCTTGTATATCTCGATATGGGTTGCAATCGGCACGGCCGGATAGCCCATCATGATGCGGCGTGCCGGGACGTTGGAGAGCGCGATGGTCGCGCCCGTCAGAACCACATCATCACCTATGGTGATATTGTCGGCCACACCTGTTTTGCCGCCAAGTACCACCCGATCACCCAAAACCGCCGACCCGGCTATCGCGGCCTGGGCGGAGATAAGGCAATCCCCGCCGATGATCACGTTATGGCCAACCTGCACCAGATTATCGATCTTCGTCCCGGATCCGATCCGCGTGGGCCGGATCGTTCCGGCATCGACGCTGCTATTGGCGCCGATCTCGACATCATCGCCGATCTCGACCCCGCCAAGGGAATGGATGCGATGCCAGGTGGCGTCCTGCGGGACGACAATCTCGGCATTTCCAAGATCCCGACGGGCCCGCTCGACGTTGCTTTCTGCCTCAGACACGAATGAGAACCCGTCCGCCCCGACGACCGCATTGGGATGAAGAATTGCGCGCGCCCCGATGCGGACCTTTCTGCGTAGTCTCACCCCGTCGAGCACAAGACAATCGGGGCCGATCACGACGCCGGGGGCAATCGACGCATGCGCCCCGATCCGGCTTCCCGCGCCAATCTTGGCACCGGCACCGATCACGACGAAGGGACCGATCCCCACATCGTCGCCGATTTCGACATCTGGCGCCACAACCGCACTGGGATGGACACCCGCGCCGCCGAACTTTCGGTCGTCAAGGAACCCAGTCAGGCGCGCCATCGCCAGACGCGCACGCGGCACGACAATCGCCGCTTCAAGTCCAAGCGCCTGCCAATCGGCGCCGGGCCAGATAACGGCGGCTCGGGCGCGGCCCGCCTTGAGCGCCTCGCCATAGGCGGGGCTCATCGCAAGCGCCAGATCGTTCGGTCCGGCAGTCGCGGGTTCGGCGGCTGTCTGGATGACAAGAGCGGTGTCTCCAAAGGCTTCCGCCCCCAGCGCCTTGGCAATATCCGCGATCTTGTGACCCATCAGTGCCCCCTGCTTTGTCAGGGATTTAGCCCCGAACAGCCCGCGCCGCCACCCCTTCTCGCGTCAGTGCGGCCCAAATCTTGGCATCCCGACCATAGATGTCGCGGCGGAATTCAATGCCACCCGCGGCCGTCGTGAACGCGGTGCGATAGTCGATATGCACCGGAACCGGCTGCTCAAGCCGCACCTCGATCTCGTCACCAAGCGCCTGCATCGACGCATAGTAGCTGCTCGGATCCGAAACCTGTTTGGCCAAAAGCGCATAGGCGAAGTCGCGCGGGTCATCGAGCCGGATGCAACCATGACTAAACGCGCGGACCTCTTTGGCGAAAAGGCTCTGGGACGGGGTATCGTGCAGATAGATGTTGTAGGGGTTGGGGAACATGAACTTCACCTCGCCCAAAGCGTTGCCCTGGCTGGGCGGTTCACGCATCCCAAACGGAAATGTCGTCTCGTCGAAGGCCGAAAAATCCGTGCCGAGCCGCTCGACGATAGATCCGTCCTCGCGCGTGATCTCCAGATTGTTGACGGCCAGAGGATCCACTTGGAGGAGCGGCAAATATTCGTTGACGATGATCGAGCGCGGCACATACCAGCCGGGGTTCAGCACCATATATTCCATACGGTCCGAGAATTCCGGGCTGCGCTGATCCTCGATATTCGCGCCGACCACCGATCTCGTCACGAAAGTGACTTCGCCATTATCAACGATCTTGGCCGTGAAATCCGTCAGATTGACCCATATGTGCCGATCCCCGAGGGGTTGGTTGTTCCAACGCTCCCGCTCCATCGCGACAAAGATCGATTGCAGGCGCGCAGCTGCGGTCACGTTGACCTCGCCCAATGTGCCCTGCCCCGCAATTCCGTCCGGGTTGAGCCCGTGATCAAGCTGAAACCTTTGGACAGCCTCCTGCAACGGCCCGTCATAGATCGCAGAGGCGGTCCGACTCATATATCCCATACGGATCAAACGGTTGCGAAGCGCCACGACAGCATCCGAGCTATCGCCGGGCCGCAGGGTCACGTCCGAATAGACTGGCGTGCCCCAATCGCCGGCAGCAACAATCCGCTCGAGATCAAACTTGGCTTTGAGAAGCCTTGCATATTCTTCGCTCTGAGGCGGCAATGTGCGAATGAATGCGGTCGGGGTCGATTTGGAAAAAGCGTCGAGGATTGAGCCGCGATCGCGATGTGGAACCCGCCGCTTGATATCCTCAACCACGTCGCCGGGCACGAGAACGCCGGTCTGAATATCCCGCGCATAGTTCAGAAATACGCGGCTCAACTCGACATCAATCTGCCCGAGATCGGTCTGACTGCGGGCATTGCGTATCTTGGCCTCCAAGGCCTTGCTGTCATACCGCGCCGCCGGCAGCCCGTGATCGGCAGCTTCATCGAAAGCCGAAAGAAGTGCGGCCCTGCGGGCGCGCTCATCCTTGCCAGCGCCGATCCAAAGGCCGGTAAAATCGCGGTCCCGATAGAAATTGAGCAAAGCCCGATCGCTTGCGGCCGCTTCGGCAACCGCCTGACGGAAGGCCGCACTTTCCTGTGCCACAGCGGCAGGTCCGCTCATGGCTATTGCGGTAGCTAGTGCAATCAAGAACGGCCGGAATTTCGTCGGCAAAACCTGTGTCAAAGCGGAACGCACAAAACGCCCAATCGTCCTAAAACCCATAAGTCCCCTCAGGAAAAGGTGGTCATCATTTCGGGAACAAGACTCCCTGTCGCGCCGCTCATGTCTATTCACAATCCCGACAGCTTGCCACGGAGGGCTGATCTGTTGCGCGTCTGCTTTGGCATTTTCGTCACAGACGACGCCCGTCAAAGTTAGGCCAAAAGTCGCCGATTACTCGTCATTTGAGCAAAAATCAGAAAAAGAAGGTTGGTCTGCCGACCCAGTCGTGGCATAGTTTGCGCGCATCTTGGGGGATGTCGCCAATTGACCCGCGAAAAGCGGGCGACAGGAAGATGGGACAAGGCTTTTATGACTGATACCTCATCGGGCATCTCTCGACGTGGTCTTCTGCGTGCCTTCGCCGCGACCGCGATCACCGCAGCCCCGACATTCTCGAATGCCGCCAGCTTCCTGCGTGGGGCCGGCGATATTCGTCGGGTCAAGATGTTCTCGGGGCGCACGGGCGAGAAGATCGACGTCATCTACTGGATTGAAGGCGACTATATTTCCGAAGCGATGACCGAGATTTCCAAATTCATGCGCGATTGGCGCTCCGGTCTGGTCATGGCGATCGACAACCGCACCGTCGATATCATCGCCGCCACCCATGCGCTTCTTGATGTGAATGAGCCCTACAACCTTCTCTCCGGCTATCGCACTCCGCAAACCAACGCGATGCTGCGTGAAAGCTCAAGCAAGGTTGCCGTCAACTCCCTGCATATGCGGGGCCAGGCGGCCGACCTGCGTCTGTCGTCGCGTTCGGTTCGGCAAGTGGTTGCTGCGGCCGCCTCATGTGCCGCAGGTGGTGTCGGCAAATATAGCCGATCCAATTTCACCCATATGGATTGCGGCGACGTCCGAACCTGGGGAAGCTAGTCCAGACCCAACAGACCCTCAGACAGGCGCCTTCGGGCGCCTTTTTTTGCTTTCTACGGTTCAGACGTGAAACTCGCCCGGCGCATAAAGGTATCCCATACCCACCTTTTCAAAGTCCAGAGACGCATTGAGCGACTCCGCCATTGGTGGGAAACCCGGGGCTTGCCCCTGAATGCGCCCTTGCGCCTGCCATTTACCGTTGCGGTTCCTGATGTTGGCCATGTCAAACCCCCTCTTGGTGTGACCAGAGTGTGACAAGCGGATATTCAGGGTTTTCTCGCGCGCTCCCCCCAACGGCTGAAACCGTTGTAAACAATTGGGGAGGAGGTTGGCGCACCCGACAGGATTCGAACCTGTGGCCTCTGCCTTCGGAGGGCAGCGCTCTATCCAGCTGAGCTACGGGTGCCTATCGCGGGGCTATAGGCCAAGCGGCCCTGCCCCGCAATCGGAAATCGGCCTATCCAAACAGATCGTTGCACAGCTCGAGCGCACTCACCAGCACATCGACCTCGGCCTCGGTATTATATAGCGCGAATGAGGCGCGGGCGGTGGCGGGAACGCCCAGGTGCTCCATCAAGGGCTGGGCGCAATGGTGCCCGGCGCGGACGGCGACGCCGCGCTTGTCGAGCACGGTCGAGATATCGTGCGCGTGGGCCGCGCCGTTGAGGGTGAGCGAGAAAATCGCCGCCTTCTGCGCCGCATTGCCTTGGATATTCAGCCAGTTGAGCCCTTTGAGGCGGCTTTCGGCATAGGCGCGGAGGCGGGCTTCATGGGCAGCCACATTCTCCATCCCGAGGTCCATCAGATAGTCGAGCGCCACGCCAAAGCCGATGGTCTGGACGATGCCGGGGGTTCCGGCCTCGAATTTCATCGGTGGCTCGGCATAGCTCACCGCTTCGCGGCTCACCTCGCGGATCATGTCGCCGCCGCCAAGGAAAGGGCGCATCTCGGCAAAGCGCTCTTTGCGGACATAGATCGCGCCCGAGCCGGAGGGGCCATAGAGCTTGTGGCCGGTGATCGGGTAGAAATCGCAGCCGATGTCCTGAACGTCGACCGGCATATGCACCGCACCCTGCGAGCCATCGACCAACACCGGCACGCCCCTCTCGCGGGCGGCGGCGCAGATCGTCTTCACGTCGACGATGGTGCCAAGAACGTTCGAGCAGTGGGTGACGGCGATCAGTTTGGTTTTCGGGCCAATCGCGTCGATCACCTTTTGGGGATCGAGCGAGCCGTCGGCCTCGGGCTCGACCCATTTCAGCACAACCCCCTGCCGTTCGCGCAGGAAATGCCAGGGCACGATATTGGCGTGGTGCTCCAGGACCGACAGAACGATCTCGTCGCCCGCGTGCATCCGCGGCATCGCCCAGGCATAGGCGATCATGTTGATGCCTTCGGTGGTGCCCGAGTTCAGGACGATCTCATCCTCTGAGGCGGCATTCAGGAAACGCGCGATCTTGCCGCGCACGGCCTCGTATTTCTCGGTCGCGAGGTTAGACAGGTAATGCAGGCCGCGATGGACGTTGGCGTATTCATGGGCATAGCCACGCGTCACCGCATCGATCACGGCTTTCGGCTTTTGCGCCGAAGCGCCGTTGTCGAGGTAGACGAGCGGCTTGCCGTTCACTTCACGGGCAAGGATCGGAAAATCGGCGCGGATCTTTTCGACGTCATACATAGGGTAACTCAGTTTCCACTTTCGGCTTCGCGCAAGGACTGGATCCATATCCAGACAAAACCCACGAGCCAGACAACGCCCATCGCCTGCGTGCCGGGGGTCCCGCCATTGAATCCTGCAAGAAGGCCATAGAGAAGAGCCGCGGGCGAGGAAGCCAGCACCGCCCAGAACAGTGCCAGCCGCGCGCCGAACCCGGTTCCCTTGCCCTTGAACAGCCGCGCCAAGATCCGGGTGATCCCAGCGGCGATGTAAAAGATCAGCGGCCAGACAATGAGCCACGAGACCAGAGAATAGGCGATGAGCTGGCTCAGCTCCTGAACCTCGGCCCCTGCCGGAAGGTCGATCCCTTCCGAAAGACGCACAAGGCGCGGCCATTGGGCGACGAAGATCAGAAGGCAGCCCGCCATCAGGATCGCGAGCGCCCGGTTCTCTTTCTCGCCCGAATCGAGAAGCCGCCGCATCACCGCGCGGGGCCGGATCCATGCCCGAAGGACATCGTTTGAGATCGACATATCAGCGGTGCCTTTTCAGCCAGCTTTCGAGACGTTCGCGCAGGTCTTCGGCCAGGGCCTCGTCCTCGATCTCGGCCAAGGCCTCGGCAAGGAAGGCCAGCGTCAGAAGGTCGATCGCCTCTTTCTCGGGAACCCCGCGCGAGCGGAGATAGAAAAGCCCTGTCTCGTCGATCGCGCCCGAGGTCGAGCCGTGCGAACAGGCCACGTCATCGGCATAGATCTCGAGCTCGGGCTTGGCGAGGAACTGGCTGTCGTCGTCGAGAAGGAGCGACTGGCTGATCTGATAGCCATCGGTCTTTTGCGCCCCAGGCTTTACAAGGATCTTGCCTTGGAAGACGCCGGTCGCACCGTTGCGAAGCACCTTCTTGAACACCTGACGGCTTTCGCAGGCCACAGCGTCATGGGTGATGAACACCGTGTCGTCGTGGTGGAAATCCTTGCCGTCGCCAACGCAGGCGCCGGCCACATGGGCCACAGCCTCGTCGCCGGTGATGGTGATGATCGTCTCGTTGCGCGTGAGGCGGCCGTTCACGGTCAACGTGAAGGATTTGTAGGTCGAGCCCGCGCCAAGGCGGGCATAGCTGCCGGTCACGGCGCGGCGCTCGTGGTCGCGGCCTTGGGTGCGGACGTGGTGGAAGGCTCCACCGTCAGCCACATCAACCTCCATCACCTTGCTCAGCCGCGACGCGGCGGGGCCATTTTCAAGGAACGTCAGATCGGCGCCCTCGTCGACGCGGATCACATGGTGCAAGATCGCATCCGAGCGGATCGCGCGGTGCAGGTAGCTGACATTCACAGGGCGGCTCACCTTGCCCGTGGCACGGATCACCACGCCATCGGTGGCGAAGGCCGAATTGAGCGCGGCAAGAGGGCGCTCGACCGGATCATGGCCCTCGGTCTCGAGCTTGCCATAGAGGTCTTTGGCCCAGTGGATATCCTTGGCCATCGCGGTAGAAAGACGCTCGATTTCGAGGTTCTCGCCCGTCATGTCGTCCGACATCTCGGGAGCGAACACACCATCGACAAAGACGATCCGCAGCCGGTCGGTTCCGTCGAACATCGGGCGCTCGTCGGGGGTGAAAAGCGCGGCGTCAGCCGCCTCGCCCGCCGTCAGGGTCGCCGGATCGGTGTATTTCCAATATTCGTCGCGCTTTGTCGGCAGGCCCATGGCGCCAACCCGCGCCAAGGCCTCCTGCCGCGCGGCATTGGCCCAAGCGGCCCCCTGCGGCAGCGTCAGCCCCGCCATCCGCGCGGCGGCGGCGTCGGCCCGCAGCGCCTTCAGCGTCTCGGCACGCCCCATCAGATCCCCTCCTCGGCGAGGATATCGGCATAGCCGTTGTTTTCGACCTCGAGCGCAAGCTCGGGCCCGCCGGTCTTGATGATCCGGCCATCGGCCATGATGTGAACGATGTCGGGTTTGATGTGGTCGAGAAGGCGCTGGTAGTGGGTGATCACGAGGAACGACCGCTTGCCATCGCGCAGCGCGTTCACGCCTTCCGAGACAAGCTTCATCGCGTCCACATCGAGGCCCGAGTCGGTCTCGTCAAGGATGCACATCTTCGGCTCGAGCATCGCCATCTGCAGGATTTCGTTGCGCTTCTTCTCGCCGCCCGAGAAGCCCACGTTGACGGGGCGCTTGAGCATATCGGCGTCGATCTTGAGCGTCTTGGCCTTGGCGCGGACATCTTTCAGGAAATCGCCAGCCGAAAGCTCTTCCTCGCCACGCGCCTTGCGTTGGGCGTTCACCGCGGTCCGCAGGAAGGTCATGTTGCCCACGCCGGGGATCTCGACCGGATACTGGAAGGCCAGGAAAAGCCCCGCCGCGGCGCGCTCTTCCGGCTCCATCTCGAGAAGATCGGCACCATCGAGATCGGCCGATCCCTCGGTCACCTCATAGCCCTCGCGGCCTGCCAGAATATACGAAAGCGTCGATTTCCCCGAGCCGTTCGGCCCCATGATCGCATGGACCTTGCCAGGTTCGAGCACCAGATCGACCCCCTTCAGGATCTTCTTGCCCTCTTCCTCAAGTTCGGCGTGCAGGTTCTTGATAGTCAGCATATTTTCTTTCCTTGGCATGGTGCCCGGCTGAAGCCCGGCCTACCCGGTATATCGTTCATCCGTAAGCCGGGCTTCAGCCCGGCAACCCTCTATTCAACCACAACTGCCGTGCCGGAAGCCGACACCATGAGCATGTTGTTGATCACTTCATAGTCGAGATCGACCCCGACAATCGCAGTGGCGCCCATCGCGCGCGCCGCATCTTCCATCTCTCCAAGCGCTGTCTTCCGCGCCTTGCCGAGTTCCTGTTCATAGGCGCCCGACCGGCCGCCGATGATATCGGTGATCGAGGCGAAAAGATCGCGGAACACGTTGGCGCCGAGAATGGCCTCGCCGGTCACGATCCCGTGGTATTTCGAAATCGGTCGGCCTTCGATGGTGGGGGTCGTGGTGATGATCATCCGACACTTCCTTCCAAGCTGATCGCCACAAGCTGCTGCGCCTCCATGGCAAATTCCATCGGCAGGGCCTGCAAGACCTCCTTGCAGAAGCCGTTCACCACAAGCGCCACGGCCTCTTCCTCGTCCATGCCCCGCGAGCGGCAATAGAAGAGCTGATCGTCATCGACCTTCGAGGTCGTGGCCTCATGTTCGACCCGGCTCGAGTTGTTCTTCACCTCGATATAGGGCACCGTATGCGCCCCGCATTTATCGCCGATCAGAAGGCTGTCGCACTGGGTATAGTTGCGGCTGTTCTTGGCGCGGGGGTGCATGGAGACAAGGCCCCGATAGGTATTTTGCGCCTTGCCTGCCGAGATGCCCTTCGAGACGATCCGGCTCTTGGTGTTCTTGCCAAGGTGGACCATTTTCGTGCCTGTATCGGCCTGCTGCATATTGTTGGCGATGGCGATGGAATAGAACTCGCCCTGGCTTTCCTCGCCGCGCAGGATGCAGGAGGGATACTTCCACGTCACAGCAGAGCCGGTCTCGACCTGCGTCCACATCACCTTGGCCCGGTCGCCCCGGCAATCGGCGCGCTTGGTGACAAAGTTATAGATCCCGCCCTTGCCGTTCTCGTCGCCCGGATACCAGTTCTGGACCGTCGAATATTTCACCTCGGCGTCTTCCTCGATGATGATCTCGACCACAGCCGCATGAAGCTGTGCCTGATCGCGCTTGGGCGCGGTGCAGCCCTCGAGATAGCTCACATAGCTGCCCTTGTCGGCGATAATGAGCGTCCGCTCAAATTGGCCGGTGTTTTCGGCGTTGATGCGGAAATAGGTCGAAAGCTCCATCGGGCAGCGCACGCCGGGCGGCACATAGACGAAAGAGCCATCGGAAAAGACGGCCGAATTCAGCGTGGCATAGAAATTGTCCGAGGCCGGAACCACCGATCCGAGGTATTTCTTCACCAACTCGGGATGCTCGCGGATCGCCTCGGAGATCGAGCAGAAGATGACGCCGGCTTTCTTCAGCTCCTTTTGGAAGGTCGTCCCCACCGACACGCTATCAAACACCGCATCGACCGCAACCTTGCGGCCCTCGACGGGCATATCCTCGGCCCCTTCAACACCCGCAAGGATCAATTGCTCGCGCAGCGGAATGCCAAGCTTTTCATAGGTCGCCAGAAGCTTGGGATCGACCTCTTCAAGGCTCTTCGGCTTCTCGATCATGCTCTTGGGACGGGCGTAGTAATACTGGTCCTGAAAGTTGATCTCAGGATAGTTGACCATCGCCCAATCGGGCTCTTCCATCTGCTCCCAGCGGGCAAAGGCCGAAAGGCGCCACTCGGTCATCCACTCGGGCTCTTCGTTCTTGGCGCTGATCAGGCGCACGATATCGGGACCCACGCCCTTGGGGGCGTATTCCATCTCGATCTCGGTCTCCCAGCCGTATTTGTATTTGCCCGACAGGCGTTGCACGGCATCGACCGTGTCCTGATCGACGCCTTCTTTCACCTGTGTCTGGTCTTCCGTGTTCATCGTCTTTCCTCTCACGCAGCGCGGCTGCGCTTCTTGCGGTATGTCTCTGCCCAAACCTTCGCAAAGGCCAATACGTCGTCGCGCCGCGTTTGGATGCCCAAAGACACCCGCAGCGCCGAGGCCGCCGCCTCGTCGTCAAATCCCATGGCGGTCAAGACCCGGCTCGCCTTGACCTTGCCGCTCGAACAGGCCGACCCGGCCGAGACGGCATAGCCCGCCAGATCCATCGCCATGACCTGCGTCTCGCCCCTCCAGCCGGGGGCGACGATCATCGAGGTGTTAGACAGGCGCTTCGCCCCCTGCCCGACCACCGTGATCCCCTCAGTCCCATCGAGCAAAGCAGCCTCAAGCTCGTCGCGCAGCGCGGCAACCTCGTCCCAGCGCCCCGCCGCCAGATCGGCCTGCGCCGCCTCGGACGCCGCACCAAGGCCTGCAATGCCGATGACATTCTCCGTCCCCGACCGGCGCCCCAACTCCTGCCCGCCGCCCTTGATCCGCGCGGCAAGATCGGTGCCCTTCGGCACAATGAGCGCCCCGACACCCTTCGGTCCGCCAATCTTGTGGGCCGAAAGAAACACCATCCCCACGCCCGACCAGTCATAGGCAAAAGGCAACTTGCCAAAGCCTTGCGTAATATCGGAGACCGCCAGACCTTCCGGCAACACCTGCACAACGCCGGTTTCGGAATTGGCCAACTGCACCGTCGATCCCGCCGGATCGCTCACCCCCACAGCGCTATCCGCAGCCACAGGCAGGCTCTCGTCGATCCACGCCCTCACCGCATCATGCTCGATGCCCGCGCCCTTCAGCCCCCGCCCGGCCAGCGCCAAAGCCGCAGCCTCCGTCGCCCCCGAGGTAAAGATCACATCCGCCCCGGACGCCCCCAAAGCCTCAGAAACCTGCGCCCGCGCCCGCTCGATCACCGCTTTCGCGGCACGGCCCTCGCTATGAACCGACGAAGGATTCCCATAGAGCTCCATCGCCGAACCCATCGCCGCCCGCGCCTCATCCCGCAGCGGCGTCGTCGCATTGTGATCCAGATAAACCCGGCCCATCAGAGACTGCTCCTCTTTTGGCCCGAAATACTCCGGGGGAGTCCGCAGCGCGGACGGGGGCAGAGCCCCCCCTTATGCCAACAGAAATTCACTCGTCGACCACTTCGAACAAAGCCGGCACCGCCGGACAGGGCGCGAGGCCATTGCCGACGATATCCGACAGACGCGACTGGTGCAGATAGACATAGACATGGGCCGAAAGCCCTTCCCAAAGCCGGTTCGTGAGCGATTGCGCCCGGCTTCCCGACAGGCCGCCGCTCGCGCCCGCCCCTTTGTGCATGGCGCTCACAGTCTCATCGACCGCCTCCAGAATATCCGAAACGCGAATTTCCGACGCCGGACGCGCCAGCTTGTAGCCTCCACCCGGCCCCCGCGCGCTCTCGACAAGTTCCGCCCGCCGCAGCTTGACGAAAAGCTGCTCGAGATAGGGAAGAGAAATGTCCTGCCGCTTCGAGATTTCATTGAGGGTCACAAGCGCACCGGCCGGTTGCAGCGCCAGATCGGTCAGCGCCACCATCGCATAACGGCCTTTCGTGCTCAGTTTCATGCCCGAAACCCCCAAGATTCCCACTAAAACCCCAAAATCGGCGCATCTCCATTGACGCGCCGCCGAGGCCCGATTAACTCCTGCCGAAGCAGTTCGCGCCCCGTGGGGCGTGAAATTAGAATCCTTCTAAGGTGCCTGAGAGTTTTCGTCAAGAATTCCAGGCCGCAACACACAGGGATAAATATGCCCGAAGTCATTTTCGCCGGCCCCGAAGGCCGACTCGAAGGCCGCTACCATCCGCAAAAGCACCGCGACGCGCCCATTGCCATCATCCTGCACCCCCATCCGCAATTTGGCGGCACGATGAACAATCGCGTTGTCTATAACCTGCACTACGCCTTCTACAACCTCGGCTTCACCGTCCTGCGGTTCAATTTCCGTGGCGTAGGCCGCAGCCAGGGCGAATACGATCAGGGCATTGGCGAGCTGTCCGATGCCGCTTCGGCGCTGGATTATCTTCAGGCGATGAATCCCAACGCCAAACATTGCTGGGTCGCCGGATTTTCCTTCGGCGCGTGGATCGGAATGCAGCTTCTGATGCGCCGCCCCGAGATCACCGGCTTCATCTCGGTCGCCCCGCCCGCCAATATGTATGATTTCTCCTTCCTCGCCCCCTGCCCCTCCTCGGGCCTCATCATCAACGGCTCGGCCGACCGCGTGGCGCCGCCCGCCGACACGGTGGGCCTTGTGAAGAAGCTGCACGAGCAGAAGGGCATCACCATCACCCACGAGGTTGTCGAGGGCGCGGGTCACTTCTTCGAAGACCCGCACATGGGCACGATGGTCGACAGCGTTCAGGGCTACGTCCGCCGCCGCCTCACCGAGACCACGAGGTAGGCGATGGGGATAACCGAAGATCTTGCCGATGCTCTCGCCCGCGACACGATCGCGGTGGCGGAAAAACTGGGCGATGATGGTCTGATTGCTGAGGTCTCCAAGGTCATCGGCGCCTCTTCGACCACCACGCAGGAGGCCTTCATGACCGCTATCCGCGTGCGACTTTCCGAGAAACGCGCGCGTGCCTTTCTCAAGGAGCGGATCGCAAAAGGGCCGGCAGGCCCAAAGAAAGAGATCGGCACGGGCCCGATCCTCAACCCGACCGAAGACAACGCAGGCGGCCACTGATGGCGGCGCCTGCGCGGATCGACGCCCAGCTTGCCTTTCTCAACGAGGCCGACAAGCTCAAGGACCAGCTCCGCGCCACGCCCATCCTGAGCAACACGCGCCCCGAGAACTCGGCCGAGCACAGCTGGCACATCATGCTCTATGCGCTGGTATTGGCCGAGCACGCGAACCGTCCAATCCGCATTGACCGCGTGGTGAAGATGCTGCTCCTGCACGACATCGTCGAGATCGACGCAGGCGACGCGCCGATCCACGGCGATCACGATCCGGCCGAACAGGACGCCAAGGAAATCGCCGCCGCCAACCGCATCTTCGGCCTTCTCCCCGACGACCAGCGCGACGAATTCCGCAGCCTTTGGGAAGAATTCGAAGCCGCCGAGAGCGACGACGCGATCTTTGCCAAGTCGATCGACCGCGTGCAGCCGGTAATCTCAAACCTCGAGACAGGCGGCGGCAGTTGGATCGACTATAAGGTGACCGCGGCCCAGCTCGAAGCCCGCGTGGCCGGCAAGGTCCGCCGCGGGGCACCTGCGGTCTGGGAGGCACTCAAGGTCCGGATCGATGCCTGGTTTGCAACGCGCCGCTAGCGGCGCCGTGGCATTTTCGTATACAATCGTATACCGTCTTTTCTCTTTAACCTTTATAGGCTATGAGCCGCTCAAACGAGTCTTATCCCCGCAAAGGAGCAGCCATGTCCAAGATCAAGGTAGCCAACCCAGTCGTCGAACTCGACGGCGACGAGATGACCCGCATCATCTGGGACTTCATCAAGAAGAAGCTGATCCTGCCCTATCTCGACATCGACCTGAAATACTATGATCTCGGCATCGAGGAGCGCGACCGCACCGATGACCAGATCACCGTCGACGCGGCAAACGCGATCAAGCAATATGGCGTTGGCGTCAAATGCGCGACCATCACTCCCGACGAGCAGCGCGTTGAAGAGTTCGGCCTAAGGCAAATGTGGCGCTCGCCCAACGGCACCATCCGCAACATCCTTGGCGGCGTGATCTTCCGTGAGCCGATTATCTGCCAGAATGTTCCGCGCCTGGTTCCGGGCTGGACACAGCCGATCGTCGTCGGTCGCCATGCCTTTGGCGACCAGTATCGCGCGACCGATTTTCGTTTCCCTGGCAAAGGCAAGCTGACCATTAAGTTTGTCGGCGAAGACGGGACCGTGATCGAACGCGACGTCTTCGAGGCCCCCGGTGCCGGCGTCACGATGGCGATGTACAACCTCGACCAATCGATCATCGATTTTGCCCGGTCGTCGATGAACTATGGCCTCCTCAAGGGCTGGCCGGTCTACCTTTCGACCAAGAACACCATTCTCAAGGCCTATGACGGCCGCTTCAAGGATCTGTTCCAGAAGGTCTATGAAGAAGAGTTCGAAGACCAGTTCAGACAAGCCGGCATCCACTACGAACACCGCCTGATCGACGACATGGTCGCCTCGGCGCTCAAGTGGTCAGGTGGTTATGTCTGGGCCTGTAAGAACTATGACGGCGACGTTCAGTCCGACACCGTGGCACAAGGTTTTGGTTCTCTGGGCCTGATGACCTCGGTCCTGATGACCCCCGATGGCAAGACGGTCGAAGCAGAGGCCGCCCATGGCACCGTGACCCGCCACTATCGCCAGCACCAGCAGGGCAAACAGACCTCCACCAATTCGATCGCCTCGATCTATGCCTGGACTGGCGGCCTCAAGCATCGCGCCAAGCTTGATGGCAACGAGCAGTTGATGAGTTTTGCGTCCACACTTGAACGGGTGACTGTTCAGGCGGTCGAGGATGGGTTTATGACCAAAGACCTCGCCCTGCTGGTCGGGCCGGATCAAAAATGGCTCACCACGATGGGCTATCTTGAAAAGGTCGACGAATACCTCAACAAGGCGATGTAATCGAAGAGGGCCGCGTCACCGACGCGGCCTTTCTCCTTCAGGGCCAGACATGACCGATCCCAAGCAGCATTCGTTGATCGAGGATACGCAAGGCATCCTCTACGGCTCCGGCATGGCCGCGGTCGGGATCGTGATCCTGACCCACCTCGGCCTTGTCACCGGCCAGACCGCGGGCCTCGCGATCCTCATCTCCTATATGACCGGTTGGAGCTTTGGCGCAGTCTTCTTCGTGGTGAACCTGCCGTTCTACTGGCTCGGCTATCGCCGCATGGGCAAGGTTTTCGTACTCAAGACATTCCTTGCCGTGGCGATCCTCTCGGCGCTGGCCCAGACCCTGCCCGCCTATATCCGCTTTGATCATCTTGATCCCATCATCGGCGCGATCCTCTTCGGGGCGATCACCGGTTCGGCCCTCCTCGCCCTCTTCCGCCATGGCGCGAGCCTCGGCGGGATCGGCATCGTCGCCCTCTACCTGCAAGACAAGACCGGCTTCCGCGCCGGTTGGACCCAGTTGATCTTCGACGTCTGCCTTTTTGCCGCCGCCCTCACAGTGCGCGATGCCAAGACGGTGGCGATCTCCGCGTTGGGCGCGGTGGTGATCAATCTTGTAATCGCGGTCAACCATCGCCGGGATCGGTATATCGCGATGTAGATCATCGCTTGGCGGGCAGGTATGCCGAGGCTATTGTAACGCCAGATGATCCATATTCCGGCGCCCCAGTGACTGAAACGACGAAGAAAAACAATACTGTCCCAGTGGTAGTCGTCACCCGCTTTTCATAACTGGGAAGTTCAGGCTGGAAGATTCCTGCCGAAGACCAGGAAAAAATCCTCTTCGATCCTGACAGGCTTGGAGACCGTCTCAACCTGTTTCGTTCGATTGCCGTCGCGTCACTGCTGGCACAAAAGTACCGGAGCTTTCATCACTACGTTCTAACGAGCGAGAGCCTCCCCGACTGGGCAAAAAATGAACTGGAGGAGATCTGCAAATCCTCTTATGGCCCAGACAACTATACAAGAGATTATCGCCGACCCGGACAAGCCCGCCGATTTCTGCAACTCTTCCTGGAAGAGAGATACGGAACCTCGCCCGTGGCACAGGTCGTTCTCGATGATGACGACGGGCTAGCCTGCGATTTCATGGACGACATGACCACAAGCGTTGCAACCTACCTTGAGGCAGAAGATCACACGCTACCGCATTTCTTTTCCTGGTCTCTGGGCTATGGGTTGGTCTTCAGCGGGAACGAGAGACCGGGTCTCTATCAACATCGCTATCGCTTCATCAATCTTGGGCTGACAATCCTTGCACGCCCCCAAGAAAAGAACATCTTGGCGATTGATCACAGGAACGCGCCCCGCCGCTTCGGGGCGACCGTAGAAGCAAACAAACCAATGTTTGTCCGCAGCCTTCATCCGCATAATGACTCGCGTGTTGCAATCAGCGAAAAATGGGTGGAAGTCTTGAATTGGCCCGCCGATCCTGACATCAGCGCACGCTTTTCATTTCTCGCACCATTGGGCAGCGACGCCTAGCGGCGATCAACTCGCTCGTGAGGGCTGGCCTTTGCGTGCGCGGCACTGTATGGCCCGCGCAACCTCGCGCTAAAGGGCAGTTTCATGGATATCCGCAACATCGCGATCATCGCGCACGTCGACCACGGCAAGACCACACTGGTGGACGAGCTTCTCAAGCAGTCGGGCGCGTTCCGTGAAAATCAGGCCGTGGCCGAACGGGCGATGGACAGCAACGACATCGAACGCGAGCGCGGCATCACCATCCTTGCCAAGGCAACCTCGGTTGAATGGAAAGGCACGCGCATCAATATCGTCGACACCCCCGGCCACGCCGATTTCGGCGGAGAGGTGGAGCGGATCCTGAGCATGGTCGATGGCGTTTGCCTTCTTGTCGATGCCGCCGAAGGCCCGATGCCGCAGACGAAGTTTGTGACCTCCAAGGCGCTGGCGTTGGGCCTGAGGCCGATCGTCGTTCTGAACAAGGTCGATAAGCCCGATGCCGAGCCGGACCGCGCCCTGGACGAGTGCTTCGACCTTTTCGCCAATCTCGGCGCCAATGACCAGCAGCTCGATTTCCCGCATGTCTATGCCTCGGGCCGCGCCGGTTGGGCCGATGCAGAGCTGGATGGTCCGCGCAAAGATCTTTCCGCACTTTTCGATCTGATCGTCCGCCACGTCGAGGCGCCCAAGCAGATCGCGCAGGCCAAGGAGCCGTTCCGGATGCTGGCGACCACCCTGTCGGCCGACCCCTTCATCGGCCGGATCCTCACGGGGCGCGTCGAAAGCGGCACGCTCAAGGTGGGCGAGACGGTGAAGGCGCTGAGCCGCAAGAGCGAGAAGATCGAGCAGTTCCGCGTGACCAAGATCCTCGCCTTCCGCGGCCTGTCGCAGCAACCGATCGACGAGGCTGTCGCAGGCGATATCGTGACGCTCGCCGGCATGACCAAGGCCACCGTGGCCGACACGATCTGTGATCTTTCGGTCGAAGTGGCGATCCCCGCTCAGCCGATCGACCCGCCGACCATCTCTGTCACCTTCGGCATCAACGACAGCCCGCTTGCGGGCCGAGATGGCAAGAAGGTCCAGTCGCGTGTCATTCGCGAGCGGCTGATGAAAGAGGCCGAAACCAACGTGGCGATCAAGGTGACCGACACGCCGGGTGGCGAGGCTTTCGAGGTGGCTGGACGGGGCGAATTGCAGATGGGCGTTCTGATCGAGAACATGCGCCGCGAGGGGTTTGAACTGTCGATTTCCCGCCCGCAGGTTCTGTTCAAGGAAGAAGATGGCGCGCGGATGGAGCCCGTTGAGGAAGTCACCATCGACGTCGATGACGAATATACCGGCGCGGTCGTTGAGAAGCTGACCGGCCCGCGCAAGGGCGATCTTGTCGAGATGAAGCCCGCAGGCGCCGGCAAGACCCGGATCATCGCCCATGTACCCTCACGCGGCCTCATCGGTTATCAGGGCGAGTTCCTGACCGATACACGGGGCTCGGGCGTGTTGAACCGCATCTTCCACGGCTGGACCCAGCACAAGGGCCCGATCCAGGGCCGCCGTCAGGGCGTTCTGATCTCGATCGAGAACGGCACCGCGGTCGCCTATGCGCTGTGGAACCTTGAAGAGCGCGGCAAGATGTTCGTCGTGCCGCAGGATCCGGTCTATGAGGGCATGATCATCGGCGAGCACAGCCGGGACAACGACCTCGAGGTGAACCCGCTCAAGGGCAAGAAGCTCACCAACGTGCGGGCCTCGGGCACGGATGAGGCGGTGCGTCTGACCCCGCCGACGGTGATGAGCCTCGAGCAGGCGATCGCCTATATTGACGACGACGAGTTGGTGGAGGTGACGCCCAACGCGATCCGCCTGCGCAAGCGCTATCTCGATCCGCACGAGCGCAAGCGCCAGTCGCGCAGCGCCTAAGGGGGGCTCTGCCCCCGCCCTTCGGGCTCCCCCGGAGTATTTCAGGCCAAAAGAAAAGCCGCCCTGTGATGGGGCGGCTCTTTTGTTTTCTGCTGGCGTGTCAGGCCTATTCGGCCTCTTCGAGGATCATCAGGTCGCGTTCGGAGGCGCCTTTGGCGTAGCTCAGGGCTTCTTGATAGGCGTCGGAATAGTAGCAGTCGTGCGCGGCTTGCAGCGAGGGGAAGCGGGCGACGACGTTGCGGGGGCGGTCGTTGCCTTCGAGCTGTTCGTAGCGGCCGCCACGGGCGAGGAAGACCCCGCCATGGGCGGCGATGGCATGGGTGGCGCGCTTGGCGTATTCGCCATACCGGGCCTCGTCGGTGACCTTCACATGGGCGATCCAGAGAGCTTTGGGCATCTGTCTATTTCCCTTCCATGACGGCTTTTGCGGCGGCGATTGCAGCGTCGAAATGGGCCAAGCTCGGGGCGCCGCCCTGTGCGAGGTCGGGGCGGCCGCCGCCGCCTTTGCCGCCGAGAGCTGCTGTCACGGCGCGCAGGACGTCGACGGCGCTGATACTGCCGGCGGCGGCGGAACCCGCGCCGACTGCCACGGCCGCTTTGCCCTCGCCCTCAGCGGCGAGGATCATGATGCCGGAGTTTCCGGCGGCTTTCATGTCGTCGATCATCGGCGGCAGGTCTTTGCCGCTGACGCCGTTCAGGATCTGCGTGGTCAGCGTGATGCCGTTCACCGTGAGGCTCGCCGCTTCAGCTTTGCCGCCGCCCGACATCGCCAAATCGCGGCGCAGCTGGGCAACCTCGTTGGCGAGCGCCTTGCGTTCGTCGATCAGCGCCTTGACCCGTTCGGCCACTTCACCGACCGGCGCCTTCAGCGCCGCGGCGATGGCGGCGAGGCGCGCCTCCTGCGCCTTGAGGTGGTCGATGGCGACCTGACCGGTGAGCGCTTCGATCCGGCGCACGCCAGCCGAGGAGGCGCTGTCGGAGAGGAGCACGAAGGCGCCGATATCGCCGGTTTGGCGGACGTGGGTGCCGCCGCAGAGCTCGAGGCTATAGGTATGGCCGTCAGCGCCTTTGCCAGAGCCGAGCTCTTGGCCCATGGACACCACGCGCACCTCGTCGCCGTATTTCTCTCCGAAGAGCGCCTGTGCGCCGATGGCGCGGGCATCGTCGGGGGTCATGATGCGGGTCTCGACGGCGGTATTCTGGCGGATCATCGTGTTGACCTCGGCCTCGACGCCCGACAACTCGTCGCCCGACATCGCCTTGCCGTGGCTGAAATCGAAGCGCAGGCGGTCGGGGGCGTTGAGCGAGCCTCGTTGGGCGACGTGATCGCCGAGCGCGCGGCGCAGCGCCTCATGCAGGAGGTGGGTCGCCGAGTGGTTGGCGCGGATGGCGCCGCGGCGGGAATGGTCGACCTCGAGTTTGGCCGGCTGGCCGCGCAGGATCGCGCCTTCGACGACCTTGGCCATGTGGATGAAGACGCCCGCGACCTTCCTGGTGTCGGTGACTTCGGCCAGACCGGTATCGGTGCGGACAAATCCGGTGTCGCCAAGCTGACCGCCGCTTTCGCCATAGAAGGGCGTCTGGTTGACGACGATCTGGACCTCGGCGCCGGTCTCGGCGTTTCCGGTCACCGCGCCGCCCGCCACGAGGGCGAGGATCTGGCCCTCGGCGGTTTCGGTGTCGTAGCCGAGGAATTCGGTGACGCCGTGCTTTTCGGCCAAGTCATACCAGACGGTCGCATCCGCCGCCTCGCCCGAGCCGGCCCAAGCGGCACGGGCCTTGGCCTTTTGCTCGGCCATCGCATCGTCAAAGCCAGCCACATCCACACCGCGGCCCTTTTCGCGCAGGGCGTCTTGGGTGAGGTCGAGCGGGAAGCCGTAGGTATCATAAAGCTTGAAGGCGGTGGCGCCGGGAAGTTCGCTGTCTTCAGGCAGAGCTGCCAGCTCGTCGTCGAGAAGGCGCAGGCCACGGTCGAGCGTCTGCTTGAAGCGGGTCTCTTCGGCCTTCAGCGTCTCTTCGATCAGCGCCTTGGCGCGGCCAAGCTCGGGGTAAGCGGCACCCATCTGCTTGACGAGCTCGGGCACGAGCCGGTGCATGACCGGATCCTTGGCGCCGAGCATATGGGCGTGGCGCATGGCGCGGCGCATGATCCGGCGCAGCACGTATCCGCGGCCATCGTTCGACGGCATCACCCCATCGGCGATGAGGAAGGAGGTCGAGCGCAAGTGGTCGGCGATCACGCGGTGGTGGGTCTTGCCGGGGCCGTCGGGGTCGGCGCTTGTAGCGTGGGCCGAGGCTTCGATCAAAGCGCGCATCAGGTCGGTGTCGTAGTTGTCGTGCTTGCCCTGCAGGAGCGCGCCGATGCGTTCAAGGCCCATACCGGTGTCGATCGACTGCATCTCGAGGGGCTTCATCGAGCCATCCTCGAACTGCTCGTTCTGCATAAAGACGTTGTTCCAGATCTCGATGAACCGGTCGCCATCCTCTTCGGCCGAGCCCGGAGGGCCGCCCCAGATGTGATCGCCGTGATCGTAGAAGATCTCGGTGCAGGGGCCGCAGGGGCCGGTGGGGCCCATGCGCCAGAAGTTGTCGTCGGTCGGGATGCGGATGATCCGGTCGTCCGAAAGGCCCGAGATCTTCTTCCAGAAATTCGCGGCCTCATCGTCGGTGTGATAGACGGTGACGAGTAGCTTCTTCTTGTCGAGGCCGAAATCCTTGGTCAGCAATTCCCAAGCGAAACCAATGGCTTCTTCCTTGAAATAGTCGCCAAAGGAGAAGTTGCCGAGCATCTCGAAGAAGGTGTGGTGGCGGGCGGTATAGCCCACATTGTCGAGGTCGTTGTGCTTGCCGCCGGCGCGGACGCATTTCTGGGCGGTCGTGGCGCGGGTGTAATCGCGCTTTTCAAGGCCGAGGAACAGGTTCTTGAACTGGACCATGCCCGAATTGGCGAACATCAGGGTCGGATCGTTGCGCGGCACGAGCGGGCTCGAAGACACGACCTCGTGGCCGTTGCGACGGAAGAAATCAAGATAGGTCGAGCGGATGTCGGAAAGGCTGGTCATGGGGTATTGGGTCCGGAAAACAATGGGCTTCGCCCCGTTTAGCCCCATGCCGCCGTGCTGTCCACAGAGACCGAGAGCCGCAGGGGGCTTCAGCTGGCGTCAAATGCTTTGAAGACAATGCGCCAGCGATTACCGGAACGCAGAAGAGAGATCGTCTCCCGGAAGACGCGCCTTTGCCAAGGGCTGCTGATCCGTGCCACGGCAATCGAACCGCAAACCTCAAGCGCCTCTAGCGTCCACTCCGAGGCAGGGTTGCCCGCCTGCCTTTTGGCCGAGGCCAGCGCGCCATCGCGTGTGAGCCAAACTTCGGCCCCCTCGAATTGGCCGCCGGTGCGGAACTCGGGATGAAGGACCGCGCCAAGCCTCTCAGGATCGCCGCCCGTCGCGGCCTCGACATAGGTGGTCAAGCAGGCAACGATCTCGTCCTGTGTCCTCGGCATCCCTGTCATCCCAACTGTCCGCCCGATGGGCCAAAGCCTCAAATGAAAAACGCGGCCCCTTTCAGAGCCGCGTTCATCCCTGCACGGATCGGCGCAAAGGCCAACCCGGGCTACATATCCATCACATCGTCGCTGCTGTCGTCATCGCCCGACGAGCCGAAATCAAGGCCGTGGCTGGCGCGGATCTTGTCTTCGATCTCATAGGCCATCTCGGGATGTTCCTTGAGGAAGGTCTTGGCGTTCTCGCGGCCTTGGCCAATGCGCTCGTCGCCATAGGAGAACCACGCGCCAGATTTCTCGACGACCCCGGCCTTCACGCCCAGATCGAGAAGCTCGCCGGTCTTGGAAATCCCCTCGCCATACATGATGTCGAACTCGACCTGCTTGAAGGGCGGCGCCACCTTGTTCTTGACCACCTTCACGCGGGTCGAGTTGCCGACCACCTCGTCACGGTCCTTGATCGCGCCGATGCGGCGGATGTCGAGGCGGACCGAGGCGTAGAACTTGAGCGCGTTGCCGCCCGTCGTGGTCTCGGGGCTGCCGAACATGACGCCGATCTTCATGCGGATCTGGTTGATGAAGATCACCATACAGCCCGAGCGGCTGATCGAACCCGTCAGTTTACGCATGGCCTGGCTCATCAGGCGGGCATGAACGCCCACGCTGGAATCACCCATATCGCCCTCAAGCTCGGATTTCGGCGTCAGCGCCGCGACCGAGTCGACCACCACGAGGCTCACCGCGCCCGAGCGCACCAGCGTATCGACGATCTCGAGCGCCTGCTCGCCGGTGTCGGGCTGGGAAATCAGAAGCTCGTCAAGATTGACGCCCAGCTTCCTGGCATATTGCGGATCGAGCGCGTGTTCGGCGTCGACAAAGGCACAAACGCCGCCCTTCTTCTGCTCTTCGGCGATCGCGTGAAGCGTCAGCGTGGTCTTGCCCGAGGATTCCGGGCCATAAACCTCGATGATCCGCCCCTTGGGCAGGCCGCCGATGCCAAGCGCGATATCGAGGCCCAGAGAGCCGGTCGAGGTCGCCTCGATATCGGCCAGCTTGTTGTCGCCGCCGAGCTTCATGATCGAGCCCTTGCCAAACTGCCGTTCGATCTGGGCCAGTGCCGATTCCAGCGCCTTTTGTTTCTCTGCCGTCCGCTTGTCGTTCATGTCGAAAATTTCTGCCATTGCCATTCTAGCCATCCTTATTCCACACCCTGTTCCGGGCGGCAATTGCTGCTGATGTTCGCCTCTTGTTCTCATGGTTTATGAGATCAAACCAAGAACATTGCAAGCGATATTTCCGCAAGGCCACTGTTGCGCCATCGTGGTTAAAGGATAGTTTACAACCACAGGCATGACGAACCGGGAGGCAGGATGCTGGTATTCTGGAAAGAGCGGCTGGTATTTCTGGCCGTGCCCAAGACCGGCACGACCGCCATCGAAGATGCGCTGGCAACGCGGGCCGCAGCGGTTTTCCGCGATCCCCCGTTTCTGAAGCACACACCGCTCTATCGGTATCGGCGCCTGGTCGAACCATTTCTGAAAAAGGCCGGTGATGTTGAACTTGAGACCCTCGCAGTGATCCGGAACCCGGTCGAATGGTTGGGGAGTTGGTATAGATACCGCCACCGCGACTATCTGGTTGGCCATCCAAACTCGACACGCGATATCAGCTTCGATGATTTTGTCGTCGAATACACGAAAGGCAAGCCCGCCGCCTTCGCCGATGTCGGCAGCCAAGCCAGGTTTCTGTCTCCCGGAGGAGAGGGGAAAGCCGGGATAGACCATCTTTTCAGATATGAAGAGCAGCCCAGAATGCTGGCCTTTTTCGAAGAACGCTTTGGTTCTCCAGTTGTGTTGAAGCGATTGAACATCTCCCCCGCACTGGAGTTGACGCTCGAACCCAAGACGCTGCTGCGGCTACAGAATAAGCGCGGGGATGAATTTGAAGCCTGGGAGAAGGCTGGCCGCTAGGCCGCACTGGTCCTTACTTCGATCACGCAGGCCGCAAGGATCGTGGCGCCGCCGATCCATTGCATCGTCGAAAGCGTCTCCTCGGGCAACAGAATCGAGGCGCTGAGAATCGCCACCATCACCTCCGACATCATCAGGATCCCTCCCCGCCCCGGATAGACGATGCGCGAGGCCCAGAAGATGACGAAGATCGACGGCAGAAGGACGAAGGCCGAACCAAAGAAGGTCAGCGGGAACGAGGCGCGCAGCATCTCGAAAGTGGGGGCCGGATCAGTGGTGGCCCACTGCCCCGCCGCGGCACAAAAGACCACGGCGAGAAGGAATTGCGCCATGCTCGTTGTCGCCACCGGCGCTTCGGGCCAGCGCTTCATCCCGGCAGCCCCCAAACCCCAGAGCATTCCCGCCAAAAGCGCGAAGAGATCGCCGATGTTCAAAGGCTCGGACGCACCGCTCGCACCGCTCAGCATCATCCAAAGCCCCAGAAGGCCCCCGCCGATGGCGAGATAGCGCCCCGTGGTCAGGCGCTCGCCCAGCCAGAGCCAGCCGATCAGGGTCGCCCAGATCGGCGTGAGATAGAACAGAAGCGTCGCGCGGATCACCGAGGAAAACACCATCGACGAGGCATAAAGGCCAAGGCCGATCCCCGTTGCCGCGCCGATGAAAAGAACCTTGCGCAGCTCTTTCCACTCGGTCTTGCGGAACCACAGCACATAGGGGATCAGGATGACGCCGGGAAAAAAGTTGAACCACGCGACCGTCCAGGTGCCATTGATGCCGACCTTCTCCATCTCGCGCAGCGGAAACCAATAGAGGCCCCAGGCCGAGGCCGCGAGGAAAAGCGCCAGAGACGCCCCGTTTTCGCGCCTCATCCTAAACACGTTTGGCCTTGCTCCAATCCTGCGGCGCATAGATATCCGCGGATGCCGCGCATTCGGCTTCATACCAGCTTTTCACATCCGTCTTCTTCATACTGCCGTCCAGATAGCTTTGGACGACCGCTTGCATCCGCTCCTTGCCGAAGGAGGGATAGTGCCCCGCGTGGAAGGTCTCGGCGCCGAGGCCGGCAATGCGTTCGAGCGTTTTTCGGTAGGTCTCCTTTTGCGAGTGATAAAGCTCGTCGAGCAATTCCCCGTCATAAAGCGCATCGCCCGAAAACAGCGTTTTGGACTTCACATCCCAAAGCCCGATCGAGCCCGGCGAATGGCCCGGCAAGTGCAGGATCTGATAGGCGGCATCGCCAAGGTCGATCACGTCTCCCTCGTCGAGATAACCGGTCAGAGGCGCGGGGGTGACGTGGAAATGCGCGCGGCGGAAATCGGGATGCTGGCGCGGGTCGATCACGTCGATCTCGGTCCAGGCGCCGGAATAGACGACATCGGGATTGGTCGGATGGGCGAGGATATGGGCCTCGGCGGGATGGCCGAGGCGGCAGTCAAACTCGTGCAGGCCGGCCGAATGGTCAAAATGGCAATGGGTGACGATGGCTTTGAGCGGCCTGTCGGTTTCCCGCAGGATCCAGTCTTTCAGAGGGCTGACCCCCATGCCTGTGTCGATCACCAGATCGAACTCGCGCCCGCGCACATGCCAGATATTGCAGCGCATGAAATTGGCGACGCCGGTCTCCTGGATGAGGCTGATCCGGTCGGTGAGGCGCAGCGTGGTGAATGGCATCGCGGCCTACCAGTCCGCGCCGGCGTTGACCTGAATATCGACGTTGGTCAGGCCAAGCGAGGCATCGGTGCAGAAAAAGCCGATCAGATTGGCGATCTCGGAGGGCTGCACGAGCCTCCCTTGCGGGTTCGAATGCGTCAGCCTTTCGCGGGCGGCCTCGCGGCTGATCCCCCGTTCCTTTGCAATCCGACCGATGGCATTGTCCATCATCGGCGTCTCGACCCATGTAGGCGAAACCGAAATACAGTTGATCCCATGCGGCGCCCCTTCGACGCCCACGGATTTCGAAAGCCCGATCACCCCTGCCTTCGAGGCGCAATAGGCGGCATAGCCCGCGGCCCCTACGCTTCCGGCCGTTGATGCGACATTGGCGATCCGGCCCCATTTGGCCTCGACCATGTCGCCCCAGAGGGCGCGGATCATGCGGAAGGGACCATTGAGATTGATCTCGATCTGATCGAGCCAGTCGTGGTCGGAATGCTCGGGAAAGAAGGCCTCGCGATAGATGCCTGCGGCGTTCACCAGAATAGTAGGTGCGCCGAAGTGGTGTCGGACGATGGTGGTGAAGGCATCGACAGATGTCTGCGAGGCAACATCGAGGCGGCTGATGTGGGCGTCTTTTCCCAAGAGCGCACGCGCTTTTTCAATTGCATGAACATTGTCCGCCTGCCGTGAGCCGATGGCGACATGATGCCCCTCATCGGCCAGGGCTTTGGCCGCGGCAAGGCCGATACCTGTGAGGCCGCCGGTGACGATCGCGACACGCTGTGTCCCCTGCCCCATCTCAGGTCCTCGACTGCATGGCCCGAATGATCATCGTCCGGTCGATTTCACCCACGATCTTGCCTTCGGCATCCGCCACCGGAACAGGCGTATCGCTTTCGGCCACACGGTCGATCAGCTTCTCGATCTTGGCGCTTACCTTGACCGGATCGCCTTTGGCCCTGGCGCTTGCCGTCCGCATGATCTTGCCCGCCGACAAGACCTTGTAGCGCGGCACGTCCTCGGTGAAATCGCTTACGTATTTATTGACCGGATTGGCGACGATCTCTTCGGGCGTGCCAATCTGGCTGATCTCGCCGTCTTTCATGATGGCGATGTTGTCGCCCATCTTGATCGCTTCGAGGAAGTCGTGCGTGATGAATACCATTGTCTTCTGAAGCTTGGCCTGAAGGCTCAGAAGCTCGTCCTGCATCTCGCGCCGGATCAGGGGATCGAGCGCCGAGAAGGGTTCATCGAAGATCAGGATCTCGGGATCGACGGCCATCGCCCGGGCCAGACCCACGCGCTGCTGCATCCCGCCCGAAAGCTCGCGCGGATAGCGATCTTCCCAGCCCTTGAGCCCAACCAGTTCGAGAACCTCCATCGCCTTGGCGGTGCGTTCAGCTTTTTTGACACCCTGAACCTCGAGGCCATAGGAGATGTTGTCGATCACCTTGCGGTGCGGAAAGAGGCCAAAGTGCTGAAACACCATCGACATCTTGTGTCGCCGCAACTCGCGCAGATCGGTCTTGTTCATGGCGGTCACATCCTGACCATCAATCAGAACCTGCCCGCCTGTCGGCTCGATCAACCGAGAGATGCAACGCACGAGCGTAGACTTGCCTGACCCCGAAAGACCCATGACAACGAAACATTCGCCTTTGCGGATATCGAAGGAAACGTCCTTCACAGCAACGACGTGGCCTGTTTCCTTCTGGACTTCGGCCCGCGATTTCGTGGGATCAATCTTCGCCAAGACCTGATCGGCGTGCGGGCCAAAGACCTTCCAGATGTTCCGGCAAGAAATTTTGGTAGGCGCTGTCATCACGGTTCAGTCTCGTTTGATAGGTTCCCGGCCATACTGTTTCGCAGAGCTCGGGAGTATCAAGAAAAATATTTGCAAGAAATCGCTTTACCCTTCGAGGCAATTTCGGGAAAGTCTTAGAAGAAACTGCCCGGAAGCCCAGATGTCTGCCCAACCAGTCTCGGTATCTGTCAAAAAATTTGTAACGTCGCATCCGATTTTGGCGAGCGGTGGATGGTTTGCCGTCGCAGCGTTTGTGGTCTCGCTGGTTGTCTGGGCATTGGTTCATGGCCAATACGCGTTTCCCAAGGAAATCTCGGACAAGTTCCATTTCGTCGATTGGATAAATTCAGCCGAAGACTGGCTTGAGGCCAATTTCCGCTGGCTGACTCGCGCCATCGCCGATTACATCCGCGTGGCGCTCGAGGCGGTCGAGGTCTTTCTCTGGGAGGCACCCTGGCCAGCTGTCGTTGTTGCGTTGACGATTCCGGCGTTGGTCTACGGTGGCCTCGGACTTGCGATATTCACGATGATGGGTGTCTTGTTCTGGGCCGCGGTCAATATGTGGGACAGCGCCATGTCGACCCTCGCGCTCATGTTGGTGTCGGTCGCGATCTCGGTGGTGCTCGGCATAGCCGTCGGCGTCTGGACCTCGCAGAGCGACCGCGTTGACGCGGCAGTCAAGCCGATCCTCGACACGATGCAAACGATGCCGTCCTTCGTCTATCTCATCCCCGCCATCTTCTTTTTCGGCATCGGCGGCCCCTCGGCTGCGCTGGCCATCGTCATCTACGCCATGCCGCCCGCCGTGCGTCTGACCAATTTGGGAATCCGGCAGGTCTCGGAAAACAGCGTCGAGGCGGCGCGCTCTTTCGGCTCGACCCGTTGGCAGCTTCTCTTCAAGGTCCAGCTGCCGCAGGCGCTTCCGTCGATCATGATGGGAATCAACCAGACGATCATGATGGCGCTGGGCCTTGCGGTTCTGGCGACCTTCATCGGCGCGGGCGGCTTGGGCGAAGAGGTCTGGAAGGCGCTTCAGCGGCTCAGGGTCGGCTGGTCGCTCGAAGGCGGCCTGTCGATCGTCTTCATGGCGATCATCTTCGACCGCCTGTCGCTCGCCATGAGCGCGCAGAACCATGGTGGCCGGATCGTCGATCCCTCGCAGATGACGTTCCGACTTTTGCCGCAGCGCTGGCTGCACTGGCAACCCGCCCGGATCGTCGAGACCGGTATCAACGCGATTTGGGACGCGGTTGCCGCAGTCTCGACTGCCCTGACCCGCGCGATTGCGGGCGGACTTGGAGCAATCGCAGGGCTTGCCGGACCAGAACGGGGCGCCAATCTGAAACTCTGGCTCAAGGAACGGCCCGGCCTGGTCATCGGCCTTTTCATCATTCTCGCGATCTATGCCTGGGACGCCTGGGTCTCGCCGATCCCCAACTATCCGCGTGACTGGCGCATTTCGCTGCGCGGTCCTGTGGATGACGCGGTGCAATGGCTGGCGGTAGAGCCGACCTTCATCGCCTTCACCAAGGGCTTCAAGGCAATCATCTATCTCTATGCGCTGAACCCGCTCGACAAGTTCTTCGTGGGCTTGCCGTGGTGGTATGTGATGGTGGCCTTCTTCTTCATCTGCTGGCGGTCCGCGAGCCTGAGCTTTGCTCTCGTTGTGGTGGCATCCCTCGCCTTCACCGGCCTTGCCGGCCTGTGGGACGTGACCATGTATACGCTGGCCGCGACAATCGCCTCGGTCGCTATCTCGGTGATCATCGGCGTTCCGCTCGGCGTTGCGGCGGCCTATAGCCGGACGCTCGACGCCATCCTGCGGCCGGTTCTCGACGCGATGCAGACGATGCCGACCTTTGTCTATCTGATCCCTGTCTTGATGTTTTTCGGAGGCAATCCCGTGACGGCGGTGATCGCCACGGTGATCTACGCCCTGCCCCCGGTGATCCGCATGACCATCCTCGGCCTGCGGCAGCTTCCCGAAGAAATCGACGAAGTTTCGGATGCCTTCGGTTCGAACAAGTTGCAGGCACTGTTCAAGGTGCGGCTGCCGATGGCCTCACCTTCGATCATGTTGGGCGTAAACCAGTCGGTCGTCATGGCCTTCGCGATGCAAGTCATCACGCCACTCGTCGCCGGTCTTGGCCTTGGCAAGGAAGTGTTCCACGCGATGAACGTGGCCGATACGGGCCGTGGCGTTGTCGCGGGTTCGGGCATCGTTCTTCTTGCGATTGTCCTGGACCGGCTCACGCAAGCCTGGACCAAGAACCAGCGCATCGCGCTGGGGCTCTAGAATGAAGGCTTGCCTTTTGGGCAGGCTGACGCAGGATTGGAAAAGGAAAAGACTGCCCCCGTCACAGGACGGATACCAAAAACCAGAAGAATACCAATAGGGAGACCCAAATGACCAAATACATGAAATTCAAGGCAGGTGCCGTCGCGCTCGGCCTGTCGGCCGCCGCCGCTGTTCCGGCGCAGGCCGATGTGTTCAATGTCCCCGACGCGGATTGGACCGGCGGCCTCGTGACCTGCCGTATCCTGACCACCATCATGGAAGAAGAGATGGGCCACAAGGTCCGCCACATCACCATGCCGAGCGGCGCCGGTGTCTATGAGGGCCTTCGCTCGGGCGATCTCGATTTCGCCTGTGAAGGCTGGCCGTCCTATTCTTCGTCCAAAGAGGAATATATCAGCGAATACGGCGGTGACGGTTCGGTCATCAAGTTTGGCAATGTCGGCGTTGTCGGCGCCTCGTCCTACTATGTGCCGCGTTACCTCGTGGAAGGTGACGGCGCCCCTGCCCCCGATCTCAAGACCCTGCAAGACCTCAACAATTACGTTGATCTCTTCAAGGCGCTCGAGACCGGCGACAAGGGACGTATCCTCGGCTGCCCCGTTGCCGCCTGGGAATGCGACGATACCAAGCGCATGGAGATGCTGGGCGTAAACTTCATGGCCGTCGAGCTTGGCTCGGAGACCGCTCATTGGGCAGAGGTTCAGGCCGCATATGCCCGCCACGAGCCGATCGTCGCCTATGCCTGGGAGCCGCACTGGATCCACGCCGAGCTTGATCTCGTGCCGCTGGAACTTCCGCCCTACAGCGACGAAGCCTGGCCGGCGACCGGCTGGCCCGAGGACGTGACCTACAACTATGGTCGTCCCGGCATGCTGACCGAACATCCCGATGTTGCGGCTCTTATCGCCAACTCGAACCTGACCAACGCCATGCAGGCCACGATGATCCATGCGATCGACGTAGAGGGCCGTGACGTTGACGAGGTTGTTCAGGAGTGGCTCGAGAACAACGAAGACATCTGGCGCGCCTGGCTGCCCAACTGATAGAGGCGGCATAGCGTTATCGCAGGCCCCCGGTTTTCGGGGGCCTGCTTTCTTTGAGGTGAGCCCGTGAGCCTGTTTGACCGAAAAGCCGTCCACTTTGCCTTGCTGGGCGCGACGGGTGCTGCCTGGGGCTTCACACACCCGCTTACCAAACTCGCCGTTTCCACCGGCTATGGCCCATTGGGCATTATGTTCTGGCAGCTCGTGATCGTGGCGACAATCTCAGGCATTGCCCTGATCTTTCGTGGTCGCCGCCCGCCGGTTCATCGTGAAGCGTTGATCCTCTACGCGATGATCGCCCTGTTGGGCACGATCGTCCCGGATTTCCTCATCTATACCGCGGCCGTTTTCATTCCTGCCGGCATCCTCGCGATCCTCATGGCTATCTCGCCGATGGTCTCGTTGCCGATTGCGCTCGCGCTCGGGATCGAGCGGTTTTCAGTCCGCCGTGTGAGCGGAGCGCTTGTGGGATTGGTGGCCATTCTTCTTATGATCGGCCCCGACGGCGGCCTTGCCAGCCGGACTGAGGCGTTCTGGGCGCTCGTGGTCCTTGCGGCGGTTGTTTTTTACGCCACACAGGGCAACTTCATCAGCTGGTATGGCCAAACAGATGTCGGCGCCATGCGGATGCTCTTTGGCTCGTCGCTCGCCGCGATGCTGGTGATCGGGCCTGGGGTCATTGCCAGCGGCCAGTTCATCGACCCGCGCATGGAATGGACCGCAGTCGAATGGGCCGTCCTCGGCACCGGCGCGCTCCACGCGCTCGCCTATGCGGGCTATCTCTCGCTCGTCTCGCACGCCGGGCCTGTCTTTGCCTCGCAGGTCTCGTATATCGTGACATCGACCGGCGTCTTGTGGTCGATGCTGCTCCTCAAAGAGGGATATTCCGGCTGGGTCTGGCTTGCCTTCGCGCTCGTCATGATGGCGATCACGCTGGTTCAACCACGCCGCGCCCCCGCAATACCGGGAGAAACCGCGCCCTAAAGGGCGGGCCTGCCGGCTTCGGGAATGAACATCTCGGGTGCTGTCATTTCGTATTGATAGGCCGCCTGGAAGACCGATTCATCCCTGAACGTTGGGCCGACGATCTGAATGCCGGTAGGAACGCCGTGGCGATCCCGCCCTGAGGGCACCGACATCACCGGGCAATTCGACAGCATATTGAACTGGTGGGTCAGCACCCATCCGTATTCGGGATCGACCACCTTTCCGTCTACCGTGAAATTTTTGTCCAACTGGTTGTGATCGGCACGGACAGCACCGATCGAAAGCGTTGGGCAGATCAAGACATCGTAACGCTCAAAAAGCGCGCCAATAGCCTGATACATCCGGTGCTGCACCTCCCACGAACGGGCAACGTCATCCGGTTTAAGATTGGCCGCCGCATCCGCCATGGCGGCGGCGTATGGGGTAAGCAGATCGCGGTGCTCTTTGGCTGACCAGAGCGCCTCGCGGCCGAAATGCATCGCCGTATACCAGCGCATCGAGGCTTCATCGACCTCCGGCCCCCAGCCGATATCGACCTCTTCAACCGTGCAGCCGCTGACGCGGAAGATATCGAGCGCTGCGAGGGTGTTCTCACGCACCTCCGGATCGACCGCCACATAGCCGAAGTCCAACGAATAGCCGATCCGCAGGGGCTTGGGTTCGGCCTCGAAGGGCAGAACGACCTTGTCACGCAGGGAATCATGGTCGCGCGGATGCGGGCCGGATATGACATTCTGCAAGAGGGCGGTATCCGCCACCCCCCGGCTCAATACGCCGCAATGATTGTAGCGATCGAAATTCGACGGAGGGCCATCGGGGTTGCGCCCATGCGGCGGCTTGTAGCCGACAAGGCCACAGGAGCTTGCCGGAATGCGGATCGAACCGCCGATATCGGTGCCGGTGGCGATGGGCGTCATTCCTGCGGCCAAAGCGGCCGCCGACCCGCCCGACGAACCGCCGGGGCCAAATTCGAGGTTGAATGGATTGCGCGTGATCCCCCAGAGCCGGGAGTTGCAGGTGCCCGACAGGCAGAACTCTGGCGTGGTCGTGCGGGCATGAAAAATGGCCCCCGCTTCTTCTAGCCGTTCGATCATCGGATCGGAATGATCGTCGATATGATCCTTGTAGACGAGCGAGCCCTGAGTCCGGCGCTTGCCCTTCATCCGCTGGATATCCTTCACCGCGACCGGAAGCCCCTCGAGCGGGCGCGCTCGTCCGCTCATATAGGCGGCTTCAGCCCTTTTGGCCGCGTCGCGGGCCTCGTCGTAATAGGTTTCCGCGTAGGCATTGATCGCCGGATTGACCTTATCCGCCCGCGCAATCAAAGCCTCCAGATAGGCAACCGGCGACAGGCTTCGCCGGCGAAACCGGGCCAGCGCATCCTGCGCCGAAATATAACAGAGGTCGGTCTCAGCCATCACGATCGCCTTTCAACACGGGTCGTCTTCATCGCACTCCGGATCAGCTCTTCGATTTCGGTCACGCTCGCTTTGCGAGGATTGGTCGCGGCCGCAGGATCGCGCGACGCCTTGAGCGCAAGCGAGCCTATCGCGTCTTGACGCACACCCAAATCTTCCAACCCTTGGGGTATGGTGCAAAGCTCGAGCAGGTGTTCGACCCCTGCGAGGAAGGTGTCGAAATCCGATCCATCCAGACCCATCGCCTCGCACATTGGCCCGACCTTGGAATCAATGTCCTTTGCGTTGAACCGCAGGGCGGCCGGCAGGAGGACGGCATTGGTAAGCCCGTGGTGGGTATCGAACTCGGCTCCGACCATATGGCTGATGGCATGAACCATCCCGAGCCCCTTGAGAAACGAGATCCCCGCAAGACAGGAGCCGACAAGCATCGCACCCCGCGCCTCGATCGAGGTTGGCGCTTGAAGAACCTCCGGCAAGGCCTTGGCAACCAACCGCAATCCCTCGAGCGCGACGCCGTCGCAGATGGGATGGGCGGAAGGGACACAATAGGCTTCGATAGCATGGGTGAGCGCGTCGCAACCTGTCCACGCGGTCAAACGAGGTGGCAGGCCAACGGTCAATTCGGGATCCAGAACCGCAACGATCGGCTTCTGCGCCGGATGCCAAACGCAGCCTTTGATGCCCCGGCTGGTATCGGTGATCATCCCGGTGCTTTCCGTCTCGGCGCCGGTGCCTGCGGTGGTCGGGATACAAAGGAGCGGCGGGAAATCCGCTTTGGTCAACTCATTTGGCGGAGCAACATCGAAATCGAAATCCCAAAGCGGATGGTTGGACCTCGCCAACAGGCTGACCGCCTTGCCCGCGTCCATACCTGAGCCGCCACCCAAGGCGATCACCGCATCGTGGCCGCCCAGACGAAAAGCCTCGGCGCCGTGCCCGGCCTCAATGTCTGTCGGGTTTGGGGACACATCGCTAAAGAGCGCGCATCTCAAGCCAGCCCCCTCCAAGGCCCCCATGACAGCGCCGACAAACGGTAGACTTGCGCTGGCCCTATCGGTGACGATCAACGGATTGGCGATCCCGTGTGCCGCGCAGATCGTGCCGACCTCGCGCACGCGGCCCGGGCCATAACGGATCGGGATAGGGATCTCCCAGTCCCAGTTCTGGAGGAACTGTTCGGGTTTCACTCGGCGGCCTCCCGCTTTTCGCGCGGCACCGGCCAAAAGCCTTCGATCCGCACGCCATTTCTCTCAAGAAGAGGGCGTATCTCATTGAAAACGCGCTTATACCGATACCACTGCACTCCCGGCATCATGTGGTGGATCAGGTGGTGGTTCTGCCCCAGAAGCAGGAGGTTGGCGAACGGAAAGAGCGACTCGCGCGTATCCTTGTAGCGGCCGGTGTCGTGGTGATCGTGGTGCGGTGTCCAGGTAAAGAGCGTGAGCATCACTGTCTGGCCAACCCACCAAGGAATGAACCACAAAACCAACAATTCTTTCCAATATCCGAATGCCAAAATGACCACAATAACAGTCCATTGCAGGGCGAAGGTGATCCAACTCACCGTGACCTGCCACTTAGGCACGCCAAACTGGATACAGTCATTCCGCAGGTTCCACGGCGAGAAATATGCGATCAGCGCCTTGGGGAGCCGCAGGAACACCCAGCCAAGGAAGCCGCCGCGCGCATAGATATCCGGATCGTCCTCGGTATTGGCCTTGGTGTGGTGAACCATATGTTGCTTGAGGTGTGGATAATAGAACAGGAACAATGGGATACAGGCCGCTGTGCCCACAACAAGATCAACCCAGCGCAGGTTCTTGCGCCGCGACGAGATATTGCCGTGGATCGCCTCGTGGACGACCGTGTAGAGCGCGTAGATGAAAACGGTGTTGATCACCGCCCCCCAGAAGTAACTGATGAGGCCGGTCATCGAGGCCCAGATCGCGAAGAAGAACATCGCGAAGAGGCCGAGAAACAGGAAAACGGTCGGCCAGCCGAAGTCGTCGGTCAGGCGGCGGCCAGCTTCCATTTCCTCTTTGATCGTGCGGGGTTGTGCCACGCTTTCGGTCATCGATGTCTCCACTCAAGGCTCCATTGTCAAAACGATCTTGCCCCGGCCAGCTTCAGACTGAAGGGCATGATGGGCGCTCGCAACCTCGCTCAAAGGATAGGTCGTCGCGATAATCACATGGATCTTGCCGCTGGCGAGCCAGTCGAGCGCCCGTTCCAGAATCCGTTTCTGCCGCCTGCGGTGCGCCGCAAGGCCCTTCCACATGGGCGTCAGCATCATCACGTTGTGGATCGTGAGGTTGTTGTTGTAGGCGGTCATGTCTTCCAGATCGCCGGGTGTGCCCATGAGCGTGACGAGCCGTCCATAAGGGGCGAGCGCCTTGATGCTTTCGAGAAAGACCTCGGCGCCGGCATTGTCGAGCACGACATCGAGGCCGTGGCCTCCGGTCCAGTCCATCGCCGCCTCGACGAAATCCTCATCGCGATAGCGGATGATCTTTTCGGCCCCTGCCCGCGTGGCGATGGCGGCCTTTTCGTCGGAACTCACCGTCGCCGCCACCCGCGCACCCAAGGCGCGGGCGATCTGGATGGCGATGTGGCCGGTGCCACCCGCCCCGCCGTGGACGAGCACCCGCTCGCCCTTTCTCACCCGGGCGCGTTCCTTGAACGCCTCCCACCCCGTGATGAACACCAAGGCTACCGCGGCGGCCTGCATCGCTGTCACCCCGTCGGGGATTTTCGCGACAAGCGATGCAGGCACGACCGCATGGTGGGCATAGGTTCCGTGAGTGCCGCCCACCCCACCATTACAAAACGCAACCCGGTCACCGGCCTTGAGGCCCTTGACCCGCGCGCCAATCTTCTCGACCACCCCCGCGCCGTCATGGCCGAGGACACAGCCCTCCGCCTCGCCGACATAGGGGCCATATTCGCGGAAATAGAGATCGGCGGGGTTGATCGCCGCCGCCTCGAGCCGCACGAGAACATCGGCACCATCCGGGTGCCAGGGAAGCTCGACCGTTCCCGGCTGAAGCACTTCCGGTGCCCCCGCGCCGCGCATGACCATCGCCTTGGTGCTGAAACTCATCCCTTGATCCTTTCGCCTTTGGGGTCGTAGGGCGCCTTGAGCGCCACCTCGACCGGATAGCGCTTCCACGCGACCTCGACCTCCCAAGTGCCCGTGGCGAGCCAGTCGGCGGTCACGCCCGCCTTGCATTCGACATAGCCCATGCCGAGCGAGGCCCCGATCCGGTGACCGTAGGCTCCCGATGTGACCGACCCGACGATCACGCCATCGCGCAGGATCGGCTCTTGATGGTAGAGCATCGGCGCATCCGCCATCGGCAGGCGCAGCTGCACAATCCGCCGCCGCTGGGGGGCGGCCCTCTGCGCCATCAAAGCCTCACGGCCAATAAAGCCGCCCGGCTTGTCCATTGCCACGGCAAAGCCAAGGCCTGCGTCAAAGGGCGTATCTTCCTCGCCGATGTCGTGGCCCCAGTGGCGATAGCCCTTCTCCATCCTGAGCGAATTGATCGCGAAATAGCCGCCGTGGCCGAGGCCGAAACCTGCGCCCGCCTCGGTGATCTTGTCGAACACATGGGCGGCAAATTCGGCCGGCATCAGGATCTCATAGCCTTGCTCGCCCACATAGGTGATCCGCGTCAGCCGCACGCGGGCATAGCCGAGGTCGATCTCGCGGCTCGTGCCGAAGGGGAAGACCGCGTCGGAGAGGTCCTCTGGCGTGAGGGTCTGCAAGAGCGCCCGCGCCTTCGGCCCCATCAGCGCCAGCATCGGCAGGCCCGAGGTCATGTCGCGGGCAAAGCACTGGGCGCCTTCGGGGATGTGGCGGGTGAGCCAGGCGATATCGCGCCGCTGCGAGACGGCGATCGAGGTGACAAGGAACGAGGTCTCGCCAAGACGGATCACCGTCACATCCGCCTCGATCCCGCCCGCCTCGTTGAGCCATTGGGTATAGACCACCCTGCCCGGTTCCACGTCGATATCGTTGGCGCAGAGGCGGTTGAGAACGGCGCATGCATCGCGGCCATCGACCGCGTATTTCACGAAACACGACAGATCGAAGAGCGTCGCATTCTCGGCGGTGTTGCGGCATTCGGCGGCGACGTTGTCGAACCAGCTGGGCTTGCCATAGGAATATTCGATCTCCGGCGTCTCGCCGGGCTTGGCGAAGAAACCGGGCCGCTCCCAACCCGCCGCCTCGGCCATCCAAGCGCCAGCAGCGATCAGGCGGTCATGAAACGGGCTGCGCCGCACGCCGCGGGCGGTGGCGAATTGGCGCGAGGGCCAGTGCATATCGAAGAGAAGGCCGAGGGTCTCGGTCGTCCGGTCGTGCAGATAACTTCGGTTGATCTGGAAACTCTGCATCCGCCGCACATCCACGTCGGCCAGCTCCATCGGCGGCTTGCGGTCGCGGATCCAGTCAGCCAGCGCCTTGCCGACCCCGCCCGAAGACAGAATGCCGATCGAGTTGAAGCCCGTAGCGCAGAAGAGGCCCGGCACTTCGGGGGTTTCGCCCAGAAGGTATCGGTCGTCGGGGGTGAAGCTCTCGGGGCCGTTGAAGAAAAGCTGGATGCCGGTCCGCTCCAGAACCGGCACACGGTGGGTCGCCTGTTCCAGATGCGGGGCGATGTGGTCGATATCCTCGGGCAGCGTGCCGAAGGCGAAATCCTCGGGGATGCCCTTGTGGCCCCAAGGCTTGGCATTGGGCTCGAAGAAGCCCACCAAAAGTTTGCCCGCGTCTTCCTTGTAATAGGTCCATTCGTCGCCAAGGAAGAGAACCGGCAGGTCTTTGGGCAGATCGGGGATCGGCTCGGTGACGCAGTAGAAATGCTCGGCGGCATGGAGCGGCAAGGCCACCCCCGCCGTCGCCGCCAGATCCCGCGACCAGAGGCCGCCGCAGATCACGACCGTTTCGGCATAGATCGGGCCTTCGTCGGTCATTACGCCTGTGGCCTTGCCGTTATCGACGAGGATCCGCGTCGCCGACTTGCCTTCGAAAATCTGCGCCCCGCCCATCCGCGCACCCTTGGCATAGGCCATGGTCACATCGGCGGGGTTGACCTGCCCGTCTTGCGGAAACCAGAAACCCCCGACGATGCCGTCGAGGTTGATCGGCCCCCATCGCTCCTTGATCTGGCCGGGGCTGACCGCCTCGACCGGCAGGCCGAAGTTGCGCCCCATCGAGGCACCGCGGGCGAGTTCCTCGTAGCGGGCGGCCGTGTTGGCGACCCTTAGAGAGCCGCGCCGCTTGAAGCCCGTGGCCTGTCCCGTTTCTTCCTCGAGAGTTCCAAACAGCTCGCCGGTGTATTTCGCCAGCTCCGTCATCCGCCGTGTCGCGCGGAGCTGCGTCACAAGGCCAGCGGCGTGCCATGTGGTGCCGCTGGTCAGCTGCTGCCGCTCCAAGAGGACCACATCCTTTATGCCGATCTTGGTCAGGTGATAGGCCACAGAACAACCCGCGACACCGCCGCCGACGATCACGACCTCCGCGCGGTCAGGCAATTTTGCCATTTTCTCAGCCCTTGGCCTTCATCACCGCCTCATAGGTCTCGGCGTCAGGATAGGGGAACCACCAGAAATCCTGGCTCTCCGCCGCCGGGTCGAGCATCACGAACTTGGTGTTCTGAAACTGGGCGAGGCCCTCGGGGCCAAGTTGGCGGCCCGTGCCGGTGAGCTTGGTGCCGCCGAATGGCAGCGCGTCGTTGTCGAGAAGTGGGGCGTTGATCCACAGGATCCCCGACTGGATCTCGCGAACGGCGCGGAACTGTTCGTTGCTATCAAGGCTGTAGAGGCAGGCGCCGAGGCCATAGTCCGAGCGGTTGGCCAGCTCGATCGCCTCGTCGAAGCTTTTCACCTTGCAGATCGGCGCAACCGGCCCGAAGGATTCGTTCTTGAGGATATCCATCCCCGGCTCGATCCCGGTGAGAACCGTCGGCTCCACAAACCAGCCCTTATTGAGTTCGGCCGGACGCGACCCGCCGGTGGCGATCTTGGCCCCCTGCGCCCGTGCCTCCGACATGAGCGCCTCAAAGCGGGTCCGCTGGCGCTCGGTCGCCATCGGGCCGATATCCACCTTCTGCAACCCGTTGCCGATCCGCAGCTTGCGGGTCTCGGCCACGAGCCGCTCGACGAACTCGTCGTGGATGGATTCGTGGACATAAAATCGCTCGGCAGAGGTGCAGACCTGACCACAGTTGAGATAGGCGGCGAAGGCCGCGCCGCGGGCGGCGATATCCAAAGGCGCCGAAGGCATGACGATGAAGGGATCGTTGCCCGAAGCCTCGATCAGGCAGGGCTTGAAGGTCTCGGCGCAGGTCCGCGCCACCATCTGCCCGATCGGCACCGAACCGGTATAGGCGACCGCATGGGATTTCTTTGAGCCGACCAAATGCTGCGCCACGCGCGGCCCACCGGTGACCGTCTGCATCAGGCCGTCGGGAAGCCCGTCAAACAGCTCCATGAACTTCAGCGTCGTCAGGCTTGTCTGTTCGTGCGGCTTGACGATCACAGCGTTGCCAGCGGCGAGCGCCGCCGCCGCTTCCCAGCACATCAGCACAAGCGGATAGTTGAACGGCAGAATGATGACGACCGTGCCCAAGGGCTCTTTTACCGCGAAATGAAACTGCCCCGGAACGGTCGTGCCGGCGATCCGCCCGGCCTCGTGGCGGGCGATCTCGGCGTAATAGTCCATCGCGGTCGCGCACCACGACACCTCGTCGAGCGCTTCCTTGAAGGGCTTGCCCTCTTCGCGGGTCAGGCATTCGGCATAAATCGCCTTGTCGCGGCGCATGACGGCGGCGATCTCGTGCATCACCACGGCGCGCGAGCGCATATCCATCGCGTTCCAGCTGCGCCCGGCATCCAACGCGATATCCAGCGCCTGTTCGACTTCAGCCTCGCTCGCGTCGGCGATTTCGCCGACACGTTCCTCGGTCGCCGGATCGACAACCGAGAAGTTTTCGGTGCTCTTGCTCGCGACATACTCGCCGCCAAGAAACAGCTTGCCGGACAGCCGATCGAACTCTTTCAATGCAGACACAGTCATACCCTCCATCGCCAACACAGTTAGAATTTTTTAAAATCTTGGCATTGATTTTTTTACATGGCAAGCTGCTTGCCAGCTGCATATTCACAGATTGTCAGCAATGGTTCGTTGCATCGCGGGCGCTTTCCGCCCAGACTTTTTCTATGACTACCTTTTGATTACGGAGTTCATGTTGACCGAAGCTAAGACCCCCAGGAAAGACGGATCGAAGACGTCGCGCGAGGAACGTTCGCGACAGGAGGCGAGCGATCTTGCGGTTGGCGCCCGTCTCAAAGCCCTCCGAGAAAAGCTTGGACTATCGCAACGCGAATTGGCCAAACGGGCCGGTGTTACCAACACGACAATCTCGCTCATCGAGCAGGAGGCTCACGCGCCGTCCCTCGCATCGCTCCATCGCATCCTTTCGGCGGTCTCGATCTCGATGGCGGATTTCTTCGCCCTGCCCGCGTCTCAACAGAATGTCATCTTCAACTCGGCGTCCGACATGATGGTGGTCTCGCGCGGCGCGGCCGACCTGCGCGTTTTGGCTCCAGAACGGCGCGACAAGGCTCTGCAGATGTTTCTCGAGCGTTATGAGCCGGGCGCCGGAACGGGTGATGCGCCAATCTCTCATGAAGGCGAGACGGCCGTCGTTGTGATCCGAGGCACGGTTGAGGTGACCGTGGGTGAAAAAACCCATCGGATCAGGGCCGGCGGTGGGTATCAATTGATCGGCCGGCAGCCTTACAGCCTCACAAACATTGGCAATGTGACTGCCGTAGTCGCCTGCGCCTGCACGCCACCAATGATCTAGCTCAGACAGCCGGAGTCCCTATGAAAACTGTCTATTCAGACAAGCACCTCGGCCATTCCGGCCACAACGAGCTCAGCGGCGGCCGCATCCTGCCTTCGTTCGAGTTGCCTTCACGGGCCGAGTATATCGTGACGCGGGTGCGCGAGCGGGGTTTGGGCGAGGTTTTGCCGCCGGTTGAACATGACCTGAGCACTGCTTCCAAGGTGCACGACCCGGCCTATCTCGCCTACTTGCCGACCGCATGGGAGCGTTGGCTTGCCGAAGGCAACTCCGGCCCTGCCCTGCCTTCCTCATGGCCCGCCAAGGGGCTGCGGCGTGATCTGGTGCCAACCTCGGCCACCGGCCTTCTTGGCCATTATTCGATCGACGCCTCAGCCTCATTCGTCGAAGGCACATGGGCGGCGGTCAAGGCGGCGCATGATTGCGCCTTGACCGCAGCGGGCCTTGTCGCGGCTGGCGAACGCGCCGCTTTTGCCCTCTGCCGCCCGCCGGGGCACCATGCAGGGACCGATTTCATGGGCGGCTACTGTTTCATCAACAACGCCGCCGTGGCCGCGCAATCCTTCCTTGATGGCGGCGCCAAGCGGGTCGCCATTCTCGATGTCGATTACCACCACGGCAACGGCACGCAGCAGATCTTCTACGAACGCAGCGATGTGATGGTCGTCAACCTTCACGCCGATCCGCGCGAGGAATACCCCTATTTTCTCGGCGCAGCCGAAGAGACGGGCGCGGGCGCGGGCCTCGGCTTCAACCACAACTACCCGATGCCCCTTGGCACCGCATGGGCCGGTTGGTCGGCCTCGCTTGAGGACGGCTGCCGGAAGATCACCGCCTATGATCCCGATGTGGTTGTGATTTCTCTCGGCGTCGATACCTTCGAGAAAGATCCGATCAGCGGTTTCAAACTGAAAACCGAGGATTATCCCAAGATCGGCCGGCGCATCGCCGCCCTCGGCAAGCCTACGCTTTTCGTCATGGAAGGCGGCTATGCGGTCGAAGAGATTGCGATCAATACCGTGGGTGTTCTGGAAGGGTTTGAAGAAGCCTAGTAGCCCAAGGCACAGCCATCCTTGCGCGGATCGGAGCCACCGATCAGCACTCCGTCCTCTCCCATGATGATCGCCTGCGCGCCGCCGAGCGGTTCGACCACTTCGCTAACGTTGTGGCCAAGATCGGCCAGCCTCTGCGCGACCTTGGGATCATAGCCCCGCTCGATGCTCAGCTTGCCATCCATGCTGAACCCGCGAGGCGCATCAATCGCGGCCTGAATGTCCATGCCGAAATCCTTGAGGTTCGACAGAAGCCGCACATGGCCGGTGGGTTGGTAGCTTCCGCCCATCACGCCGAAGGGCATCTCGATACGGCCATTCGTGGCGAGCATCCCCGGAATGATCGTGTGCATCGGCCGTTGGCCACCCGTGGCTTCGTTGGGATGCCCCTCCTCGAGGGTGAAACCCGAGCCGCGGTTCTGGAAGTTGATACCGAACTTGTCGGAAGCCAACCCCGCGCCGAAGCCGTGATAGATGGAATAGATCAGCGAGACAGCCATCCGGTCGCGGTCGACCACCGTCACATAGACGGTCTCCTTATGCAGCGCCTCGGTCGCGGCCTTGGGCGAAGGCATGGCGCGCTTGAGGTCGATCAGCGCGGCGAGTTTGGCCGCTGTCTCGTCGGCGATCATGTGATCGAGGCGCTTGGTGCGGTCGGGATCGGCGATAAACCGGTCGCGGGCATCGTAGGCGAGCTTGGAGGCCTCGGCCTCGAGGTGCAGCCGCTCGGCGCCAAAGGGATCGAGCGCCGCCACATCGAAATGCGACAGGATCTTCGCCAAGAGGATCGCCGTGGCTCCCTGCCCGTTCGGCCGGTGCTCGATCAGCTCGGTGCCGCGGTAGAGGCCCGAGACAGGCTCGCCCCAGGTCGCTTCGGTTGCCGCGAAATCGTCGAGCGTATGGGTGCCACCCAAGGCGCGCAGCGAGGCCACCATGTCTTCGGCCACTTCGCCTTCATAGAAACCGGCGCGGCCCTCATTCGCCACCCGCCGCAGCACCTCGGCCATGCCGGTGTGGCGGAAGACCTGCCCCACCTGCGGGATCTTGCCGTCGATCATGAACCAGTCGCGCGCAGCCCCTTTGAGAACGCCGCCATCCTCGTTCCAGTCAAAGACCACCCGCGGCGCGACCGGCACGCCCTCGTCGGCATAGCGGATTGCCGGGGCGAGGATTTCCGCAAGCGACAGCTTGCCGAACCGTTCCGAGAGGCGGCAGAAGGCATCCATCGCGCCGGGAACGGTCACCGGCTCGATCCCCGTCACCGGCATCTTCGACAGCCCCCGCGCCCGCAAATCGGCCGCCTTGAGCCCCATCGGCGCGCGTCCCGAGCCATTGAGCGCCGTGACCTTTTCCGTCCCTGCCGGTTTCACCAAGACGAAACAGTCGCCCCCAATCCCCGTCATCTGCGGCTCGCACACGCCAAGAAGGATCGCCGCCGCGATGGCTGCGTCCACCGCGTTGCCGCCTGATTTCAGGATCTCGACCGCCACCTGCGAGGCCAAGGGATGCGAGGTCGCGCACATTCCGTTTGCGGCATAAACGGCCGAGCGGCCGGGCTTTTGAAAATCCCGCATGTCTGATTGCTTTCTGTTTGGCCCGCATTTCGTGAAGGCATTGATATACAGCCCAACTTCCTTGGTCCATCGCTTCAAGACCGTTGCGGCGGAATGACCGGGTTAGATTGAAACGCGGGCGCCAATCTCCACCACACGATCCCTCGGCAGATAGAAATAGTCGATCGGATCAGCGGCCATGCGCGTCAGTATGACGTAGAGCCTGTCAAGGAAGGAACCCGGCCCCTTGCCGCTGCCCACAACTGTCCGGCGCCGACCGAGGAAGAAGCTCGTCATCATCACATCAAACTTGAGCCCATGGCGGCGACAGACCGGCAGGGCCCGGCTGACGTTGGGGCTTTCCATGAAGCCAAACCGCAGGGTCAGGCTCTCGAAACCCGGACCGAGCGACAGATATTGGCACCGCTCCTCCTCGGGCAGGTAGGGGCGGTTGGCAATGTCCACCCGCAAAAGCACGTTGCGCTCGTGCAGCACCTTGTTGTGCTTGAGGTTGTGCAGAAGTGCCGGCGGCACAGTGGCAGGGTCCGAGGTCATGAAGATGGCAATCCCCGGCACACGGGCCACCGAACTATGCGCCATCGAGCCGATGAAACTGTCGAGGCCCACGTTGAGGTTGTGGGCGCTCTCCGAGGTCTTGCGCGCCCCGCGCACCCAGGCACCCATGGCAATCATGGCAAAGGCGGCGATGACCAGCGGAACGTAGCCGCCGTCCAGAACCTTGAAGAGGTTCGAGACGATGAAGGCCAGTTCGATCCCCGCCACCGGCACCACTAGCGATGTAGCCGCAAAACGCGACACGCCCCGCACCTGAACCAGGTAGATCCAGCCAAGGCTCGTGGTGATGATCATCGAACAACTGACCGCGATGCCATAGGCCGAGGCGAGGTTCGAGGAGGAGCCGAAGCTGTCCATCAGGAGGATCACGCCGACCATCAGGATAGCGTTGAGCGCGGGGATGTAGATCTGGCCCTCATGTTCGCCCGAAGTGTGTAGCACCAGAAGCCGGGGCAGGAAGCCCAGTTGAAGCGCCTGACGGGTGAGCGAAAATGCCCCGGTTATCACCGCCTGAGCAGCAATGATGGTGGCCAGCGTGGCAAGAGCCACGAGCGCGGGTCGCAGACTTTCGGACACCAGTATGAAGAAAGGATTGGCCGCGGCCGCGGGGTCGGTAAGCACGAGCGCACCCTGTCCGAGATAATTCAGGACGAGCGATGGCAAGACGAACAGGTTCCATGCAAGCCGGATCGGCGCCCGGCCGAAATGGCCGAGATCGGCGTAGAGGGCCTCGGCGCCCGTCACGGCGAGGAACACACCCGAAAGCACGATGAGGCCGATTCCACCATGTTCAAGCAGGAAACCGATCCCCCAGTGCGGCGAGAGCGCATAAAGCATGTCGGGGGCATCCAAGAGCGCCTTCAGGCCCGTCCCGGCAAGGGTCAGGAACCAGATCGCCATCACCGGACCGAATACGAAAGAGATCCGCCCCGTTCCCCAGCGCTGCGACAGGAACAGCGCCACGAGAACAGCCATCGCCACCGGCAGGACATAGGGGTCAAACCCCGGCACGATGAACTCCATGCCCTCGACCGCCGCCAGAACCGAGATCGCCGGCGTCAGGATCGCATCCCCGAAGAAGAACGACGCGCCCGCGATTCCAAGCGCGATCAGAAGCGGCGTGCGTTTGCGCGACACCCTGACGATCCGGGCAAAGAGCGCCAGATCGCCGCCCTCCCCGAGGTTGTCGGCATTGAGCAGAAAGACCACGTATTTCAGCGTCACGATGATCATCAGTGTCCAGATCAGCAATGACACAATGCCGATGATTTCGGCCTCGGTGATGCCGTCGCCGGAGACGGCCCGCAGGGTCTCGCGGAAGGCATAGAGCGGGCTGGTGCCGATATCGCCATAGACGACACCGAGCGCGCCGAGCGTGAGAGCAGACAGACGCGCAGGCGATTGCGCCGAAGGCGCAGAGGCCCCGTTACTGGGCCCGGAAACGATCAAAGGTGACATGAGGAATGTTCAGAGCGAAACGGCGTTGGCAGCGCCGCACATCGTCGTCCCGTTAACAATGCGCGGCTGGGCGCATCATCCATGCCGCCCCCGTGCCCGACTCAGGCCCACGCGGCGACGTGGCACAGATACTCCTGTCTCGGGCCGCCTACCAGTGGCTGTTTTGGCGCTCTAGGCGGCTTTGCCCATCAGATTGGTCACTTCGCCTTCGCGGATCACTGCCGGATCCCAGGCCTTGCGGCCGAAGACTTCGCGTACCATCGGCTCGAAATGTTCAAGCGGCGGGGTCTCGTAGGCGGGATCGAAGGAGGACTGATCCCAACGTTCGCAGAACTCGGCGCAGGTGTCGAAGCAGGGATGACCGCGGAACTCTTCGCGGGCGTTCTCGTCCCAGCTGTAGTGATGCGCGTAATAGAGCATCTGGAAGATGCCGTGATGCTCAACTGTCCACGACACGTCCCAACGAACGAAGGGGCGGATCACCTCGGCCGAAAACCGATCATGGTTCTGCGGGGCAAGGCCGTCGCCGATGTCGTGCAGAAGCGCGGCGACGATCCAGTCGATATCCGCCCCGTCCTTTTCGGCGCGTGCGGCGGCCTGAAGCCCGTGCTGCATCCGGGTGATCTTGTAGCCATCAAGCGAAGTCTCACCCTGCCGGCGCAGCTCGGCCAGAACCCGGTCAGCCGTCATCCGGTGATAGGGTTTCTCAAGCTCGGCCAGAAGTTGATAGTCGTCTTTGGTGCCATCTTTCATCTGGGTGAAAGATACCTGACGTTCGTCTTTGCTCATGTGAGCCTCTTTGAGAGAAAAATCTGCCTGCCGCCAATCCTTTCTCAGCTCTCAGCCTTTCGCAAGGGGTTCGGCAATCCCAGACACTCGCCTCGCTTCGTTTTGTGTCCGCCTCGATTTGTAGGCCGCGCTTGCTCCTTTTGTCGGAAATTGGTGACATAGAAAGAACGGTGAGCCCGGCGGGCAAAGCAAAGATCCATGCCCGAGGAATGAAAAGAGGTTGGGATGACGGACAAGGCACTTCATATCGGCGTTGTGCAATTTGCGTGCAGCGACAAGATCGGGGAAAACATCGCGACCGCATCTCGCCTTGTCAGACAGGCCGCAGCCAAGGGCGCAAAGATCATCCTCGTTCAAGAGCTCTTCTCAGGGCACTATTTCTGTCAGGAACAGAAGTCCGAACATTTTTCGCGTGCCCACACGTTGAACGAAGACCCCGCCGTCAGGGCCTTGTCGGCGCTGGCAAAAGAGCTTGGGGTGGTGATCCCTATCTCGTTTTTCGAGAAAGCAGGTCAGGTCTTCTATAACACCGTTGCCATGGCCGATGCAGATGGCTCGATCCTCGGCATATACCGCAAGTCGCATATTCCTGATGGGCCCGGATACAACGAGAAATACTACTTCCGCAGCGGAGATACCGGCTTGCGGGTCTGGAACACGGCGCATGGGCGGGTTGGCGTGGGCATCTGCTGGGATCAGTGGTTCCCCGAGGCCGCACGGGCGATGGCGCTTCTGGGCGCCGAGGTGATCCTCTATCCGACTGCCATCGGGTCCGAGCCCGGCCAGCCTGATTTTGACAGCTCGCGCCACTGGCAGCGCACCCAGCAGGGCCATGCCGCCGCCAACATGATGCCTGTTGCCGCCGCCAACCGGATTGGCCGCGAGACAGTCGCTGGCAAAGTGCAGAGCTACTATGGCTCGTCCTTCATCGCGGGACCGGATGGCGCGCTGGTGGCCGAGGCGGGGCGCGACGATGAAGCCGTGCTGGTCGCAAGTTTCGACCGAGAGAAGCTGGCCGCCAATCGTGCAAGCTGGGCCGTATTCCGGGATAGGCGGCCGGATCTCTATGGCGTTCTTGGCAGCGCAGACGGAGGGCAAGCATGACCACAGGCTTCACCCGCAAGGATGTGACCCTCGAAAACTGGCGCATACGCCCTTATTCCACATGGGCCTTTCAGAATGTTCAGGAGGTCGTGCCTTCCGCAACCATCCGAGCCAAGGCGACCGCCGGATCGGAGCAAATCGGGGCAAGCGGTCTTGGCTCCCTTGACGCGACCGGGCTCCACGGCCGCAAAGTGACCCTGCTCGAATGGCTTGAACAGACAGAGACCGACTCGCTCGTCGTGATGAAATCGGGCCGGTTCGTTTTTGACTGGCACGCAGATCACCGCGATCCAAGCCGGCCGCACATCATCTTCTCGGTATCCAAGTCCCTCACCGGCCTTTTAGCAGGCGCTCTCATCGCGGAAGGGGCACTTGGCGCGGAGGATCCGATCATCCGGCATATTCCCGAAGCAAAAGGCTCGGCCTTTGCCGATGCCACTCTGCGCCACCTTCTCGATATGCAGGTGAGTGTCGATTTCATCGAGGACTACCTCGACAAGACCGGCGCCTTCGACCGCTACCGCCGCGCGACCGGATGGAACCCGTCCGCCCCCGGCGAGCCTTCGGGCGACCTCTTGTCATTCATGTCAACCATTCAAAAAGGTGAGTCCGAGCACGGTGTGAACTATGCCTACCGCTCGCCCGACACTGATCTCATGGGGGTCGTGCTTGAACGGGCTGGGGGCGATCGGTTCCACCGGCTTTTGGAACGGTATCTGTGGCAACCAATGGGCGCACGAAGCGATGCGCAGATTACCGTAGACCGGATCGGCACCGCCCGCGCGGCGGGAGGTATTTCGGTGACAACCCATGACATGGCGCGGGTGGGCGAATTGGTGCGCCAGGGTGGCGCTGGGGTCATCCCAGAGCGCTGGATCGCGGATATGTGGAGCGGTGGCAGCAATGCCGTGTGGCAGCGCGGCGGGCAGACCACCCTCTTCCCCACCGGGACCTATCGCAGCTTCTGGTATACGACCGGCGAAGGAAAGATGTTTGCCCTCGGGATCCACGGGCAATGGATATGGATTGATCCCGCCAGCGAGGTGGTCATTGCCAAGCAATCGAGCCAGAGCCAACCGATCAGCGATCCGATGAAAGCGGCCAATGTCGCCAGTTTCCGGCAGATTGCTCGCAGTCTCTGACCGTCATATCTCCACAAGCTGCGCCACGAAGCGCAGTCGTTTGATCAAACATTTCCTTGATTTGCAGTGGCTGCGCCCCCTAACGTGAACTCGTCTAGGAGGGAGAACTAGATGACAAATAACATAAGCGTCGACGTCAGATCGGCGCGCAAGGTCTACGACGCGACCTCGGGGACCGTGGTTGCGCTCGATAGTGTCTCTGTGCAGATCCGCAAGGGCGAGTTCTTCACCCTGCTCGGGCCCTCGGGCTGTGGCAAGACCACGCTTCTGCGCCTGATCGCAGGGTTTGAATCGCCGACCGCGGGGGAAATCCTGCTCAACGGCACCGATATTTCCGGCAAGCCGCCGTTCGAGCGGCCGGTGAACACGGTATTTCAGAGCTATGCGCTATTTCCGCACCTGACCGTCCGGCAGAATATTTCCTTCGGCCTCGAAATGCTGGGCCGGCCAAAAGACGAGGTTGCCCGCAAGACCGACGAGGTGCTCGAGCTTGTGAAGATGACCGCCATGGCCGACCGCAAGCCGCAGCAGCTTTCCGGCGGCCAGCAGCAGCGCGTGGCGCTGGCCCGTGCGCTTGCGCCCGAGCCTGAGGTGCTTCTCCTCGACGAGCCGCTCTCGGCGCTCGATCTCAAGCTCCGCAAGGAGATGCAGCATGAGCTGAAGCGGCTTCAGCTCGAGACCGGCATCACCTTCATCTTTGTCACCCACGATCAGGAAGAAGCGCTGACCATGTCGGACCGCGTCGCCGTCATGCGCGACGGGCGGATCCTGCAGGTGGGCAACCCGCGCGATATCTATACGCGCCCGGTTGACCGCTTTGTGGCCGATTTCATCGGCGAGACAAATTTCCTGAGTGCCACGATCGACGGCAAGAAGGTCCGCCTCGCCACGGGCGACACCGTTGCCGCCTCAGGGGTCGAGGCCCATTCAGAGGGCGCGGCGGTCACACTGGCGATCCGGCCCGAGCAGGTGCGGGTTGACGACAAGGGGGGCCTTGCCGCCACCGTCGCCGAAACCGTCTACTTCGGCACCGACACGCACCTTCACCTGACGCTTGGCGATGGGTCAGAGCTTGTGGCCCGCCTGCAAAGCCCGCCGAGCGGCGAGATCGGCCTTTCGCCGGGGGCCAAGGTTTCGGTCTCCTTCACCGAAGGCGCGGTTCAGGTTCTGGAACACTAGATGGCCCAGACAGCGGAACAGAAAAAGGCGCGCGAAGGCTGGCTTCTTTCCCTGCCGGCGCTGACGCTTCTGATCCTCGCGGCCTCTGGCCCCCTGATCATCATCGCGATCTATGCCTTCCTGACAGCAGGCGAATATTCCGGCGTGATCTGGGATCTGTCGTTCAAGGCGTGGTTTCAGGTTCTCTTCGAGAAAGACATCTTCGACGGCACCGTGAGCCTCGCCGACGCGCATCTGACGATCTTCTGGCGCTCGGTGCGGCTCTCGCTTCTCACCACGCTTCTGACTTTCACCTTCGGCCTGCCCACCGCTTGGTTCATCGCCACCCGCCCCCTCAAACAGCGGGCGCTGTGGCTTTTCCTGATCACCATCCCGTTCTGGACCAACCTTCTGGTCCGCACCTTCGCGATCATGGAGGTGCTGCGCGTCGAGGGCATCCTCAACAAGATCCTGACCGGCCTGCATATCATCCCCGAGCCCTTGCAGATCCTCTATACTGACACGGCGGTTTTGATCGGCATGACCTATGTCTATCTGCCGCTCATGGTCTTGCCGCTTTTCGCCGCCATCGACCGGTTCGATTTCCGGCTGATCGAGGCCGGCTACGACCTCTACGCGGGGCGCCTGACAGTCCTGCGGCGGGTGATCCTGCCGATCATCCGGCCCGGTATCGTCGCGGGCTCGATCCTCGTCTTCGTCCCCTCGCTCGGCGCCTATGTGACGCCCCGCGTCCTTGGCGGCGGCAAGAAGATGATGATCGGCAACTTCATCGAATTGCAGTTCGGCGCGGGCCGCAACTGGCCCTTGGGCTCGGCTCTGGCGTTGATCCTGCTGCTGATCGTCGGGATCGCCCTGATCTTCTATGTGCGCGCGTCGGCCTCGGAGAACAAAGATGGCTAGCAAGCGCACAAAGACCTTCTCGATCACCACGATCCCCGGCTTCACCTTCATGGCGATCGCAACTTTTGTGATCCTCTACGCGCCGATCGCCACACTCGTGATCTATTCCTTCAACGGCGGCACCTCGGTCGCCGCCTGGGGCGGGTTCTCGACAAAGTGGTACGCTGTGGCTTGGGAAAACTCGCAGGTGCAAGAGGCGACCCTGCGTTCGGTCTTCATCGCAACGCTCTCCTCGGCCATCGCCACCACGCTTGCGACCATGGCCGCCCTCGGCACCACGCGGCGCGGCAAGTACAAAGGCTGGAATTTCATCTATCTCTTGATCAACCAGCCAATCATGGTCCCCGAGATCGTCACCGCCGTGGCGCTTCTGATCTTCTTTGCCTCGATCAAGGTCGCCACCGGCTATACCGGCCTCGGCTATCTGATCGCCGCGCATTCGGCCTTCTGCATCCCCTTTGCCTATCTGCCGATCCGCGCGCGGCTCGAGGGGATGGACCTGACGCTCGAGACCGCCGCCGGCGATCTCTACGCCCGCCCCTTCACCACCTTCCGCCGCATCACCCTGCCGCTTCTGACACCGGGGATTGCGGCGGGGGCTATGCTTGCCTTCGTGATCTCTCTCGACGACGTGATCATCACCGAATTCGTCAAATCCGCGGGCCAGGATACCCTGCCCACCTATATGCTCGGCCAGCTCCGCCGTGCCGCCACACCCGAGGTCAACGCGATTTCAACAGCCCTTCTGGTGCTCACGGTGATCCTGCTGACCGCCTTCTTCCTACTAACCCGAAAGCGGGACTAACCCGCGCAATTCAACCAACCAACGAGGAGATAAAGATGAAAAAGACACTCGTCCTCACCGCGATGGCGTCCCTTCTGGGATCGTCCGCCTTCGCCGCGGGTGAGCTCAACATTTTCAACTGGGGCAACTACACCAGCCCCGAGCTCATCGAGAAATTCGAGCAGACCTATGACGTGAAGGTGACCATCACCGACTACGACTCGAACACCACTGCGCTGACCAAGATCGAAGCGGGCGGCCATGGCTTCGATATCGTGGTTCCGACCCATTCCTATGTGCCGGTCTTCATCGAGAAGGGCCTCCTGATGGAGACACGCCCCGACCAGATGGAAAACTTCAAGAACATGGATCCGAATTGGGTCAACGTCGATTGGGATCCGGGCCGGCATTATACCGTTCCGTGGCAGTGGGGCTCGACCGGCATGGGCGTGAACACCTCCGTCTATAGCGGCGATGTCAACACCTCCGCGATCTTCCTCGATCCGCCCGCCGAGCTTCAGGGCAAGGTCAACGTGGTGCCCGAGATGGCCGATATCATGTCGCTTGCAATCTACTATGTCGGCGGCACCGATGGCTGTACCGACGACATGGAGATCCTCAAGAAGGCCCGCGACGTCTTGATGAATGCCAAGCAGCACTGGCTGTCGATGGACTACGGCACGACCGACAAGTTGTCGTCAGGCGAGTGGGTAGCTTCGGTCAACTGGAACGGCTCCAACTTCCGCGCGCGTCTGGCGAACCCGGATGTCGTCTACGGCTATCCGGTCGAAGGCTATCCGCTGTGGATGGACTCGGTCGGTGTTCTGGCCGACGCCAAGAACGTCGAGAACGCCAAGCTCTTCCAGAACTTCATTATGGATCCGGAAAACGCGGCGATGATCTCGGCCTTTGCGCGTTATTCGAACGGCATCGCAGGCTCGGACGCCTATATGCCCGAAGACATGAAGACCGCGCCGGAGATCAACCCACCGGCCGAACTGGCCGCCGCGGGCAAGTTTGCCCCGGCCTGTCCCAAGCCGGTGCAGGATATTCAAACCGCGATCTGGACCGAACTTCAGAAATAATCACAAAGCCGGGGCCAGCCAGTCTGGCCCCGGTCTTCTATGGGGCTAGAAAGCAGGCCGCATAATCCCGGACTCGGTGAGAAACCGCCTGCGACGGGTGCTGGCAGACTAATTCGAACTCGTCTCAGTTTATATCCAAACACACGAACCTATGCGGAACAAAGGAGGCGCCACTCGGCGAGAGCGGCGGCGCGGTTCAGCTTGAAGGTCGATCGGGAAGTGAGGCTGCGCACCGAGTTGAAATGGTTGAGAACAGAGGCATGGACGGCGGCGAACTTTTGAAGCGTTCGCATTCGCCTGAAGCGGAGCATAACACGTTCTCGGCGGCGGAATGGTAGGTGTGATTTCTCGGCGCGGTTGTTCAGCCAGCGGCCGGTTTCCTGCCGATCTCCTGCCCCGATCTCCCTCAGCGCTGCGCCGTAGGACCGAAGTCGATCTGTGACGATGATCTCGGGCTGCCCGTGCTTTCGCATTGCTTTCTTGAGGAATTTCAATGCAGCTTTCTTGTGACGTGTCTTGGTAACGACGCCCTCCAGAACCTCACCCTCGTGATCGACGGCGCGCCAGAGGTAATGCCTCTCCCCGTTGATCTTCACGAAGACTTCGTCCAAGTGCCATAGCCAACGGCTCGACTTCATCCCCTCGATCCGGCGTTTCCGGATCTCGTTGGCAAACACCGGGCCGAACCGCCGCCACCCATAGAAGGCGGCAGTTCGGTTGGATTTGAATATGCGTCGACACAAGAGGCAGCATTTCTGACTAGCCTGATCCAAGTAGTCTACGGTGGCTATTTTCTAGCGCCCCCTGCCTTTTCATCCCTCCCGTCAATCCCGTTACCGATCATCTCGCCAAGCTTGTTGAGCGCGGGCATTGCAACAGACATCTCGAGGATCGAGTCGACGATCTGGGATACAGGCGAAGCGGCCCCCTGCTCTCCCGATGCTCCGTTGCCGCGAGAGCCAAGACCCGTGATGTGGTTGATCGAGATCTTGTCGATCTTCTCGGCCGGTTTGACCATCTGCTCGATGATCCGCGGCATGGCAGCAAGGCGGGCCTTCTCCAGCTCGAGTGCGGCCAGAGCCTCGGAGCGAGCGTTCTCGGCGTCGATCCGGGCGCGTTCGGCTTCGGCCTCGGCGAGCTTGAGGAATTTCACCGCCTCCGCCTCTTCGCGCTTGGCCTCGCGGCGATCCTTGGCTGTGGCTTTTTCGCTCTCGGCCGCGATGCGGGCGCGGGTCGCGGCGGTCTCGGCGTCCTGCTGGGCGGCGAGAAGCGCCACCTGCTTGCGCCGCTCGGCTTCGGCCAGTTGCCGTGCCGTCTGGATGGCCTCTTCGGCTATGACCGCCTCGGCGCGTGCCGTGTCGGCCTTGGCGCGGGCCTTGCTCTCTTCCTGGCTCTTGGCCGAGATCAGGATTTGCCGTTCCTGCTCGGCGATCTGGAGCGCGCGTTCCTGCGCGATCTCGGCCTCGCGCACGGCAAGCTCGCGAGCGATATCGGCCGACTGGATTTCCTGCTCCATCCGAATGCGGGCGTGCGCCGCCTCGCGCTCGGAATCGGCCTTGCGGCGGGCGACCTCGGCCAGCTGGGCTGCCATCAGGGTCTCGACCTCTTGCGCCTGAGCGATCTCGGCGCGGCGCTCCTCAAGGTCGATCTCGAGCTTGCGGCGGCTCGCTTCCATCGCGGTGCGACGCACCTCGACCTCGCTCTCGCGCTCGATCTTGGCGCGGTCTTTCTTCGACGTCGAGATGACCTCTGCGAGCTTGCGCATCCCCACCGCGTTGAAGGCGTTGTTCTCGTCGAGCGCCGCGAAAGGCGTCTGGTCGAGGTCGGTGAGTGAAACGTTGTCGAGCCGCAGGCCATAGCGCTCGAGCGTTTCCCTGAGTGTATCGCGCACCTCGCCGACAAACTTGGCGCGATCCTCGTGCAACTCGTCCATCGTCATCTGCGCGGCCACCGAGCGCAGTGCATCGACCATCATCCCGTCGATCAGGCTCTTGAGCTGATCGGGCTGGAAGGTGCGCCGGCCCAAGGTCTGCGCGGCTCGCGCGATGGCCCCCTTCTCGGGCATCACCGAGGCATAGAACTCGGCGCCCACATCGACGCGCATCCTGTCTTTGGTGATGAGCGAGCTGTTGCCCTTGCGCGAGACGTCCATGCGGATCGTCTGCATATTCACCCTGCTGATCTCGTGGAAATACGGGATCGCCAGCGTGCCCCCGTCGATGACGACCTTGCGGCCGCCAACCCCTGTCTTGACGAGGCTCACCTCGTTTGTGGCCCGCTCATAGAACCATGCCGCAAGCACCACGAGTGCGGCCACGATCACGAGCAGAAGAATGATCCATCCCCAGGCTGTCATGATCTTTCCTCCCCTAGAAAACCGGCGGGAAATGCCGCCCGCCGCGGTCGAGCGTGATCCAGCGCAGCTCGGTAAAGGCATCGAGCGACCAGCGGCCGCCATAGCGGCCCACGCCGGATGCCTTCACCCCTCCAAACGGGACATGGGGCTCGTCGTTGATGTTCTGACAGTTGATGTGGCACATCCCCGTCTCGAGATCGCCCGCCATCCGAAGCGCGCGCGCCTCGTCGCGGGTCATGATCGCGGCGGTGAGGCCGTATTCGGTATCGTTGTTGATCGCGATCGCCTCTTCCTCGGTGCGGAAGGGGACGACGATCACCACCGGCCCGAAGGTTTCGTCATGCCAGATGTTCATCTGGGAATTGACGTTGGTCAGGACCGTGGGCTCGACGAAATTGTCCCAAGCATTGCCGCCCAGCTCAACCGTAGCGCCCTTGCCCACCGCATCGTCAATGAGCGCCTTCACCCGCAGCGCTTGCCGCGTGTTTACCAAGGGGCCGATCACGTTGTCCTTTTCGTTGGTGTGGCCGGTCTTGAGCTTCTTCGCCCGGGCGAGGAACTTGCGCATGAACTCGTCATAGACGCTTTCATGGACAAGGATCTTCTCGGTCGACATGCAGATCTGGCCTTGATGCATGAACGAGCCGAAGTTGGCCGCCTTGGCCGCGTGGTCGAGATCGGCATCCTCAAGAATAATCATGCTGTCCTTGCCGCCAAGCTCGACACAGGCCTTCTTCAGATGCGCCCCGCATTTCGCGGCGATATGGCGGCCCACGGCGGTCGATCCGGTGAAAGAGACGGCCTTCACGGTCGGGTTGCCGATCATCTCGTCGCCCACCGCGCCCACGCTTTCGCGCGAGCAGGTGACAACGTTGAAAACGCCCTTCGGGATGCCCGCTTGCTCGAGGACTTCGGCAAAGAAGAGGCCACCTGAATAGGGCGTATCCTCGGAGGGTTTGAGCACCACGGTATTGCCCGCCGCCAGCGCCGCGGCAAAGCCGCGTGAGGTCAGGATACCGGGCATGTTCCACGGCGAGATCACGCTGATAACGCCCAAGGGCCAGCGGGTCGCCATCGAGAGCTTGCCGTGCTCGGAGGGAAGGATCTCGCCGATATTCTGATAACAAAGCGCCGCGGCCGAGCGGAAGACTTCGGCCACATAGCCCGCCTCGAAGACACCCTTGCCGAACCAGCCGCCGCCCTCGGCTACGGCGGCGGCCACGAAATCGTCCTTCCGGCTTTCCCAGACATCGGCGATTTTCAGAAGGTAATGGGCGCGGTCGTGGAACCGCAGGTTGGACCAGGCTGGAAAGGCCGCCTTGGCCGCCTTGATGGCGCGGCGCACATCCTCGACCGAGCCATCGGGGATTCGGGCGTAAAGCGAATTGTCCGAAGGGTTGAGGTCTTCAAAGGTTCGTGCGGCAGGAACCCAGCTGCCGTCGATATACATGCCCTTGATGGTGGGCGAGGCACTCATGGCATCAAGCATTGTCCTATCCTTTCCTCAGGTTCTGTCACGGCCATCGCGGCCGCTGCGTGTCTGGCTGCGCTGCCGCGCGCGGACGGCGGCAGCTTCGATTTCGCCGAGAACGGCCCTGAGCCTGTCGCCGTGCGAATTGAGATCGGGCATCGGCAGGGTTGGGCGTTTCGTAGGCGTGCTGGCGGGCATCGGCGCCGGAGCCTTGCCGTTTTGAGCCTCGGACCGCGACGACGAGACATCGCGGGCGCGGGCCACTAGGCTCTCGACGTCGATCCCGTGCACCGCCGCCGCGCTTGGCGCAAGCTGGCGGGTCGGAGCGGGGGCCGGCTGCGGCGCGGACTTGGGGGCGGGTGCCGGGGCGGCCTGCACCGGCGCGGCAGGCTTGGCCGGAGCCGGACGGGCCGGAGCGGCAAGCGACTGGAGCGCCGAAGCGGCGATATCGGCGGGCGAAGGGCCTGCATAAGGTCTCGGCTCCGACGGAACGAAGGGGGCCGGAGCGGGTTTGGCCGAGGCGCCGGAGCGGCCCGCGCGCGGGCCGGCACCCGCCGCCGCACCACCGAGATAGGCCTTCTGCACCGCCGGATCGCCCGCAAGGTTGCGCGCGCTGTCTTCCTTGATAATGTGGGTGTTTTCCAAGAGATACCCCCGATCTGCAATCGCCAGCGACGCCTTGGCGTTTTGCTCGACAAGCAGAATGCCGATGCCCGTCTGGCGCACGGCCTTGAGGCTATGGAACAATTCCTTGCTGAGAAGCGGCGAGAGGCCGAGCGAGGGCTCGTCGAGCGTCAGAACGGCAGGGTTCGACATCATAGCCCGGCCAATGGCGACCATCTGCTGCTCGCCGCCCGACATGGTGCGGGCGACCTGCCGCCGCCGTTCCTTGAGCTTGGGGAAGAGGCGATAGACCCGTTCGAGATTGCCATCTTCCTCGTCGCGGGCGCGGTGGGCATAGGCGCCAAGGAGGAGGTTTTCCTCGACTGTCAGCTCGCCAAAGATGCCGCGCCCCTCGGGGACAAGCGCAATCCCCTCCTCAACGATCCGGTCGGGCTTTTCGCCGACAAGCTGATGCCCGTTCATCGTCACAGAGCCGCTCACGCGCCCCTCGCAGATGCCGCTGATCGCCTTCAGAAGCGTCGATTTCCCCGCACCATTGGCGCCGAGGATGACGACGATCTCGCCGCGATCGACCCGCAGCGAAGCGCCTTCGAGGGCGCGGTGCTTGCCATAGCTGGCCGAGAGATCGCGCGCCTCAAGCATTGTCGTCTCCCAGATAGGCGCGGACCACTTCGGGATCTGACAAAACCTCGCCCGGTGTCCCTTCGGCGATCTTGCGGCCTGACGACATGACCACGCAGGCATCGCACAGCGAGCGGATCGCATCCATGACGTGTTCGACCAGAACCACGGTTCGCCCCTCGTCGCGCAGCTTGTGGATCAGGTCGATCCCTTGCTCGAGCTCGGTCGGGTTGAGCCCCGCGAGCCATTCGTCAAGGAGCAGAACCTCCGGATCGCCCGCCAGCGCGCGGGCCAGCTCGACCCGCTTGGTGTCGATATAGGTCAGCTGCCCGACGCGCGACTGCGCCGCCCCGGCAAGGCCGACCTTCTCGAGAACCGCCAGCGCCTGTGCCTCAGCCGCATGGCCCCAGCGGCGGCGATGGCCAAAGACGGCGCCTGCCGTGACGTTTTCAAGAACGGTCATCGAGGGCAGAAGCCGCACCAGCTGAAAGGTCCGCGCGACGCCACGGCGGGCGATCTCGCGGGCGGGCTGGCCGGAGATCGGCGCGCCCCGCAGGGTTATCGTCCCGGAGGTGGGTGCAAGTGCGCCGGAAATGAGGTTGAGCGTTGTGGACTTGCCCGAACCGTTCGGCCCGATCAGGCCCAGAACTTCGTGCTCGTGAACGTCGAAGTCGATGCCGTCCACGGCCACAAGGCCGCCGAACCGCTTGGTCGCACCGCGGAGCGACAGAACCTGCGCGCCGTCCCTCATTGGTAGGCCTCCTTCGAAAGTGCACGCGCATGGATCTTTTGAAAGAGTCCGACAAAGCCATTGGGCAGAAGATAGACGATCAGCAGGAAGCACAGGCCCAGCAGCAGCGTGGTCTGGTTCGGGAAGGAGACAGAGATCACTTCCCAAAGGAGCGTGAACGGAATGACCCCGACAATCGGCCCCCAAAGGCGGCCCGTGCCGCCTAGCATCGCCATGATCACCACCTGAAACGAGAGCATCGGCGTGAAGGCGGTGGACGGCTCGATATAGATATAGCGCGGCGCGATCATGGCTCCGACAATGGCCGCGACCGCTCCGGGCACGATGAAAAGCGCGACCTTTGACACAGCAGTATTGATCCCCAAATGCGAGGCCACCTGCTCGTCGTCGCCGATGATCCTCAGGGCAAAGCCGAGGCGCGAACGCCCGATGGCCCAACCGGCGAGGTAGACTAGCGCCGCCACCCCGAGGAGTTGCCAGTAGATGTGGTTCTCGGTGAGGTCGGTCAGGACATAGCTGCCCTTGTGTCCGGTCGCATTCTGCCGCCATGTCACGATCTGGCGGATCATTTCCGCAAGGCCGAGGGTGAAGATCACGAAATAGACCCCCGATAGCCGAAGCGTTGCCAGCCCGACGATCCCCGCAAGGATCCCGCCGATGATGCCGGCGAGCGGAGGCAGCGCCCAATAGGGCAGAACGTCGATCCCCGAGGCGGTCACATAGGTGCCGACGCCGAAGAAGGCAGCTGTGGCGAGAGAGATGTAGTGGGTCGGCCCGGAAAACAGCGCCCAACTCGTCGCCAAGACGCCATACATCGCGATGTTGACGCCAAGGGCGATGGCATAGGCATCGCCGGTCAGCGGCAGGAGTGCGGCAATCCCGAGCAGGACCGCGCCCAGAACAAGGTTCTTCCAGTCGCGGGTGGTCATGTGGGCTTTCTCCCGAAAAGGCCCTGTGGACGGAACAGCAGGATCAGGATGAACATCCCGTAGGCCGCAGCGAGCGTCAGGCCGGGATTGATGAGCGAGGCGACGAGCGTTTCACCGACGCCGAGAATGAGAGCGGCAATGATCGTGCCGCGGATGTCTCCGACCCCGCCCATGATGACGATGATCAGGGCCTTCATGGTGAAGATCACGCCTGTCGAGGCGTCGAGCGTCAGGAAGGTCGAGATCACGGCGCCGCCCATAGCCGTCACGGCGCCACCGATGGCAAAGGCATGGGCCGAGAGCTTGGGCACGTCGATGCCCACAAGCCGCGCGCTTTCGGGTGAGACGGCAACAGCGCGGATCGCCATGCCGGCGCGGGAATGATTGAGCCAGAGATAGAGAACCCCGCAAATGATCACCGCGCAGAGGAAGGCGACGATCCGGTTGAGCCCATAGTTGTCGCCAAAAAGGACAAAGGGCCGCGCGAGGAAGGAATATTTGAAATAGCTGCCACCGAAGATCCAGAGCATCAGACCGACCATGGTGAAGGACAGGCCGAAGGTCGTCAGGATCGACTCCTGTTCAAGCATCCCGCGCGATTTGGCGCGTTTGACCAGCGGGCGCAGCATCACGCGATAGATCGCCCAGTTCAGCGCATAGGCGATGGGCGCCACGATAAAGAGCGTCAGGACAGGGCTGATGCCCGCGCCGGTATAGAGCGCGAAGGCGGTGAAACCCCCGACCACGAGCATCTCGCCATTGGCGAGGTTCATGATCCGGGCGACCCCGTATTGCAGATTGAGCCCGGTGGCGATGAGGGCATAGGTCCCGCCCAAGAGCAGGCCCGTGATGATGATATCCATGTAGTCCTCGAGAGTGGTGCGGGCCCGACCGAAGCAGGACCCGCCATAGCCTTACTTCCAGCCGTTCTTCAGAACCGGTGCAACCGCGCCATCGCGGCCGGTCGAGGCGATGCCCCGGAACTCGCCGCCCTGCCACTGACCGACGGTCCAGTAGGAGGCGTTGTTGTTGTTCTCATCGAAGTCGATGGTGCCCATCACGGTCTCGAAGGAGTGATCTTTGATATACTGGTTGATCACGGCCATATCGAGCGTGCCCGAGGCTTCGATCGACTGCTCGAGGATCTGCAGCGAGGCATACATCATGCCCGAGGCCCAATAGTCGGGCTTCTGGCCGGTGGCCGCCTCGTGGCGGGCCGCATAGTCGAGGAAGTCGGCCGAGCCATTGTTGACGCCACCGATGCCCATCACACCCTCGGCAGCCGGTCCGAACACTGCGCTATAGGCCGGGAAGGCCGTGGCCACGGCGGTGTAAAAGACCTTGACGTTCAGATCCTCGATCATCGCCTGCTCGGTCAGACCGAAGGTGTCGGGCGGATAGGACCAGGCCACGAAGGCATCGGGCTCGGCGGCCTTGGCGGCCTTCATGATCGGCGAGAGATCCTGCGTGCCGAGCGGATAAGAGGTCTCGTAGACGATCTCGAAGCCTGCGGCCTCGAACGAGGGCTTGGCAACGGCGGCAAGCTCGATTCCGAAGGCGTCGGCCACGTTGACCATGGCGATGCGGCTGCCGATCTCGCCCTTGTCGCGCATTTCGGCCATGACATTAACCGCGCCGTTGGCGAGGGCGGAGCTGCTGCCGAGCAGGAAGTACATATTCGGGAACTGCTTGGACAGCTCGCCCACCTGATCGGTCGCCGCGGTCGAGGTGATCTGCGGGAAGCCGAGCTTGTCCATGATCGGCGCGGCGGCGATGTTGAGGCCGGTCGAATAGGGGGCAAGGATGATGTCGGCGTTGTCCTGCGTCGCCAGACGCGTGATCGCCTTGATCGTCTCGGCCGGGTTGGTCTGGTCGTCGTATTCGATGACCTCGACGAGGCGCATCTCGCCGCCGACATTGAGGCCGCCGCGGGCGTTCACTTCGCCGGCCCAGAGCTGGATATTCGGCCAGTGGGTCACCACCGAGCCGCCGGCAAGGCCGCCGGTCTTGGGCGCAACCGCGCCGACGATGATCGGATCGGCGGCGAATGCCGCGCCGGCCCAGACGATCGCGCTGGCGGCAACGGCGGCCTTAAGTGCTGTTCTTCTCTTCATTGTCTTCCTCCCTTATTTTGTTGGCACTCGTTACGACCAGAACGGGAAATCCGATCTGGGGTCTTGAACAGTGATCCACCGGAGCTCGGTGAATTCCTCGATCACGGCATCGCCTCCGAAGCGGCCGTAGCCCGACGCCTTTACCCCGCCGAATGGCATGGCCGGGTCGTCGTAGACGGTCGGTCCGTTGATGTGGCAAACCCCGGTCTCGAGCTTGCCCGCGATCCTGCGGGCGCGGGCCAGGTCGCTCGCATAAACCGAGGCGACCAGCCCGTATTCGGTATCGTTGGCGATGGTAACCGCCTCGTCCTCGTCATGGGCGCGGATGATCGCTGCGACGGGGCCAAAGCTTTCCTCGCGGTAAATCAGCATCTCAGGCGTCACCTGATCGAGGAGCGTCGGTTGCACATAGGAGCCCGAAACTACGCCGCCGACCCGCAGCACCGCCTGTTTGGCAAGCGCGTCTTCAATAAGCCGCCCGACCCGCTGCGCGGCATCGGCGCTGATCAGATCGCCCACCTTGTGCCGCTCTTTCCGGGTCAGGAGTGCCGCGCACTCGGCCTCGAGCTTGGCCACGAAATCCTCGGCAATGGCATCGACCACGACAACACGCTCGGTCGCCATGCAGATCTGGCCCTGATTGAAATAGGCGCCGAAAGCGGCGGCCTTGGCGGCGGCATCGAGGTCGGCATCTTCCAGCACGATGATCGAGGCCTTGCCGGAAAGCTCCATCAGGCAAGGTTTGAGATGGCGCGCCGCGATCTCGGCCACGCGTCGGCCGATGCGCGTCGAGCCGGTGAAATTGACCCGCCGCACCGCCGGATGGGCCACGAGGGTTTCGACAACCGTCTCAGCGGATTCAGGCGAATGCAGGACCGAAGTGACTGCCCCGGTCGGCAAGCCCGCGTCGCAGAGGATATCGACGATGAGCGAGTGCAGCTTGGGGCAAAGTTCCGAGCCCTTGAACACCACCGTATTACCGCAGGCGAGCGGCCAGACGATCGCCCGGATCGCGAGGGTGACTGGGGCGTTCCATGGCGCGATGGCAAGAACCACGCCCACAGGCTGGCGCAGGCAGGTTGACGTGATCCCGTCTTTCTCGGTGGTTGCCTCCATCGCTTCGATCTGCGCCGGGATCTTCAGCGCTTCGTCAAAGACCTTTGCCGCAATGGCAACGTTGAAGCGGATCCAGTCGGGCGTCGAACCCAGTTCTTTCTGCCCGATCTCGACGAGTTCCTCGGTGCGTTCGATCATCAGATCGCGACCGCGCCGCAGAATATCGATCTTCTGGTCGGACGGCAGATCGCGCCAGCGCGAGAAGGCGGCGGCGGCGGCGTTGGCGGCATCGCGCGCGTCGCGCGGGCTGGCCGAGGCCGCTCGGGTCACGGGCTGGCCGTTCACAGGCGAAAGCCGCTGGAAGACCGCGCCATCCCGCGCGTCTACCCCTGCATTCTGAATATGCAGCTTGGCCTCGAACATGGTCCTCCCTTGCCAACAGATTCTGTCGACCGGATCAGCATGGCGGGTGGAAATATGGAAAAGAATGTCACAGTATGGGGATACATTGCCAAATTCTGGCAAGGTCTTGCCGATTGGAGCCCGGATGCCCACGACCAACACGCCTCGCGCCCGCGCGGCCCGCATCGATTGCGCCTTGCAGGAACGCACGATCGGCGAGCGCGCAGGCTTTGCTCAGGGCAGCTGGTTTGCCTTCTATGTCGAGAGCGGAAGCGCTGTGGCTTTCACCATGGACCGTGAATTCGACATGATCGGCCCGGCTCTATTCTGGGGGCCGCTCGATGCCGAAACCCGCCTCCGCATCGCTCCGGGAAGCGTTGGCAGCTATGTCTTTCTGGGAAGTGCGATCCTGAACGACGCGGTCGGTGTTGCCACTGTCGCGGCGGAGCTTCGCCTCTTCGCCCAGCAACACCTGATGGCGACCTTCGACCGGACCGACAACGCCGCGGTCGAGCTCGACCTCATCTTCGAGCGGATCACTGCGGAAACCGGCGCAAACAGGTTTGGCAGCGATATTGCGCTCTCGGCCTATATCCGGCTTCTCTTGCTGCTCCTGTGGCGCAGCGTCGACGATCAGCTTCGCGAGCGCGTGGTTCCGAGCCAACGCGCCTCTGAAATCTATCGCTTTCGGAGCCTTGTCGAATCCCATTTCCGCTCGCGCTGGAAGGTGAGGCAATATGCCGATGCGCTGGGGGTGAGCTATGACAGGCTGCACGACCTGTGCCTCCGTTCCGTGGGGAAACCGCCATCGCACCTTCTTCGGGAACGGTGCTTTCACGAAGCCCAGACACTCCTTCAACGGACCTCACTCAGCGTGGAGCGCGTCTCCGCCATGCTCGGGTTTTCTTCGGCCAGCCAGTTCAATCATTTCTTCAAGTCGGCCTCGGGAGAAAGCCCCGGAACCTATCGCAGACGGGCGATGAACCGCCACAGAACAGCACCCGATCTTGCGACTGAAGACACCTCAGGGTTTTCTGATTGGCCCTAGGGGGGGGCGGACGCAAGCGAACATCCGAGAACCTCGCAAACTCTCAATGCAGATCTTTGGCGGCGCGCCTTGCCAGAACGGCACTGCACCCGCCCTTGCCCCAAGGCCCTCCTGGGACCGTTTCCGAACCCCCTCCGGAGGACAACTCCTCTTGCGCGCCCCAATCCGGTTGGATTCCGGGTGGAATGCCTGTAGGCGGCGGCGAGCAACTGATCGCCAGCCAATCTGACAGGAACCGCATCACATGATTTCTTTCGAAGCCTATCGCGATCAGTGGTTCGGCAATATCCGCGCCGACCTCTTGTCGGGCCTTGTCGTGGCCCTTGCCCTGATCCCCGAGGCCATCGCCTTTTCGATCATAGCCGGCGTCGATCCCAAGGTTGGCCTTTATGCCAGCTTCTCGATCGCGGTGCTGATCGCCTTTGTCGGAGGCAGGCCCGGCATGATCTCGGCGGCAACGGCAGCGACAGCAGTCCTGATGGTCACGCTGGTGCGCGATCATGGCCTGCAATACCTGCTGGCTGCGACCGTTCTTGCAGGCGTGATTCAGATCGGCGCGGGGCTTTTGAAGCTTGGCTTCGTGATGCGTTATGTCTCGAAATCGGTGATGACAGGCTTCGTCAACGCCCTTGCGATCCTTATCTTCATGGCGCAGCTGCCCGAGCTTGATCCCGGCAAGGTCACATGGCTGACCTATGCGCTTGTGGCGGCGGGGCTTGCGATCATCTACCTGTTCCCGCGAATTACCAAAGCGGTGCCTTCGCCACTTGTCACCATCATCGTCCTGACCTCGCTGACGCTGGCCTTCGGCTGGGATGTGCGCACCGTGTCCGACATGGGCGCCCTGCCCGATACCCTGCCGGTCTTCCTGATCCCGCAGATCCCCCTGACCCTCGAGACGCTTCTCATCATCTTCCCCTATTCGATGGCCGTGGCCGTGGTCGGCCTTCTGGAAAGCCTGATGACCCAGAACATCGTGGATGATCTGACCGACACGAAATCGAACCGCAATCAGGAATGCATCGGTCAGGGCGTTGCCAATTTCGCCACCGGCTTCATCGGCGGCATGGCCGGTTGCGCGATGATCGGCCAGTCGATGATCAACGTGAAATCCGGCGGGCGCGGACGCCTGTCGACCTTCACCGCGGGCTTTGTCCTTCTGATCCTTGTCGTTTTTCTGGGCGACTGGGTGGGCCGTATTCCGATGCCGGCCCTCGTAGCGATCATGATCATGGTCTCGATCGGCACCTTCTCGTGGTCGTCGATCAAGGCGCTGCGGGTTCACCCGCGCTCCTCGTCGGTTGTCATGCTCGCGACCGTGGGCGTGGTGGTCTATACTCATAACCTCGCCATGGGCGTTCTGATCGGGGTTCTGCTGTCTGGCATCTTCTTTGCCAGCAAGATTGCCCAGCTCTTCCGCGTCACCACGACGATCTCGAAAGACGGGCGGGTGCGGACCTACAAGGTTGAAGGGCAGATGTTCTATGGCTCGGTCGAGGATTTCATGAACGCCTTTGATTTCAAGGAAGCCCCGGACCGGGTGATCATCGATGTCTCGGCCGCGCATATCTGGGATATCTCGAGCGTTCAGGCCCTCGACATGGCGGTTCTAAAGTTCCGCCGCGATGGGGCCGAGGTCGAGATTATCGGCATGAACGCCGCCTCCGAGACCATCGTCGACAAGCTAGCAATCCACGACAAGCCGGGCGCGATGGACAGCCTCCTGGCGCATTGAAAGGGAACACGATGACACAGCCCCCGCAAACCATCGTTGCTCTGGTGGACGGCTCGATCTATTCGGCCAGCCTGTGCGAGCACGCCGCATGGGCGGCCCGGCGCACCGGCCACCCGGTTCAGATTATCCACGTTCTGGGGCGGCGCGATGCCTCGGACCGTCATGACCATTCGGGCGCCATTTCTCTCGGCGCGCGGTCGGCTCTATTGCAGGAACTGGCCGAGCTTGACGCGCAGCGCGCCAAACTCATCAGCCGACGCGGACGCGCCATTTTGGAAGACGCAAGCGCCATCCTCGAAGGCGCAGGCGTTGCCGATGTGACCGCGCGGCTGCGCCATGGCGATCTGGTCGAGACGGTCACCGAGCTTCAAGCCGAGACGGGCATGATCATGATCGGCAAGCGCGGAGAAGCGGCCGATTTCGCCAGGGGCCATCTCGGCTCCAACCTCGAACGGATCGTCCGCGCCACGCATAGGCCGATCTTCGTCGCCTCGCGCGCTTTCAGGCCGATCTCGCGGGTTCTTGTGGCCTATGATGGCGGCGCCTCTGCCGCCAAAGCGGTCGACTTTATCGCAGCAAGCCCCCTGTTCCAGGGGCTAGAAGTCTCTGTGGCGACAGTCGGGACAAAAGCAACCGCGGTCGAGACCGGGCAAGCCCAAGCAAAAGCGAAACTCAGCGCCGCCGGTCTCGCAACAGAAACTGCGATCTTGCCTGGCCAGCCAGAAACCGCGCTGAGCCAATACATCGAAGAGGCGGGCTTCGACCTTCTGGTCATGGGCGCCTACGGGCACAGCCGAATTCGTAGCCTGATGATCGGATCCACCACGACCGAAATGATCCGATCCTGCAAGGTTCCGATCGTGCTGGTACGGTGATTGGGGCGGCGCTACCGAACTATCATCAAGTCATCGATCCGCAACTCGACGGTGTTGGCAGACCAATTCAAACCAGTCTCTGTTTGCCGCTGACAGCGTGAACCTATGCGGAACAAAGCAGCCGCCACTCGGCGAGAGCGGCGGCGCGGTTCAGCTTGAAGTTTTGGCGTGAGTAGAGGTGACGCTCCGAGTTGAAATGGTTGAGGACTGAGGCATGGACGGACGCGAACTTCTGGAGCGTTCGCATGCGCCGGAAGCGGAGCATGGCCCGCTCTCGCCTTCGAAATGGAAGGTGCGAGTTCTCCGCGCGATTGTTCAACCAGCGGCCAGTTTCCTGTCGTTTTGCCGCGCCAATCTCTTTCAAGGCAGCGCCATAAGAACGAAGGCGATCTGTGACGATGATCTCGGGTCGACCATGCTTT